>Ga0157301_10000040_pt1 | contig 11732 bp, 11 predicted proteins | sample NitcycUS088202R2_FD_108393 | JGI IMG/M metagenome (GOLD analysis project Ga0157301, IMG submission 108393) | Soil microbial communities from Arlington Agricultural Research Station in Wisconsin, USA - Nitrogen cycling UWRJ-S088-202R-2 | ecosystem: Environmental > Terrestrial > Soil >... | reverse complement strand
TGTATCGCGTCAATTCCCGTCCCCTTTTTGCCACCATAAATTATGACTTCAAACCAATACTTCTTTTTTCCATCTTCGCTCTTGAAAAAAATCTTACCCCCATTTCCATAGTTTCTTTTTGCGTCTATTGCAACTACTATGCACTGCCTACCAAAGATTGACATTAATGTACTAATTAGATCTGGATCTTTTACAGCCGCTGTATTTATAGAGACTTTGTCGGCCCCACTAAGCAAAATATCTCGGGCATCTTCTAATTTTTTTATGCCGCCTCCTACAGTAAATGGAATATCGATAACACTTGCCACATTTCGAACAACATTCTTCATAGTCTCTCTTCCCTGTTCGGATGCAGTAATGTCAAGAAAGACAAGTTCATCGGCACCTTGTTGACTATATTTATCTGCAAATTCCACAGGATCACCTGCATCCTTTACTTTTGCAAAATTCACTCCTTTAACTACGCGGCCATTATCAACATCCAAACAGGGAATGATTCTCTTTGCTAACGGCGTTTTTATGCTATCACCCTTACTTTTTCAACACTGACTTTGCCGTCATAAAGTGCCTTACCAAGAATCACAGAAGTGCATCCAGCAGTCCTGACTCTAATAGTGTCTTCAAGACTTGAAATTCCGCCACTTGCTATTATTTTTGCGCCTAGGAAGCTGCATGCATGAGATAAAGTTACTATATCTGGTCCAGCCAACGTCCCATCTTTATCTATACTTGTCAGCAAAAATTCTTTTATGCCCATTCCCAAAAATAATTTTAGTGCCTCATCAACTCCAGACCCACTGGACTCTTTCCATCCATCTATCATTATCCTACCGTTATACTGGTCAATTGAGATTATGATCTTGTCAGCTTTTTTCCTAGCAAGCCATCTTATTGAACTAGGTTCTTTATAAGCCATCGTGCCTAGTACGACCTTAGCCGCATTTCTGCTAAACATTTCGTTTACTGCGTCAATTGAGCGAATACCTCCTGCCACTTCCACAGGAATATTTACATCATTTATTAATTTTGTAATAATTTCAATATTGTTCACGCCCGTACGCAAAGTTGCATCAAGGTCTACTACATGCAACATATCTGCACCTGCCGCTTTCCATTTCATTGCCATTTCAATGGCGTTGTTGCTATATACTATCTTATTTGCAGGATTACCTCTGATAAGTCTTACTACACTTCCACACATAATGTCTATTGCTGGTATTACTTTCATTTCTTTTTAGCACACATTTTCAGAAAATTTTTGATCATAGTTGAACCTGCCTTGCCAGACTTTTCAGGATGGAATTGCGTTCCGAAGAGATTATCTCTCTCAATTACTGCTGGAATGCTAATGCCATATTCAGAACTTGCAGCAACTATGCTTTTACTTTTTGAAGATATATGATAAGAATGAACAAAGTATACCCACGAATTATTTGTAATGCCTTCTAACAACTTACTTTCTCTCCTGGTTATTTCAAGATTATTCCAACCCATGTGAGGAACTTTGACCTTTTGCTTTGGCAACATTACTACATCTCCATCTAAGATTTTAAGGCCCTCTAGTATACCCTCTTCGCTCCTGTCAAATAGTATCTCCATACCAAGACAAATTCCAAGCATCGGCATATAATCCTCAATAGCTTTTACAAACAGTTCTTTACCCTGCTCAATCGATTTTATTGCAGGATCAAAATTGCCTACGCCGGGCAAAACTAATCCATCAAAGTTGTTGAGGCTCTTCATGTCCTGTATTATCATGACTTTATGAGCACCATTTCTCTCCAAAGCCACCTTTAAGCTGAAAAGGTTTCCTGCACCATAGTCAAATATTGCTACTTTGTTCATTACATTGCACCTTTTGTGCTTGGTACCCCTTCCCTTTGATTGTCAATGCTAGCGGCCATGCGCAGAGCTACCGCAAATGCTTTTATTGCGGACTCAATTTTGTGATGGTCGTTAACGCCGTATTCTACTATTATATGTATACAGGCATTCAAATTTTGTGAAAGGGATCTGAGGAAATGCTCAAGGTCTTCTCTTGGAATTCCTTCTACATCTCCGTTCAATTTCAATTGTACGTTGCAGAATTGGCGTCTCACAAGGTCTATCGATACATATGCCAGAGATTCATCCATTGGCACTATTGCATAGCCAAACCGGGTGATTTTATATCTGTCACATAATGCTTTGTCTATAGTTTGTGAAAGTGTGATTGAAACATCTTCTACTAAGTGATGTACAATACCGTCATTGGATTTGGCCGTCAGAATAATGTCTATCATGCTATGCTTAGCAATAGTAGCAATAAGGTGATCTATAAAGGGCAGACTTGTCTTTACAATCGTCTTCCCAGTACCCCCAATATTCACCTCCGCTGTGATTGATGTCTCTTTAGTGGTTCTTTCCATTTTTGCAGTCCTATCGGAAGCAGCAGATGTGACCAATCTAATCACATTTTTGCCGACACATTATTTAATATATATGGTAGTTGGTTGATGCTTTCAATAATTGCATTTGCCCCATTCTCTCTAAATAGCCTGACCATAGTTGCAGGTTGTTTACTACATCCATAAATCCCAACAAATGCGATTTTAACGCCTGTCTCCTTTTCCGTTCTGCGAGCCATTAGTAAGTCTTCAGTTGAATCGCCCGCATAAATTGCGGTATTTGCATCCATATTTCCCATAGCTCTTTTAAGCGCATATGAATTAGGCTTGGCGTATTCTCGTTTTTCATCCTCCAGAAATACACAGGCTGTTTGGTTAAAGATATCAAGTATCGGTTTTAGTGAATACTCTGCCGCCAATTTGCTTCTACCAGAAACTACTGCAATGTTACCATTGAACCGATTTAAGAGAGCTTCTGTTGTAGTTCTGGTAACCAAAAGCTTATCATTTTCGATTAGAGGCTTTCCAAAATAATATTTTGGTTCACACCTATGCCTTTTTTTGAACAATTCTGGTCCATAAAATAACTCATCGAAAACTGTCGGCAGCATACTTAGTCCGACTGGTCCTGGATAAAACAGCATTTTTTTAAATTTCTGTACGTCATAGGAGTAGGATTCTAAGAACTTTTCAACAGAAATAATACCAGTTTCATCAGCATTTTTAGATACCAAAAAGAGGAACTTCCTTGCATGTTTAACATTCTTTTGGTGAGTAGCCAACACTGCGAGAGTTATTGCATAACTCGTATCAGTATCATTATTAAAACCTCCTGTTTGTCTAAATTTTAGAATTACATCGTCAGTAACCAAACCCTTCAAATAAGATTTTTGTGTAATATCTTCGAGGATAAAGTCTACAGTTTTTTTAATTGCAGAATTATATGACCTTCTTGTATCTAATATAACTCCATCGACATCAAAAAGGGCACAATCTGCATGAAATGACTTAAATTTTGGACTTATATAATCTCTTTTTCCTATTGCTCTACAATTCTTTATTTCTAAACTGCCTCTTCTATTGATTTCAGAAATTTATCATTCATATCTTTGGTACCAATTGTAACTCTAATGCATCCTCTGCGACCATCAATATCGCCAAATGTTTTGATAACTAGCCTTTTCTTTTTCAATGACCTTAGGATTGCATCATATTTTTCGTAAGATTCAAAGAAAATAAAATTGGCATTAGATTTATAGGCTTTAATCCCATTGATTCTAGCAAGCCGGTCAAAGACTCTTTTTCTTTCCTCCTTAACCATTTCGATAGTCTTTTTGACGTAATTGAATTGGGATAGCGCTTGGCTTGCTATTGTTAATGATAGTGTGTTAAGAGGATAAGGAGACTGGATGGATGATCTAAATATCTGTGCAAATCTCTCATTTGCTATAAGATAACCTACTCTAGCGCCTGCTAGTCCAAATGCTTTGGAAAGTGTACGCAATACAATGACATTATCGTATTTTGAAGCAATTGACGCTAAGGAATAATCGGCAAATTCGACATAGGCCTCATCAAGTAAAATTAGTTTACCGTCGAGTGAATCTATTATTTCTAATATTGATTGCTTGTCAAATTGATTACCTGTGGGATTATTTGGAGAGCAAATATATGCTATGTTGGAGTGTTTTGCACTCTGTATAAATTCCATTTTAGGCAGAGTATTGTCTTCTTTATTCAATAGTACCTTATCTAGTGTCACTTCATGCAATTTGCAGCGGTTCGTAAAATAAGAAAACGTCGGACTAAAAATGATAGCGCGCTGACCTTTACCAATATTTGAAAGAATTAATTCAATTATCTGATCGGATCCATTTCCAATTGCAAGATATTTTTTATCGATACCCGTGTACGTCGAAAGTTCTTTGTAAATCTCTTCAAATTGTTCTAGTGGATATTCTCTTAGATCCACATATTTTGCTGCCTGTAGAGCAATTTCTGTAATGAATTCCTTGTCGAGAGCTAGGTTTTCATTTGAGTCTAATTTGATGCTGTCTTTAATCCTTTCTGGCCTAATATAACTATCGACTTTAGATATTTTATCTAATTTCTCAGAAAACCAGTATTTCATTTTTCCATCCTTTGTCTAACAGCTTCGTAATGATTCACTAACCCTTCAGCCATGGCGAGTTCTTTAATCGCTGATTCGACTCTTTTCAAACCTAACTTGGTAGATTGGACTGTATTTACGATCTTTATAAAGTCTAGCACTGAAAGCGATCCCCTAGATTTTGCGAATCCCATTGTAGGCAGAACATGATTAGAGCCAAGGCAATAATCGCTAGCTGAAGATGGAGTGTATTTTCCAATCAATACAAGGCCTGATGACGTTATTTTCTTTGAAATGAATCTCGCATTCTTTGCAATTATTTCGAGGTGTTCTGACGCTACTTCGTTTACAAATTCTATTGCAGTACCTTCATCTTTACATATCGCAATAAATCCGTTTTCTTCAAGACTTTTCTTGACTATTTCTGAACGTGCGATGATGTTCTTTTCGAGTATGGACTCGATACTATTTGCTACCCGTACTGCAAATTGTTTATAAGTTGTTACTAAGCCACAGAATGTATCATGACTGTGCTCTGCTTGCGAAATTAAATCCAAAGCCACCAGTTTTGGATCAGCATTTGAATCTGCGTAGACTAATAATTCTGTTGGACCCGCAATCATATCTATTGAAACTTTTCTAGAGGCAAGAATTTTTGCAATAGTGACAAACATTCCTCCTGGGCCAACAATTTTGCTAACCTTGTTGATAGTCGAGGTCCCAAAAGTCAAAGCAGTAATTCCTTGAGCGCCACCTACCTTGTAAAACTCGTCAACACCGCAAATATCTGCGGCTACAAGGGTCAGAGGATCTACAGTTCCGTCTTTGAGCGGAGGCGAAATTGCTACTATTCTTTCTACCCCAGCAACTTTTGCGGGGATTGCGCACATTACCGCGGTGCTAGGATACCGCGCTTTTCCACCAGGTATATAACATCCAACGCTGGGAATTGGTTGAACAAATCGGTGTATTCTTACTCCTTTTGATGAAAATGCAATTCCTTGCAAATGCCTTAATAGCACCATTTCGCTGCTCAATAATCGCTCTTTCATCATCTTGATGGATTGAATCTGTCTTTTGGTAACCTTGTTATAAGCTTGCATAATTTCTTCGTTTGTAACCCTTAATGAATTTAATCGAACGCCGTCAAGCTTTTCAGTATAATCAATAACCGCAGAATCACCATTTTTTGCTACATCATCCATTATAGATTTCGTTTTTTGAATCAAGTCCTCTGGAATACAAGTAAAATTGTGCAACTTTGCAGCTGCAGATTTTGCATTAGTAACAATTATTGTCTTTATCAAGACTTATCATCATCTACATTTATCTCATCAAGGGGAAGAATCTGTCTTGTCTCCATTACAACAAGACCCTGCGCCATCTTCCTCATCATTGGAACTATTTTGATAAATTCATTCTTGTCAATAATTGTGTTAATCCCATACCATCCTTTCTGACTTAGCAGGCTAATTGTCGGTTTTTTTAATGCAGGCATATTTTTGAGCAACTTGTCGAGATTTTCTTTCTTTACATTAACAAAAATATGGAGTTTTTTGCGGCCCTCGACCACCCCCTTTAATAATGCGACCATGTCTGAGATTTTTTCTCTCTTTTTAGGATCTTTGAGCGAATTTTTATTTGCTACAAGAACAGCGGTAGATTCCATCACTGTATCAATTATTTTCAAATTATTTTGTGCTAACGTAGTACCGGTTTCGGTTATGTCAAAAATTGCATCGACATCTTCTGGAGGCTTTGCCTCTGTGGCTCCAAAGGAAAGAAATATCTGAACATTTTTGTTTTTTCCAAATCTCAACCATGGTGTAATAATCAAGGGGTCTTCATCTCCAAAGTACTTTTGATAAGCATGGTTTGATTTAATGTGAGAAGCTGCGGTAGTAAGATATTCTGAAGATAATCTGAGAGGTTTATTTTTCTTAGCAAATTCTATAATTAAACCTGTCAAGTCTTTTACTTCATAACTTTCTGGAATGGCTATTACTTGTTTTACTCGTCCATACTCTAAATCAAGCAATGTCTTGACATCTGCGTTTGCTTCTCTAATCCAGTCCTTGCCTGTGATTCCAACGTCATAGAATCCTTCTTGCACATAAGTTGGAATTTCTTGAGGCCTTAAGACTTTGACTTCTATTTCGGGATCGCTGAGTCTTATTCTGTATGTGCGTCCACGGCCACTAAGGGATTGCCATGCCTGTTCGAGAATCTTGAATGTGGCCTCCTCGATGCTGCCCTTTGGAACTACAAATTTCACGGTAGGCATGATAAACAAGTGAGCAAACCCCATTATCGGATATATATTTATGTGAGCCGTCAATGGTTGATCACATTCCTTCGTCTGGTAGAAGTTAAAAAATCGGTTTACATTTTTTGTAATCTCCTTCCGGGTTATTAAATCAACTATATATTACCTGTTATTAGAACTCCTCCCACCTTCAATGCTGCTGCCACTGTAAACATTATGATATGTTTATAATGTAGGGAAGTACCTTCAATCCAATTAGGGGATCTGCTTTTATCTCCTATTTTTCTTCTGTAACATTACAAGAATTTGCTTTGCCCTATGTACGGTAATATTGGCCTCGTCAGCCATTCTCTTGGCAATTACCTCGATTAGCGTCCCTTTAGCTCCTGCCAAAACTGCGATATTTTTGGCGTGGAGTCTCATGTGGCCTTTTTGGATGCCCTCTGACGCTAAAGCTCTTATGGCAGACAAATTTTGAGCAAGGCCAGTTGCGGCTAATATCATTGCGAGTTCTTTGGCAGTTTTAACACCTAGAATTTTTAATGCCATTTTAGCCATTGGATGAATTGATACAACACCGCCCACTATTCCAACGGCCATTGGCAGTTCTATCTCCCCTGCTAAATCGCCTTGTTTTGTTTTATGCCAGGTCGTTAGGGATCGATAAGTTCCATTTCTAGAAGCATATGCGTGAGCTGCTGCTTCAATCGCACGAAAGTCTTGTCCTGTGGCCAAGGCAACTGCATCAATACCATTCATCACCCCTTTGTTATGAGTTACAGCTCGATAAGTGTCAGAATATGCAAAGGCATATGCGTATAATATCCGCTCCACAGTGTTCTCTCCTCCCAGCTCATTCTTACCAAAAATAGCATTGCATTTTACAAGCCGTTTAGTTGCATAATTCGAAAGTATTTTCAAGATAACGGATCCTCCTGTTAATTGCTCTACTTTTGGGGCTATTGCCTCGCACATTGTATTTATTATATTGGCACCCATTGCGTCCTTAGTGTCAATAATTAATTCTACCAACAGCATGTCCCCCATTCTGTTTTTACTTTTGTCTCGCAATTTTCTGGTCTGCAGATCTTTTGCATTTACATATTTGCTCTTTGAATTTGCTATCTTAAGCAACTCTTTTTTATTCATCAAAATCCTGTCTTTTGCTGACTCAATAGATATGGGCAATGAGGTTACCTGCACTTGACCTATCATTAATGATTCAGTTGCCTGTGCTGTAAAACCACCGGTTGCTTTTGCAATCTTGGCCGCTTTACTTGCAGCAGCAATTACTGAGGGCTCTTCTATAGCCATTGGGATAGTATACTCTTTGCCATTGATCACAAAATTGGTTGCGATGCCAAGAGGAACAACAAGCATTCCAATTGCATTTTCTATCATTCGGTTTGCGTCATCAAAGGTAAAGCCTGATAATGGGTCTTTCAATACTGCAATATCTCGCACAGATAGACCTACTATTTTTTTTAGGTACTGTAAACGTTCTCGCCGATCCATCTCATAGATCTTTCTTTCTGTTACCAAAATAATATACGATCACATACGTTGTTGTGTAAAAATAAGGATTTAAAATCTTGTATTATTGAAGTTCAATTACTGTTCAATTACTCTTACGAGCAGAGAATTCACTTTATTTGAATAGCTGACTTGCAAACTAGGATCTTACTTTATAAATAAAATTGATTTGGATATAGTATGAACACTTTGATAGGGCGTTTGCTGAAATTGTCAACGGTTAAGGGAACTTCTAAGGCCTGTATTATTATTATGTAAATCCTCACTGCTAGTATTTCTGTCCTTGTTATTAGTACTACTGCTACTATAAATGCTACCAGGCTTCGGTATGGGTATAGTGGTATCGGATCCTGTCAAGAAGATTGTCGCAACACCAGCCATAATTAACGCGATAGCAACTATAATAAGTAAAGTTCGATTCATCATTGCTTACGGATCAATAGCTATGGGAAGGTTTTTAATGTAACCCTTAATCCTTTGATAGTAGTATTATCATGAAAGTTTCTGATGTTATGGCAGACAAAGTCCCGAGCCTAAATTCAGAAGACACAGTTGCAAAAGCGTTAAGCATGATGCATGAGAATAACATTAACCAGATACCAATAGTCGATGATAATGGAGGGTATTTGGGAATGATATATGCTAAGGAATTCCTGGGCATAAACACAGTGCCTAGCTCAAAATTGAAAAATTTTCTTACCAAAACGCCAATTCTAAGTCCAGAAGACAATATCGAAAGATGTACTCAGCTAGTAGTCGAAACCGGAAATCATGCATTGCCAGTTGTTGAGAACGGCAAGTTCAGCGGTATCGTTAGTGACAAAGATGTAATATCGACAGCGGATTTTGGTCATGCGATAGTAGATGAAGTTATGTCTGGCGCTATAGTAATTGAAGAGAATAGTACACTAAGCAACGCTCTGTCAAAGATGCGTAGGTATGATATTTCTAGACTCCCGGTAATTAATTCGAATGGTGTTCTTACGGGTGTAATTAATTCCTTAGATGTATCTAAAATTATTGCTACTCCTAGAGAAAGAGCTAGTAAATCTCCTGGCGTTGGCACTTTGGCTGCGATAAGGGATGTTAAAGTCAAAGACATTATGAGAAGAGCAATATCGGTTGAAAGAGGAACCAAACTTAATAGCATAATCGAAAGTTTTAGGAGGAATGATGAGATTATTGTTGTGGGTGACACAAGACCAATTGGTATAGTTACTATCAAAGATGCATTAGAGTTAATACTGCCAAAGCGGGAAGAGACTAAAATCCAAGTCGCGCATATTGACAATGAAGAGACACGCCAAGAAATTGAAGAATACATGACCAGATTCTTAAAGAAAATTCAGGGCAAACTGGAAAACGTACAACATGTTATCATTTATGCAGACAAGCATAAAACCCGGAAATATTCTATTAGAGCGAGAGTGAGTACCGGCAAAGGCATAATTGATGCAAAGGCTGTCGGCTATGATGCGTTAAGCGCCTGCAAAGAATTGGTATCCAGGCTTGATAGGCGAATAAAGTCTAAACACAGCCAGAAAATAAGAGATAGGCAGCATGGGCAATCTGCTAGACAAAACACGTGAATGTCAAAGACTATAATAGCGTAATGATGGCGCAGATGAGGAGATTCGAACTCCTGATCGCCCGAGGGCGAATCGGCTTGCTTTCAGCCATTGGACTCAAGGCCGACGCATTATTGCGTTCTCATATTTTTTAACTAGAGAAGACCACTCTGCCACATCTGCTTGCTGATTACGTCCCGCTACTTATTATTATATGTTAATTGTTAACATGTTAATAACTCGCCGAGAATCATCACACGACTACTACCATCACATACACTTATCATCTCTTTGGCTCCGTATTTAAGCAATGTTAAGGCGACTACCTTTCCATCTAATAATAGCTGTGATATAAAGGGATAAATTATCTAAATTGCATGTGTAAAAAAATGAAAATGAGCAATATATTTATCATTATAAAAGAGTTAAAACTGAGTAATACGTGTCGGCAAGATGTGGTCAATGGAGTTTGCTGATGTAATATGTTTTCAAACGGCCCTAGAACTATGATTTCGATAAATAAGCCTTCGATAGGTGAAGAAGAAAGAAATGAAATAATGAGTGTTTTGGATGAAAATGTTCTAACCTCGTCAGCTAAAGATGGCGGAAAAAGAGTCCGTGACTTTGAATCGCTTTTAAGGGCTTATCTAAAGGTGAAACATGTAATAGCTGTTAATTCAGGAACTGCATCATTGTATGCAGCGTTACTTGCTGCAGATATCAAACAAGGAGATGAGGTTTTACTTCCATCATTTACATTTGTTGCTACCGCAAACTCTGTCGTCGCAGCTGGTGCAAAACCCGTATTTGTAGATATTAATAAGCAGGATTATACTATTGATGTCTCTGATCTAAAGGCAAAAATTACGGGCAAGTCTAAAGTTATCATACCTGTTCACCTTTATGGCCATCCTTCAGAGATGGATGAAATTACTGAACTCGCTGACAAACATTCAATAGATATAATTGAAGACGCTTGTCAGTCGCTTGGCTCTATATACAAAAAGGAATTTACTGGAACGTTAGGTATAATGGGTTGCTTTAGTCTGTATGCAAGCAAAGTGCTGACATGCGGTGAGGGTGGAGCGGTTGCGACAGATAATGATTACCTTGCAGACAAGCTAAGGATGATTAGAAATCATGGCATGGTTGAAGGTTACGATACCCGAATTTTGGGGCTTAACCTCAGGTTGCCAGAACTGAGCGCTGCTATTGCCAAAGTTCAAATGAGCAAGCTCCCAAAAATGTTAGATTTAAGGAGAAGTAATGCAGAACTGCTGACAAGGTTACTCCTTCCTATAGTCGAGGAAAGTAAAATAAGACTGCCTGAAGAAACCAATGAAAAAAAATTCAATTGGTATCTATATACTGCCGCTTTTGAAAACAACGGTCAAAGAGACCAAATCAAAGAGAGGATGATAAACGACAAAATTGGCGCCACCGTATATTACAGCCCTCCAGTTCACAAAACTCCGTACTATGATACTCTAGTATCATTAACGAAAGGAAATGACCTACCTAATACAGATTGGGCCAGTGAACACGTTTTATCGCTTCCTATTCATCCCTCTGTAACAGAGCAAGACATTGAACGTATTATACAAAGTATCAAAAAACAAAGTACAAGTTCACACTATGATAAAACAACAACGTAAATGAATAATTTTTACGTTGATATACTTAATTTTTTATTTAACTGCCTCATCGTTACCAGATAATATTGATGGTACAAAGCATGACGAGTTATGTAAAATAGGCAATTTAGGTTGTTGTTGTTGTGGTCATTATCTGCAGAATATAGTACTAATGCATAATAATAGTAATATTTGCAGACCCCAGTGAACGTTGATTTCAAAAATACTTTGTTG
>Ga0157301_10000038_pt1 | contig 11817 bp, 8 predicted proteins | sample NitcycUS088202R2_FD_108393 | JGI IMG/M metagenome (GOLD analysis project Ga0157301, IMG submission 108393) | Soil microbial communities from Arlington Agricultural Research Station in Wisconsin, USA - Nitrogen cycling UWRJ-S088-202R-2 | ecosystem: Environmental > Terrestrial > Soil >... | reverse complement strand
TAGGTCAGGAACCGAACCACTATTCTTTTTAGATTGTACTGGATATAAAAGATATCCTCAAACTGATTGTAGCACAGATTCGGCTGACGGGAGTCTAAATTATGCAAATAGATATGATATTAAAAATGCCAGTCCTTATCACTTTAGCGGCAATATTAATTTAAATGAATCCCAAATGTTTGATAAGTTCGTTCAACTTGTGAATCGTCAAACTGCATTTAACTCAAATGGTAGCATAAACGCAATACCTATTATATCATATCATAACCTTACAAATAGCATGGAAGATTATAATAGCATGGCTACTACTCTTACTGTTTCTCTGTTTGCTCAAGAAATGAAATACCTACATGATAATGGATTCAAAGTCTTACTTTTAAATCAGCTAGGGTATGATACAAAACACAATGCCTTCTACCTAAAGAACTCAGCTGATGATGATAATAATACTGCGGCTACTACAAATACTGCATTACGAGCATCCACAATTACTACTGCCTTGGAGAAAAGTACTTCAGTTAACTGAGATTTTAACAGACAGAGATAATTATCATAATAGTTGTTATATTAAGAAGCATTGGCAGCTTCTTTACGGGTGAGTGTTACAGCTGCTATAATTATACCCGCTACACCCGCTCCTATGCCGCCCAGTCCTATCATATATGATCTATCTGCTGCACCCTTTAAATTCTGAATTGATTTCTGAGTATCTGCATTAGATTTAGCTATTGCATTTATGCCGCCTTTAGCTGAATCAATATCATTTGCCAATTGACTTACGATGCCTTGTAGTCTAGGCCCAATGTTATTATTGGCGGTAGCGGTATCTCCTCCTCCTCCTCCTCCTGTTGTAGAGCTGCTAATAGTATCTGGAAAAGATATCTTTTCTTTACCTTCAACCAAATCAAGAGGAATTTCAGCATTATTAATTCTCTGCCCTTGGATTGTACCATTCATTACAAGGCTATAGGAGCCAATTCTAGTAGGAATCATTTTACCATTATACAGTCCTTCAGTCACTTCGGAAGGCTCAAAGTCAAGTGGCTTTGTAGCTCCACCGTATTTCACCACAATATTCATGTCGGCTAATGCATTTATAACAGCTGTCGAATTATTATTATTATTTTTTCCACCGCTAGTCTGATTTACCTGGACAATGGCATTATTCAATTCTCCTACAAGTGCTGGCTCATTACTCCAGCCAACTTCAACTGTGATATTGCCAAACTTCTTTGTTATGTGGGCATCTGCTAGTTTAGCATTAGAAAAAAAAGAAAAAGCTAAAATTGTAATTAAGACAAACAATACTATTGGCAACAGTGCAATTTTTATTTGTACCATGCAAATTGAATCTGCACATTCTTTATTATATTCTTTAGGTACTGTTCGATAGTTGTACTATAAAAATAGGAAAAATAAAATACCATGATAACCCAAAATGTAATTGTATAATCTCATGGATACGAGGCAATCCCGCATGTCATCATCATCTTCTTCTTGTATTGTTATTTCATTTATTATTATTATTGTTGGCATTGCATCCCTGTTGCTGTCACTAACTTTCTTTCCTAACAGTATACCCGCAGCCTATGCGCATGCTTTCACAATAAAAAGTGATCCATCACCTTCACAATCCTTACCATCGTCACCGTCTAAAGTAGATGTTTTTTTTAGTGAACCAGTAGACCTGCGTTATAGTACAATAAAGGTTCTTGATGCGAGTGGCAAGCAAGTAGATAATAAGGATCCACGCAATATTAATGGCGACCCTGCGTCTTTAAGTGTAACACTACCTTCTGGTCTAAAAGATGGGGTATATACAGTTTCTACGAAGGTTCTTTCTGCTACAGATGGTCATGTAGTAGACAATGCTTTTGTATTTGGTACAGGCCAAGCAGCAGTTCCCTTGCAACAGTCGTCAAACACTCCGTCTAGTTCCCAATCCCAGCTCTACATACCTAATGCAATAGCAAGGTTTCCTGCATATGTCGGCCAGGTCCTAGTAGTAGGAGCTGCCTTTGCAACTCTTTGGCTATGGAGGCCAATTTCAAAAATTAGTTGGTTAAAAGATACTCTTGCGTCTGTTCGTAACAGAATTGATAGAAGTTTGATTATTCTGATGGTAATTGGCTCAGTCATTCTAATGGTGTCTGATTTTGGAATTATTTATGTTCAGGCAAAAGATCTCGGCACCGGAATTGGTGAAGCTATTGGAACTAAATTCGGCAGCGTATGGGTTATGAGAACAATAGAATCTTTCATATTACTTGCTGTCTCTTTGGAAATATATTTTAGGAGAGTATGGAGGAAGAAGCCAGGTCTTATAACTCCTCCGTCAAAAGGAGAGATTACGAGCTTATTTGCAATAGGCCTTACAATACTGGCGACTACTACTTTAATAGGTCATGGTGCCACCAGTGGCCAGCTACTGCCGATTGCAATTGACTTTATACATAATCTGGCAGCTTCTCTTTGGATTGGTGGAATAATTTATCTAGCGCTTATAGTCGCTCCAAAGCTAAGACAGGCTACAACATTGGAAGAAAATGTTAAAGCATCTGCATTATCAATACTCATTCCACGATTTTCCACGATTCCTGTAACGATTCTGGGAGTGATAGTTATTACCGGTCCATTTCTGTTATACTTTATCGAAAGTAATCTTGATCTAACATTGGCTTCATTGTACGGAAAATGGCTTATTATAAAACTCTCACTTGCAGCAATAATGATTGCAATAGGCGGATACAATCAACGAATAATACAGAGAGATGCCCTCAGGCTTACTACTGCTAGCATCGCTGCAACTATCAAGAGCACAGGAAGAGGAGGAGGAGGCAGAGGACAAGTTGAGGTTGGCCGCCATAATAATAATAATAATAAAAACCGATCATCAAAGAACTCTAAAGGATCCATTGTTTCAAAGTTCAATAGAAGCGCAAAGGCAGAAGCAATTGTCGGTATTGCATTACTTGCTGCTGTAGCGCTGCTAGTAAACACAGGAACCCCAGGAAGCGAGTTTCAAGGTCAACAGCAACAGTCAACAAATCCTTCAAGCACCGCAAATCCTATAACAGCTACATTAGGACAACAACAACAACATTTTATATCAACAAGGTTTGTCGAAGACGGCAGCAGAGTAATTCTGTCAATCGACCCATTCACACCAGGTAATAACAATTTCAAAATTTCATTTTTAGACTCACAGAAAAATCCCATAGACATAAAGTCAGCGCAGATGAGGTATACTCAGACAGAAAAAGGAATCGGCCCAATTACTGTAGATACTACACGAGTTTCCAAAGGAGTATTTTCTGCCAATGCTGCTTTTGGTTTACCTGGACAATGGAATTTAGAGATTGAAGGAGTTCAAAGCAAGACAAATGCGTTGAACATAATTGCAAGTTATGATCTATTAGTAAAACCAAAGCTAGAACAATTAAATTTTAATATTCAAGAAGAAAAAATACCGCAGAACAACAGTCAGCCACTTTATCCTGTATATGATAAAGGTAGAAATGCAATATGGGTTGGAGACACAGTTATAGATAGCGGAAGAATATTTGAATATAATTTAAACTCAAACAAATATGTAGAACATAAAGTCGCTGGCACTAGCATTGTAACTATTACGGCTTTAGATTCACACAATCAACTATGGTTTATCGATCCATTAATGAAAAACCTCGGTCAGTACGATACTACAACTGGGACCAGCAAATTATACAAAATTCCTAGCCAGGGTGTTATATCTGGTATTGCAGTTGACCCAAACAACAATGACGTTTGGATTACAGCTCCAGCTACCAATGAGGTACTAAGGTTTAATTCCCAGGCAAAGAACTTTACGGGCTTTAGTTTGCCAACTGCAAATGCCCAGCCATTTGGTATTATAGCAGATCAAACTTCTGGACAACTCTGGATAGCAGAAGGAATAGGAAAACTGGCTAACATCGATCCTACAAACAACTATAAAATTAGTGAATACGATCCTGCCACTGCTGCTGCAGGCCAGAATATCACACTCAAAAGCCCCACTGCGCTATTTGCCGATCCTATGACTGATGATATCTATATCTCCCAACACGATGGTCGTACAGTATCTGTTTTCAATCCATTGCTCAAGACATTCAAAGACTTTTCGCAACTTGATCCAAACGGATTACCATTTGGAATGGCAATGGATAGTTATCATAACTTGTGGGTTGCTGAGCATACGATAAATAAAATCGCAGTTATAGATCCACGGACTGGAGCAAGCAAAGAAGTGAATATACCTAATCAAAGTCCTTTCGTTCAATGGATTACAGCAGATTCTAAAGGGAATATATGGCTAGCAGAGCAGCGAGGAAGTTCTCTTGCTGTTGTCACGTCTACTCCAAAACTTGGACAGCCTTCCAATTCTGCTAATCCTGGGTATGCAGCAACAAATCAAGTGAGCAATAGTAATAATAACAACAAGAATAATAATAATAATAATTTACTTGGCTTTCCTAGACTAGGTTTAAGTTATGCTGATGTTGTAGGTCCTTCTGTGGCAGCAGGAATAATAGTTAGTGCCCTTTTCTACACAAAGAGCATCATTGATTTGAATAACAGTATAAAGCAGGCAAGGAAGAACATCCGCACTCAATAAATAAGCCGCCATTATATCTGAAAAATTCAAAACACCGTCTATTGTGCATTTATGCTAATGTTTTGCCTTGGCTCAGTAGACTCTCATCGCGTTTGTCAGTATTAATATTATTTTTTTATAACATGTGTTCCCGGGTAGAGCGTTGTTTGCATAATGTATCTTTGCATCATATACTTACCTCAACTTTTAATATAGTAGCAGTTGCGTGTCTTATCGAGGAAAATGTAGATCTAGATTATTCTTTTTTTGAACCTGTTTGCTGTTAAAACTATACCTATCATTGCTGCCATAATTAAAGCTCCAACTCCTATTGGAAATTCAGGTGCTACTTTAATAGAATATTCCGCAGATTCAGGTTTAATCGGATTAAAAAGGATTCCATATATGGGAATATTAATTGAGTAGTCTCCCAAGCTTTGAAATGTATAGGGTATAGTTACAACACCTTCTGCTGTATGAAGTGGTTTGCCGGGTTGGCCTGCTAATTGTGATGCCATGAATATCTCTTTGCCATTACTATCTTTGATTATAAAGTCGTAATCTATATGTGGCTGCACCTTGTTGTCGGTTCCCTTCTGCAAGAAAGTTACTTTAAATGATGTTTGAGCTTTATTTCCAATCGGCTCTGGCGAGGGTTGCACTAGAACATCAAGGGAACCTCCACTTGTTGTCTTCTTCATACCGCTCGATGCAGTTTGGGCATGCACTGAGGACGGCGTAATGCTGAAAATACTTGCTACTATAATTACTACTACTACTAGTACGAGGACAGCCTTTGAGGGATTATTAGTTAACATATATTATTATTGTTATATCGTAGAAATAATTGGTTAAAAAAGTTATTACTTTTATAGGATCTACCAAATAAGTAAATAATGAAATTTAATAAATTGTTATCGTCATCTCCTCTGAAAGACAAACAATAACAACAAAAAGAAGAAGATCATTTTATTAATAATGGCGTAGTTGAGCTCGCAGCAAAATTGTTGCGTTAAATATGCTAGTAGCAAAGCAAATACTTCATGAGAGTTTTGTCTTGGTTAATCAGTATGTTGTCATCGTTGTTGTTGTTATTAACGACATTATACAAAAAATATGTATTTTTACTAATTTTTAGCATGAACAACCGTCTCAGCCATTATGCGTAATTAATTCACTTTCGTGCTCTGGGCATACATGTTCCAATAAAATCTGATGGTCAAAGAAATATCTACATCCGCAAGGGTATTCAATGTGTTTCTTTCTATAATCACCAGCTCTTTCTCTCTCTTGCTCAATGATCCCAGTCATTATTACTATACTTTATTTTATCTTAGATAAAAAGATTTCAAATATTATATGAAATAGGTCAGTGTCATGGTGGATGTACAACAGACTTACATTAAAAACCGAAAAAAAATGGTATAATTGCATAATATTGAAAAATTATAGATATGACAGGCAGCTTACCTGCCAATTCTGATCATGACCGTAGCATCATTTAGATGATTTCAAAAAACGATCTCGAATTTTTTCAAGGAAATTAGATATAAACCTCTACTACCATGCCCCATGTCTGTGCTTTGGCACTTCCTTTCTTTGAAGAAGCAGTTCTCATCTTTGAGTAATAGGGTGGTGCATAGGCGATCATCAGCGCCGCCGCCTATAGATAATGCTATTCTTACCATCCCATGGCCTTTGCAGATTTTGCGGCAGCATCGTCTAGCGCTTGCTTTGGCTCTTCACCTTATAGAAAACTTGATCGACTGCCTGATGAATATCTTCTGCTATGTGGGGATACTCTGATATACTGGGCCTAGCGCGAGCAATTGTCATCATGGAGATCAATTTATCATAGTACGAGATTGTTTGCTTCAGTTGTGCAGAATTAGGACCTTCTCCTATTGGTATCTGTGCTGGCTGTATTTTGCATGCAAAGGTGTCATTATTTTTAGGGTCTAACACCAGTGTAATTAATTCCCATGCTAGGTCTTTATTTCCAGATGTTTCGGGAATGCACAGCAATCAACCTCCCATCAAGGTTGCACTTCTATAACTTGAATTTGGTATAGGAAAAATTGGCAGAGATGCTGCTGCTGCGATATCACCAATGACTATTACTAAGCCAACTGCTATTGCAAGTGATATTACGAGACTAAAACGAATAACTGTATATTTAGTATCATATCTTCACGAACATAATGACAAAATATTTTACGTATTTTTAAGAGAGTTTCTTAAGCCAAAAATGTTCGGCATTATAAGAGATTATTTTGTATGGCTTTTGGCGCAAATAAAAACAAGAAATTAAACTTCCTAAGAATCCTTTCAAATGAAGGGGAATCTTGTAGTTATTGAGTCAAAGATACTTCGATATAGACATCATCAGGTATTTTTAATCTCATTAATTGTCTGATGGCTCTATCATCAGCACCAAGATCTATGACTCGTCTGTGGATTCGAAGTTCATATTTGTCCCATGTGTTTGTTCCCTCTCCACATGGAGACTTTCTCGTAACAACCTTCATCTTTTTAGTTGGAAGAGGGTGAGGACCTTTAAGTTTAATACCGTTCTTTTCTCCAATCCCTCTGATCTCTGAACATACACCTTCAAGAGTCAAAAGATTAGTACTTGTAAGCTTTATTCGCGCTTCTTGCGGCATATTATCATTCACTTACTTTTTGCTCGGATCGTATTTATCTGTAATTGTCTTTACTACCCCTGCAGCAATGGTGGTGCCCATATCTCTTAGAGCGAATCTTCCTATTTCTGGGAACTCCTTGAATGACTCAATTGCTAATGGTCTTACTGGTTTTATTTTTACAATTGCTGCGTCCCCTGTCTTCAAGAACTTGGGCTTTTCTTCAACGGTACCGCCTGTCTTTGGATCAATCTTTGCAATAAATTCTGAGAGCGTTGCTGCAACTTGCGCTGTATGCGCGTGCAATACTGGTGTATACCCTGGAGCCATAGCTGTAGGATGATGAATTACAATAATCTGTGCCTCAAATTCTTTTGCTACAGTGGGAGCATTGTTAGACGGACCAATAATGTCGCCGCGCTTGATAGCCTTTCTATCTACGCCCCTTAAATTAAAGCCAATATTGTCACCTGCCTCTGCAGAATCCATCTGTGTGTGGTGGGTTTCAATTGACTTGACTTCCCCATTGACACCTGCTGGCATTACTATAACCTTGTCATTTGTTTTTATTATGCCAGTTTCCACTCTGCCAACTGGCACTGTGCCCACACCAGTAATCGAATAAACATCTTGAATTGGAATTCTAAGTGGTTTGCCAATTGGTTTCTCTGACGGTTCGAACATGTCAAGTGATTCAGCTAGATTAGGACCTTTGTACCATGGCATATTTTCAGATTTCTTAACCAAATTATCGCCCTTCCAGCCTGAAACTGGAATTATATTTACTTTGCTTGTATTATATCCGACCAATTTCAACATTTTCTCTACAGTTTCTTTTACTTCTTTATAGCGTCCTTCTGCATAACCAGCATCATCCATCTTATTAAGTGCAACTACCATCTGGCCAACACCGAGCGTTCTTGCAAGGAATGCATGTTCTCTTGCTTGGCCACCTGGTTCAGTTGCTGCTTCTGTTTCGCCTGGCTTGACAGAAACAACAAGAATGGCTACATCTGCTTCAGATGCACCCGTAATCATATTTTTGATAAAGTCCCTGTGACCAGGAGCATCGATCAAAGTATAAAAGAATTTTGAAGTTTCAAACTTTTGGAAAGCCAGATCGATAGTGATGCCTCTATCTCTTTCATCCTTGATACTATCCAAGACCCACGCATACTTGAAAGTATCACCTTTACCCGTAGCTTCTGACTCCTTTGCATAGGCGTCAATAGTTCTTTGGTCAATAACGCCCATGTCCACCATTAAATGACCTACAATAGTTGATTTACCATTATCTACATGACCTATAACCACCAAGTTCATATGTGGTTTTTTACTTGCACTCATCACGGGTAGAACACTATTAGGGCCTTATTTGTATTTCGTTAAGCTCTATATACTATCCAGGTACAAATCTAGTAAGAATCTCTTTCAGTCGATAGAACTGTGGGTAAAGTTATGGGAACAACATTCATAAATTATGCTAAACATGTTCGTATCATTATACAGATCCTATACGTATTACAGGTAAAACTTCCAAGTAAAATTAAGATATAGAAGATGTTTTGGGCGATGATCTCTGATAATCGTCTTCAAGTCGTACTATGTCTTTTTCATCAAATTTTCCATACGATATTTCAAGGATAACGCAGTCGTCATCATTTAATGCTTTAACTCTATGTTTTGCTCTTTTTGGAATTATGACATTTTCACCTTCTTTGACGTTGAGTAGTTTATCTTCAAGCTCTACTTGTGCATTACCTTTAATAATTTTCCAGAATTCCCACCTCTCTTTATGATACTGAAGACTGAGTCTTGAATTTGGATTAATATAAATTAGTTTGACGGTGCAAGGTCGGTTTTCATGAAACTTTTCAAATCTTCCCCACGGTCTAGTCTCAGAATAAATATCCATATAGAAGGAAATGTACAAAAGTGATTTAACAATTACTATTTTATAGAATATAGCCTAAATGGATTAGAGCAAATTTCGTGGTTATTGTCAATTCCAATTTAAAAAGGATTCTTTATCAGGATGCAGTATGTGTTGTTTGACACAACGTTATCAAAATTTGCATCTCTCAATGTCATAATAACATATATATCCTATTATCAGGACAAAACACGCTGTCTGTAATTAACCAAGGTAATAATTAGCATCAGGATGATTTCGATAAGTTCTAATGTTAAGCGTTGGTCCTAGTGAAATCGTGGAAGTGGTATAGAGAGAGATGCTGCTATAGCTTTACATAGACTCACAAAGAAATTGTTAACTGCAAATTATTATAGAATTAAACTGTATCATATCTTAGTAACTGTAGTATCTATCCATCTTATTTATACAATAAAAAGGAATCTAAAAAGTATGGGGTCTAGCCTAGCCTGTTCTATTGGCCCATGTTATGACAGTAAATGTACTTACAGCTGAGCCCACTATGCCAGCTATCAGTGCTCCAATCACTGATTGATTTAGAAAATTTGGTACGAATTCTGTAAACCATGAGGCTACGCCTGGAAGTGATAAATATCCAATGAACCCTATCACAAACCCAAGGAGCCAGAAGGCGAAGACTGCAAATCTTCTAGACAACTTTATCTCTCCCCGTGTTATAGTTTTTAGCAAATACTTCAGTATTTAAGTTGATCTCTTGATTCATATCATATATAAACACATTTGATAATAAATTTAATTGTCAAATTTTGTAAATATACTAAATACAAAAAGATGTCTACTTGATGATTTTTATATATTATAATTTCAGTATTTTGATGTCATCTGATTGCGGGAAGTCTTTATAAGGATAGGATATGAATTCTTTCATTCTACTATTTTTGTTCTAAAAGTCTTAACTTTTTTTCCTCTTCCTTTTCCTTTTTTTATTAGATTTATTGTATATTCAAATACTCGTTATTTATTTTAGGAATGCTTACCTATCTGCAGTAGAGAGAATACTCCTTTCTGTCTCTTAGCGTGCTCATTATTTTGTTGTTGTTACCAAAATTGCAACAAGAAATATGACATTTGCAAATAGAAGAAAATAACACAATGCTATTTTACATCAGTTTTTATCGCTCTCATTTGCTGTTTATACATTGAGACTAATTCTTCAACATCAGTAGCATCCTCTGGTTTTTTATCATATCTTATTTTGCCAGTAAATTTCGGAAATCTAAGCGCCAGTCCAAATCCTTGTCTTATGGAATTTATAGCTGCAGTATGGGAAGGACTTAATGTTATTTCAGATGCAATAACTTCAATCACAATTTTTGGTTCAAACCATACATCCATTTCCATTCCTGTATCTACTCTTGCATGCCTATGTGTGATTAGATGAGTTTCCAAATTATCGAAAAATTGTTCAAGATGTTGATCGGTAAAACCGGCCCCAACTTTGCATGTACTTCTGAACACATCAGATTTAGAATCATAAGCTGCTAGCAAAAGGGCGCCATATTTTCCGACTCTACGACCTCTACCGTAAAGCGCACCAACTATGACCAGGTCTAGGGTATCTGCAAGATCGCTTCGGTATTCGCGTTTTAGTTTTACCCAAGCAAATTCTCTATTTCCTGCTCTATATGTACTTTTGAGTTGCTTTATCATTAGTCCTTCACAACCGTTTTCTATGGCAGAGGCCATAAACTTGTCAATTTGCTCCGATTTTTCGACGATAATTTGTGGAACTAATCTTATCTTTTCGTTCCTTGACCCTTGGATTATTTTTTTTATTAATTTACGTCGTTGGAGATAGGTTAATGAAGTTTTATCATCTCCATCCATGTATAATACATCAAAAAAATTCATAACAACAGGATAATTCTCCATTGCTTGTTTTATATCGTATTTTCTGCGACGATGCATCAGTTCCTGAAATGGAAGAAATTCGTCTGTAAGCGGATTAATTGCTACAACCTCTGCTTCTAATATGGCTTCTTCTGTATTAATTGATTTTATTGCTTCTGCCACATCAGGATAATGGTCTGTAATTTTTTCCAGCCTTCTTGAAAAGAGCTCTACTTTCCCTTTTCCCTTATGTACCTGGATCCTTTCACCATCTAATTTATATTCAACTGCTGCCCTTCCGTCCATTCTCTCTAATGCTTCTTCTGCTGTACGTACACGTTCTGCCAGCATTGGTCTGATTGGTTTATACAAAGTTATTTGGAGCGATCTTAGAGATTCAAGACCTTTTGTAGCCAATAGTTTAGCTACTGTCCCAAGGTCACTGGAAACATTGTAAGCATTTTCTAATATCTTTCTATTGGACTTGTCACCTGTAAATGCTAATGCCAATGCATCCATAACAGTATAATCTGCAATACCGAGTCTTAGTGTCCCCATTACGAATTTCATTATATATCGACTCTCGCGTGAAGTCGCATCGCTTAAAAGACTGCTAACAAGCCGCAGCTTGACTTCTTGTGAACCAGAGCCAACAGTCCTTGCGATCTTATCTAAAGTTAAATATACCCTTTCAACAGTCATTTTATCTGCAAATAGAGTAGTTTGATTCTTTGACTTCATTACCTCGCTAGCAGTATCGCCAAGGTCACCAGTTT
>Ga0157301_10000037_pt1 | contig 11845 bp, 9 predicted proteins | sample NitcycUS088202R2_FD_108393 | JGI IMG/M metagenome (GOLD analysis project Ga0157301, IMG submission 108393) | Soil microbial communities from Arlington Agricultural Research Station in Wisconsin, USA - Nitrogen cycling UWRJ-S088-202R-2 | ecosystem: Environmental > Terrestrial > Soil >... | reverse complement strand
CCATAGGACTATATCTTTGAAATGTAAGGGCAGCGCTTGAGGCTGCCCTTTTTTGCCGCGCCGATGGGACCGAATTTTCCCCATGCAAGACCTGCCGCAATCGAGAGCCGATGCCGTGCTGGAAGCGCGGAGCGGGCACTTCGCGGTCCTGCGTGAGCTGCTTCCTTACGTCTGGCCTGCCGACCGCCTCGACCTGCGCTGGCGGGTGGTCTTTGCCCTCCTCGCTCTGGTGGCAGCCAAGGCGATCACGCTCGCCGTACCAATTGCCTACAAACAAGTCGTCGACTGGCTGACAGGTCACGCAAGCGGAGCCGGTGTCGCGAACGGGTCCGCCATCGGTCTTGCCGCTCTCCCGGCCATGCTCATCATCGCCTACGGCGTCGGCAGGGTGCTGATGGTCCTGTTTGCGCAGTTCCGCGACATCTGGTTCACCGTGGTCGCGCAGCATGCCGTGCGCGAACTTGCCATCAAGACCTTCCGGCATCTGCACGCTCTTTCACTGCGCTTTCATCTCGAGCGGCGCACCGGAGGCTTGAGCCGGGTCATCGAGCGCGGTGTGAACGGCGTCGACACCATCGTGCGTATGGCGGTGTTGAACTCGATCCCGACCGCCGTCGAGCTCCTCATGATCTCCGGCCTCGTCGCATATTATTTCGGCTGGATCTACGTCCTCGTCGTGCTGGCGACTGTCCTTCTGTATGTGTGGTTCACCTTCGTGGCGAGCGAGCGGCGCATCGCCATTCGCCGCGACATGAATGACTCGGATACTGAGGCACATTCGAAGGCGGTCGATAGCCTGCTCAATTACGAGACCGTGAAATATTTCGGCAACGAGGAGCTCGAGGCGAAGCGCTTCGATGCCTCGATAGCGCGCTACGTGAAGGCTGCAATCCGCACCTACACCTCGCTTGGGGTGCTCAATACCGGGCAAGCCATCATCTTCACGATCGGCACGGTGATCTGCATGCTGCTTGCGGCGCGCGACGTGACGCGAGGCACACTCACCGTGGGCGACTTCGTCATGATCAACGCCATACTCATGCAGCTCTATGTGCCGCTCAACTTCATGGGCATGGTCTATCGCGAGATCAAGCAAGGGCTGATCGATATCGAGACAATGTTCGCGCTGCTGCACGAGCCGGCTGAGATCGTCGACCGGCCTGGCGCCAAGACGCTGCGCGTGCGGAAGGGCGAAATCAAGTTCGAGAACGTCTCCTTCGCCTACGATCCCGAACGGCCGATCCTAAAAAATGTGAGCTTCGAGGTTCCGGCCGGGAAGATGGTGGCGATTGTAGGCCCGTCAGGCGCGGGGAAGTCCACCATCTCGCGCATCCTATTCCGCTTCTACGAGATCTCGCGGGGGAAGGTGCTGATCGACGGCCAAAACATCAGGGACGTGACGCAGGCCTCGCTCAGGGCCGCAATCGGCATGGTCCCGCAGGATACCGTGCTGTTCAATGACACGATCGAGTATAACATCCGCTATGGCAAGCCCGACGCGAGTTCCGCCGAAGTGCGCGAGGCGGCGCGGCTCGCGCAGATCCATGAGTTCATCGTGACCTTGCCGCAAGGTTACGACTCGCTTGTCGGCGAGCGGGGCCTGAAGCTTTCGGGCGGCGAGAAGCAGCGTGTAGCAATAGCCCGCACCATCCTCAAGTCGCCGCCCATCCTGATGCTCGACGAGGCGACCTCGGCGCTCGACTCTCACACCGAGAAGGAGATCCAGGACGCGCTCGAGCGCGTGGCCGAGAACCGCACCAGCCTCGTCATCGCGCATCGGCTCTCGACCGTGGTTCATGCCGACAACGTCATCGTGCTCGATCATGGCGAGATCGTCGAACATGGCACGCATCTCGAGCTTTTGGCGAAAGGCGGCCTCTATGCCAGCCTGTGGGCACGCCAACGCGAGGCCGACGAGGCACGCGAGCGGCTTGCCCAGGTCCTCGAAGAGGACGAGCTGCCGCAATCGCGAGCGGCCGAACGCCTCGAGGACGAAGCCCTTGCCTCGACTTAGCACCAGCGATCCATCTGCATGAGCAACGGTCACAGCATCCTCGACAGCATCACCAATGCGTTCGTCCCTATCCACCAGGACGGCTATAAGTTCGTGCTCGCCGCGGCATTGGCGACGATCGTCCTCCTCCTACTCGTCCCGCCGCTCGGCTGGCTCGTGGCGATAGCGACGGCTTGGTGCGCCTATTTCTTTCGCGATCCCGAGCGCGTCATTCCGGCGCGCAAAGGTCTCGTCGTGAGCGCGGCCGACGGCAAGGTCGTCGGCGCGGCTGCTGTGGTCCCGCCGCGCGAGCTTGAGCTTGGGTCCGAGTCACGCACCCGCGTCTCCGTATTCCTGTCAATTTTCGACGTTCATATCGTCCGCGCGCCAGTCGCGGGCCGCATTGTGAGAAGCCATTACGTGCCGGGGGTTTTCCTCAATGCCGAGCTCGACAAGGCGAGCGAAGACAACGAGCGACGTGACCTTGTCATTGAGACCGAGACCGGCGAGAAAGTCGGCGTGATGCTGATTGCCGGGCTGATCGCAAGGCGAATCGTGACTTTCGCAGGCGAGGGGACTAGCGTAGCGAGGGGCGAGCGCATCGGACTGATCCGCTTCGGGAGCCGTGTCGATGTCTACCTTCCACCAAATGCTTCTGTGCTCGTGGGCGCCGGGCAGACCGCAATCGGCGGAGAGACCGTGTTGGCGGAGCTTGCAAACGCCGGAGCCGTGCGGCAGTCCGAGATTGCCGGCCAGTCTGCGCTGATCAAGGGATAGTGGCGCGCATGTTTCCACCCTTCGATCCCGAACGCGATGAACGGAGACGGCGGCAGCTCGTCTTCGCCCGCGGCCAGGTGCCGGTTAGGGTCCTGATCCCCAATATCTTCACTCTGGTTGGATTGTGTGCTGGCCTCACCGCCATCCGCATGGGCATCGAGTCGCGCTGGGATCTCGCGGTGGCGGCCCTCGTGTTCGCGGCTTTTCTCGACGGAGTCGATGGGCGTGTCGCTCGTCTGCTCAAAGCGTCCTCGCGCTTTGGCGCCGAGCTCGACAGCCTTGCCGACTTTGTGAATTTCGGCGTGGCGCCTGCCATCATCATGTTCAATTGGGCGCTCGAGGATCTGCATAGCCTCGGCTGGATCGCCGTGCTCGTGTTTGCGGTGTGCTCGGCGCTGCGGCTCGCGCGCTTCAACGTGTCTCTCGACAGGACCGATCTTCCGGCCTGGAAAAGCAACTACTTCGTCGGCGTGCCGGCGCCGGCGGGGGCCATCCTCCTGCTGCTCCCGATCTACGCGCAGGATCTCGGGCTGCATCTGCCGCGCCTCACGCCGCTTGTTTTCTTCTATACGCTCGGTATCGCGCTTCTCATGGTGAGCAACGTGCCGACCTTCTCGGGCAAGCTGATCGGCCAGAAGATCGCGCGCGAATATGTGCCACCGGTCTTCGTGGCGGCGGCTCTCTTCATGGCCCTGCTTCTCACCTATCCGTCGCTAACCCTTGCGGTGGGCTCCCTGACCTATCTCGCGCTGATCCCAGTCTCGGCCTATCGCTATCTCGCCGAGGAACGAAAAACCGCGCAGGCCGCCAAGGCCAAGAACGGCAAGGGCCGTGAAGTGCCAATTCAGGAACAGGCGCGCGCCACCGAGGAGATGAGCGTCAGAACCAAACCATGAAACAGCGCCTTTCAGGCTATCTTCGGCAGCTCGAAGCCGAGAGCATCCACATCATGCGCGAGGTCGCGGCCGAGTTCCGCAACCCGGTGATGCTCTATTCCATCGGAAAAGACTCCTCGGTGATGTTGCATCTCGCGCTCAAGGCCTTCTATCCCGGCAAGCCGCCGTTCCGGTTGCTGCACGTAAACACCACCTGGAAGTTCCGCGAGATGATCGCGTTCCGCGACAAGGAAGCGCGCCGGCTCGGGCTCGACCTGATTGTCCACATCAACGAGCAGGGGGTAAAGGACGGCATCTCACCCATCACTCATGGCAGCGCGCTCTACACCGACATTATGAAGACGGAGGCGCTGAAGCAGGCCCTCGCGAGCCAAGGCTTTGATGCGGCCTTCGGCGGGGCGCGGCGCGATGAGGAAAAATCGCGCGCCAAAGAGCGCGTGTTCTCGTTCCGCAATGTCTCCCACAACTGGGATCCGAAACGACAGCGGCCCGAGCTCTGGCATCTCGCCAACACCAAGATCAGGCCGGGCGAGAGCATGCGCGTGTTCCCGCTATCGAATTGGACCGAGCTTGACGTTTGGACCTATATCCATCTCGAAGATATCCCCGTCGTGCCGCTTTATTTCGCGGCAGACCGACCGGTCATCGAGCGCGGCGGCATGCTGATCATGGTCGATGATGCCCGGCTGCCGATCGATCCCGGCGAGAAGCCGGAAATGATGCGCGTCCGCTTCCGCACACTCGGCTGCTATCCGCTCACCGGCGCCATCAAGTCGGATGCTGCTACTGTGCCCGAGATCATCGAAGAGCTTGTCGAGACCCGCTACTCCGAGCGGCAGGGGCGTGTCATCGACCACGATCAGTCGGGCTCGATGGAGAAGAAGAAGCAGGAGGGATACTTCTGATGGCGCGTCTCAGCGTTGTCGAGACCGAGCCGCAAACAGCTGCCGAGCGGATCGCCGCCCGGATTGCGGCTGAAGAGGATCGCGGGCTCCTGCGCTTCCTCACCTGCGGTAGCGTCGATGACGGCAAGTCCACGCTGATCGGCCGACTGCTCTACGACTCATCGCTGGTCTACGAGGATCAAATACACACCGTCGAGCATGAGTCCCGGCGACCCGGAGCGGCGCGGGGAGGGGCGCTCGATCTTTCGCTCCTGATCGACGGCCTGCAGGCCGAGCGTGAACAGAAGATCACCATCGACGCCGCTTACCGCTATTTCTCCACGCCCCGGCGTAAGTTCGTCGTCGCCGACACGCCAGGTCACGTACAGTACACGCGCAACATGGCCACCGGCGCATCGAATTGCGATTTCGCCGTGCTCCTCGTCGATGCGCGCAGCGGCGTGCTGACTCAGACCCGCCGGCACGCCTGCATACTCTCGCTGCTCGGCATCAAGAAGGTCGCGCTTGCCGTCAACAAAATGGATCTCGTCGACTTCGATCCGGCGCGTTTTGAGGCGATCGCGGACGACTTTGCAAACTTCGCCGCGCCGCTCGGCTTCGAGTTGATCACCGCCATCCCGGTCTCCGCGCTTAAAGGCGATAACGTGATCAGCCCAAGCGCGCATATGCACTGGTATCACGGGCCCACCCTGCTCGGACATCTTGAGACTGTCGATATCGGCAGGACGCCGGGGGAGCAGCCATTCCGCTTTCCAGTGCAGTGGGTTAACCGGCCACATCTCGACTTCCGCGGTTATGCCGGAACGGTGGCGAGCGGCATCGTGCGGCGCGGCGACGAGGTGGTGATCAGTCCTTCGGGGAAGCGCGCCCATGTGGCCCGCATTGTCACCGCCGATGGCGACCTCGAGGCAGCACAGGAAGGCGATGCGGTGACGCTCACGTTTGCCGAGGAGGTCGATGTGAGCCGCGGTGATCTCATCGCGCTTCCAGGCTCGGCGCCTTCGATCGCCGACCAGATCGCGGCGAAGCTTATCTGGTTCGACGACGAGCCGATGCTGCCTGGCCGCGTCTATACGCTGAAATGCGGCCCACAAACCACTACCGCAACCGTCTCGAACCTGAAGCACAAGCTCAACGTCGACAATCTCGATCACGTCGCCGGCAAGACTCTCGAGCTCAACGAGGTCGGCTCTTGCAATATCAGCACCGCGAGGGCGCTAGTGTTCGACCCTTACGCGGAAAATGTCGATACCGGCTCGTTCATCCTGGTCGACCGCTTCACCAACGCGACGGTTGCGGCAGGCATGATCGAGTTTGGCCTCAGGCGCGCCACCAATATCCAATGGCAAGAGCTGTTCATCGACAAGGCGGCGCGCGCCGGTCTGAAAGAGCAGAGGCCTTGCGTGCTCTGGTTCACAGGCCTTTCGGGCGCCGGTAAGTCGACCATCGCCAACACGCTCGAGAAACGGCTGCACGCCATGGGGCGCCACACCTACATGCTCGACGGCGACAATATCCGCCACGGCCTCAACAAGGATCTCGGCTTCACCGATGCCGACCGGGTGGAGAACATACGCCGCGTGGCGGAAGCGGCGCGGCTGTTCGTCGATGCCGGCCTGATCGTCATGGTCTCGTTCATCTCGCCGTTCCGCTCGGAGCGGCGCATGGCGCGCGACCTGTTCCAGGAGGGCGAGTTCATCGAGGTCTATATCGATACGCCGCTCGAAGTGTGCGAGGAGCGCGACCCGAAGGGCCTCTATCGCAAGGCGCGGGCCGGCCTCATCACCAATTTCACCGGCATCGATTCACTCTACGAGCCGCCTGAGAACGCCGAGCTCAAGCTCGACACGAGCAAGACAACGCCTGAGACGCTGGCCGAGGCGGTGCTCAAGGAGCTCAGGAACCGGCACGTCATCTAAGAACGATGCGGCGGCGGGCATGCGCGTCCGGAAGCTCCCCTGGAAAACGTCGGCCGCAGCCGCCGATTTCCCCCCGATTGCTCCCTCGGATTAGCGGCTGCGGCCCCTCGCGCTAGTCTGACGGGTCTGAAACCAAAAGACTAGCGAGGATCTTCAGACGCTGGGCGGCCTTTGCGTTGCCTTGTTGCGAAGCCTGCTCGTACCAGCGATGCGCGATCGTCTGGTCGGCATTCACGCCGCGCGCGCCAAGCGCGGTCAGCACGCCTTTGTCGTAGGTGCGCGCAAGCTCGTAGGCGGCATCGCCTTGTCCGCGCTCGGCAAGATGCTCAAGGATCAGCCGCGCCCCGGCGATGTCGCCTTCAGCGAGGAGGCTCTTCGCCCGCCTCAGCAACACCATCGAATCCGCCGGCACGACGGGATCGACCGCGGCGCCAGGGTTCGGCATCTGGTCGAGGAGAGCTGAAGCCCAATCCATGGTCGGCGCCGGCTGATAGCTCTGCTCCTGTTCTGCTTCGACTCGCAGCACAAGAATTCGCCGCGCTTGCGGCGCATCGCCCGATTCAAGCGTGTAGATATCGACGGGATAGTCGCCCTTGGCCGCCTCGCCTACGGAGAGAGCGAGATCTTGGACTTCCTTGTCCTTCACGAACCAGGCGCCGCTGCTGCTCCGCCGTCCGGCGGAAAGCGCAGCCTCCGCGGGAAGCCCACGGATGAAAAGATAGCGGGCGTGGCTCGGCGGCAGGAGCGGCCCGAGCGCGAGCGGATGCTCGGTCGAAGCAAGAATGACCTGGGTGCCCGGTGTCATCTCGCCGAAAGAGGGTCCGCTTACGTGTGCCACGGCACGGATGAGCAACGGCTCGCCCTTGGCCGCGCGGTTTGCACCCACCGGCGCAAAGCCGACCGGTCCTTTCCAGGCAGCAGAGGTCGCGTGCGTTGACCAATTGGCGCCGGTCCTCGTGCCATGGGCAACGAGACTGCCGATCAGCAAGAAACCACCGAAGGTGAGCACTACCGCCGCAACGAGTGAACCTGCAACGAGCAAAGTCGCTCGGCGCTGCCGGCGGTAAAATTCATGCACGAGCGCCTCGATCTGGGCCTGCGGAGCGACCATCCGGAAGGCTTGATCGAGCTGCGTTTCGGCATTCAAAGGTCCAGTGTCGTCATCCCCATCGGCATCCTCCCAGACGCCATTCTCCAACACGCCGGTAGCAAGATTGTGCAGACGTATGTCGGTGGCCTCGGGCTTTGGCTCCGGTAGCGCACCCATCTCTAGTCTTGATGCCGCGATGCTCTCTTCGCTGCGGGAGAGCGCATTGGGCCGTTCAGTGAGCGAACGGGCATAGGGGATTTCCGCAGGCTTCACCGCCAGGCCGCCCCAAGGCGCGTCGAGTTTTATTCTTTTGAGTTCCTCAGACGGCGCAGCCAATGGCGCACCGCGAAGCGCCGAGTGCAGCAAGGCATTGACGCGATGTACCGGGTGCCGATCGGGCTGATCGGCCGGAGGCGTACTGGAACTGAACATGAACTTGCTCCCTCTTTCGCCCGCACGAGTGTCTTTTCGTGCGGTTACGCCCCCGTTCCCCACTCTCCAAACGCACTCGGTGCCCTTTAAGCGCGCTTAACTTCAACGAACGTCGAAACTCCTCCTTCGTTCCCTCTTCCCTCTTACTTTCGCGCGCTAATGTCCTTCGAGCGTCGCCACTCGATGAACCGGCTGAACAACGTCCCTTGATCGTCCCTTGTCGTCGCTGCTTCAGGTACTGACGCGGGCTGTATCGCACCGGGGCTTGCGACAATCGGCTTTGTCCCAGTTTCTGCCGTGCGTGCATTGAGCCATGCCGCGGCGGCTTCCGTGCGGCGGAATCCAGGCAGGCTCGCAGCAAGGTTGAGCTCACGCCATTTTGGGTGTCGCTCCGGGACCTGTAGCTCGGCAAAACGAGAGAAAAGCACTTCGACGAAATGTGCGACGCGCTCCGCCGATCGCGGATCGCCCTTTGCCGCGAGCAGCACCATGCGGGTCGCAACGGTCGGCACCTCGCCGCCAGTTTGAATGAGATTGGGATAGTTGCGCTGGTCGATGCGGGTTGGCAGGTAGGCCGTTTCGAGGGGAGCGCCGAAGGGAATCGGCAGGAGGTGGACGCCGGAATTTGCCGGAACGGCGCCGATGAGAGGGTACGGCTTTTCACCAACGATCACTGCAGCATCGATCGTTCCTTGCTTCAGCCGTTCGATCGCAGCGCTCGCATCGAGGCTTTCGGCCTCAACGCTAATGCTGAGGGCTTTGAATAAGGCAGCGGCGGTGGCAGCAGAGCTGCTCCCCACAGGCCCGAAGCTCACCTTTCTGCCGGCAAGGTCGGCGACGCTGTCGATATCTGTGCGCGCCAGAACATGAATCTCGTTCAGCGCGAGCCTCACCACGAGCTCTAGGCGATCGCAGAGCGTCGGGTGGGTTGCTGCGGCTGCCGATAGAGCGTCGATCGAGACGAAGGCGACATCGACGCTCGGGTCATTCAGCAGGAGAGCGATATTGCCCGCACCCGCATCGCCGAGCATGGGCACCACGCGGAAAGCCCCGTCCTTCTCGAACAGGCGAGCCATATCGGCTGCTTGCACAGTCTCAGAGCTAGCGGGTGGAACCGGCGACGAGGCCGAGCCAAGCAGTTTCTGCCTCCGCCCTTGGCGCAGCACCTGCGCCGAACACGATCAGAACAAGTCCGACGATAAGTGAGCTTGTACGCAACACAACACCCCGCACGCCCCGCATAGTTTTTGTAAGCGCAGCCCGCCGATTCTCGACGAGCCCCAACTCGAAACGGGAACCGAAGTTCCTCGCTGTTTGCGTTCGTGTGCGTGCGTGCGCGCCCCGACCAGGGCGGAAGGCTTTTGTTATGGCTGTAACGCTAGTCGCGGACTAGGGCGCCAATGGGGCGGAGCTCCGGCGCCACGTCTTTAGAAACCTCGTCCATCATGCGCGCATAGAGCCGATAGGCCAGCGCGTTGAGCCTCAGAGACGCAGCGAGCGCACTAGGGAGAACGTAGCGGGCATAGATGGAGAGCAGGCGCCTTGACCGCTCTTCTTCTAGAAGCTGCGCGAGAATCAACGGCGCGAGTTCATAATAGCGCGCGATTGCTGTGAGACCGCCAGGACGCTTTGCCAGGACATGGTCGCGATAATGGCGTAGCGTGCGGAGCTCGAAGCAATCATCATCGAGACCGAGCATGTCGCAGCAGGCGGAGGTAATGAAGCAGCCTTCGGGCGGATTGCATTTGTCATCGGCTGCGAGCTCGGCGAGCGCCTTCTGGCGCTCTGATGCCCAATCAAGCCCGGCGCGCAAGCTCTCGCACTCGACCTTGAATCTGCATTCTTCTTTGTCGCCGAGCTTGACGGCGAGCTCGCAAGCCTTGTCGTCGCGGAACAGCGGCGCTGTGGCAAGTGGAAGCACGATGCTCACTTTGTTGTCGAAGATGTCCGTGCAATTGCCGCATAGCGGCTCGTTCGCGACTTCTTTTCCGTCAGCGTTGCGCGCGATGAACCGGTTCTCAGACGCGACCAGGAATTTCTTGGGCAGCTTCGTCTTGTCTGGGCTGCCGTAGACCACGATCTTGGCATCAAAGCTCGCCGCGACCTGGAGATCGATGCGGAGGTCGCAATTCTGCCCGTCGACGAATTTGACTTCGGTCATTCGCGCGCCGGCTTGGGCGTCGGTCGCCTGCGCCTTCCAGGGACCGAAGTCCTTCGAGTCGTAACAATCGCCCTTGGCCGCCAACGCGCGCGGCACTGGCGGAAGAAGCCGCAGGCCTGCGGCGATGGCAAGCAGAAGGCCGAGCGCCCTGCGGCGCGTGTTCAACAGCATTGTCGTCTAGTCCAAGGTGTCTAGGGGCGAGTCTTACCTAGCCCATAAGTGCCGCTCGGTGCAAACCATCAGCCAAACGGGGGAACCGCACGCCGCTATTGGCGTGGGCCCGTGCTATATCGACTCTGGCCCGAACCAGAAGATACAGGCCTCGCATGATCAGCGTGGACGTGGCGCTCGCTCTCGGCAGTTTCCATCTCGATGTCGCCTTCGAGAACGATGAGGGAATAACGGCGCTGTTCGGCCGCTCAGGCGCCGGCAAATCGACCACCATCAATCTGATCGCAGGCCTTGTTCGGCCAGATCGCGGGCGCATTGCACTGGACGAGACGATTCTCGTTGATACCGAGCGCGACATTTTCGTGCCGCCATATCAGCGACACCTCGGACTCGTGTTTCAAGACGCCCAGCTCTTCCCACACCTCACCGTGCGACAGAATCTTCTGTTCGGGCGATGGTTCGCCTCGCGCAATAATGAGAGCGTCTCCTTCGGCCCGGTGGTCGAGACGCTTGGCATCTCTCTTCTCTTGAAGCGTAAGCCCGGCGGACTCTCGGGCGGCGAGAAGCAACGCGTCGCGCTCGGCCGGGCACTGCTCGCTTCGCCAAGGCTCCTCCTGATGGACGAGCCACTCGCGTCCCTTGATATGGAGCGCAAGCTTGAGATTCTGCCTTTGATCGAAAAGCTGCGCGACGACTTCCATATCCCCATCGTCTATGTCTCGCATTCCGTCGATGAGGTGGCGCGGCTCGCTTCACGCGTGGTGGTGATGGAGCAAGGCCGCGTGGTGACGATCGGCGCGGTCGAGGACGTCCTCGGACGTGGCCTGCGCGATGCTGGCATAAGCCGCTTCGAACGTTCCTCGGTGATCACCGGGCGGCTTGTGGGCACCGATAGTTATGGCCTCACCGAGATTTCTCATCCCGCGGGGACGATCTGGCTCACTGGGCGCGCAGGCCCTGTCGGGCGCGAGGCGCGGGTGATCGTCAAGGCGACGGACATTACGCTCGCTAAAACGCGCGGCGAGGGCTTGAGTGTGCAGACCACGCTCTCCGGCAATATCGCCGACGTCGAAATGGACGATGGTCCGATCGCCGGGGTGTCGATCGCGCTCGACGGGCACGGTCAGCTCTTCGCGCTCGCAACCCGCAAAGCGATTGATACTCTCGGCCTTAAAAAAGGCGACCGGGTATTCGCGCTGGTCAAGGCCGTGGCCCTCGACGAGCGGACGGTCGCGGCCCCGCAATCCCCGTGAATAAGTTGACGGCTATTGCCCGGGTGTTTCCTTCAACCACGGCGCCTCGATGGGCGGCGGCGAGCTGACAGTGGTGAGTTCGCAGGTCACCCCCCAAAAGGGACCTGGCTTGGGACAACTTGCTCGAGCAATGCCGGCCCGACAGTGGTAAAGGGACGACTATATGCGGCGATCAGCAGCACTGACAGTGCAATGCCTGTTGCAAAGAGAATCAATGTTAAGGCGCGGGCGAGGCGGTTGTCGCTGTG
>Ga0157301_10000027_pt1 | contig 12595 bp, 13 predicted proteins | sample NitcycUS088202R2_FD_108393 | JGI IMG/M metagenome (GOLD analysis project Ga0157301, IMG submission 108393) | Soil microbial communities from Arlington Agricultural Research Station in Wisconsin, USA - Nitrogen cycling UWRJ-S088-202R-2 | ecosystem: Environmental > Terrestrial > Soil >... | reverse complement strand
TACTAATCGCTATAATTCAAATGTTGGCATCACAATCAATCTATTACAGAGACTATACTATATTAGATACAAACTAAGAAGAGCAAATATTATATAATTTACGACAGGATTGTGAATAGATGTTTGGCTTAGGAAGCGGACGAATAAAGCCAGGTGAATATGTTTTTGTAGTTCAAAAAGAGCAGGATTATAATAGACTAATTATCGGAGTTGTTCAATCGATAACTGGCAACAGAATTCAGGTAAGAGGCACTTATGTTCGCCCTACAGGCTTGATCGAGCGTATAGAAGCGGGACGGATTGCAGGTAGGCCTAAAGAAGTCCTCAGTAATCCCGACCCAAACAATTGCATTTTCATGTTGATTGACAAAGTCGAAACTGGAAGCTTTAACCAAGAAATTGACCAGACTGCTAGCAAGATAACGTGGATAAACGAAAAACGCTATTTTGTTCTTGATGGTTGGATAAGGGAGAGCCTTCCAGATATGTTTGCAGATGTTTTGCGAGCATATACAGAGCACGACCGAATGCAAGCAAGAGCTGTACTTTTAGAAAAGATGAACTCGTTATATGATAAAGATCTCAAGGATCATCTTTATGCAGTTGCAAGGAGCACAAAAGTTCTATAAATGCTTGAAAGTTTTATATTATGGTCATAGATAGAGGTTCTTTTGATCATGGAATACGTCTATGCCGCTTTATTATTACACAAATTAAAGCAAAGCGTAACAGAGGATAATGTCAAGAACGTTATAACTGCAACAGGCACCTCTCCTGATGATGTTAAGGTGAAAGCATTAGTTGCAGCTTTGAGCGAAATAAACATAGATGAGGCTTTAAAGGCAGCGCCACTAGCAACGGTTGCAACTGCAGCTCCTAACGCCGCCTCTGATGCGGCGAAAGCTGGCGCTGGAACTCCAGCTAAGGAGGAAGAGAAGAAGGAAGAGAAGAAGGAAGAAGAGGCGTTAGAAGGGCTTTCGGCTTTATTCGGCTAACTTTCCAATATTTTAATTTCTATAATTTAGGAGAGTTTATTACTCAGATACGTAGCCCTTCTTCTTTGCTTCATCTTTCAATACCTTTGCTTTGATTTGTGCCCTCTGAAGAACAAATTCTGCAGTATCTGACGACATATACCCTGATTCTGCAGCCAATGCTATTGCATCTTGTTGTGCTCTTACAAGTAACGGTTTAACGGTTTCTGTCGTAATATAGCCTGCTTCTATTGATAATGCAATGGCTTCCCGGAACGACCTTTCAAATTCTTTACGATATTCCACCAAATCTATCTGTAGGTCGCTTCCTTTGAAAAAAAGACCTTCAGCAATTGCAGAATTAACAGTAATTCCTGCTTCAATTGGTTTAATATTGAGCTTGCTCATTAACGATGCAAGTTTTGTAGAAATGACATCTCCTGGCCTTGTCGTCACAGTGTCCTTAGTTACCCAGATACTCCCCTGATCTATTTTCGTAGGAACGTTTGCCTCTTTGAATTCTGAAAGTACTGGGCCTGGAGTGATGCCCGTATTTCCTGCAGAAATCATAATTTCCTTTGTAGCAGTATCTCCGCCCTTTGCTGGCAGAAATACCTTACTTTGATTTAGAATTAAGTTGAGTTTAAATGCATTGATATTAGTAAACATTAATGCACACTGGCCTTCCAATTCCTTGCTCAGATTCGCTAGACCTTTTACACTAGTTATTTTTTCAAATGCTCTTTGCGCAACCTTGTTTTTTATTATCAGGATCTTTATGGTGTCACGAAATTTTTTACGGATTGCCATCAGTTGTGTAGCACGAACGCCAGTCATCTTTGAAAGTGCAATAACATCATAGTTCTTCGGAAGCTCCTGTAGTTCATGGTAGATCAACCGCTTCTTCTTTGGATAATTTCTACGTTCTTTTTTGGCTGTTGTTATTTGGGTTATCATTATTATTATTGGTCATCCTTCTTTTCTTTTTCTTCCTTCAACGTCGTCAGTTTCGCTGTCTTACCCATGGTAAACTTTACCATTGCGTTACGAATATTTTTTTCGCCTTGTGGCAGTTTTTTTTCAATCATAGCGATAATGGTGCTAGCATTTGCTGTCAGTTTACTATCATCCATTTCTTCGTCCCCAATTTTGGCAGATACATTAAGCTGATTTTTTGCTCTTACACGAACAGAACTTTTCAAACGAGTTGCAATTGCTTCTACCGGTGCGCCGTATGGCATTGGTGTAGGCATTTTGCCTTTAGGGCCTAGAAATTGTCCTAATGAGCGACCAACTGTCGGCATAAATGCTGTATCAGAAAGAAAAAAGTCATATGCTTTTACCATTTTTCGTGCTTCTTTCTTGTTAGTGCCCAGCCTGTCCAATTCTTCTGGTTCAATTACTTTATCAATTTGTGCCCTACGTGATCTTGTACCCATATCACCAGATGCAATCACACATATATTTGCCTCCCGGCTTGGTCTGTTCGGTAATGTCACTACCTCATTAAGATTAAATCCCTTTTTGACGTCAATATCTTTCAAAACAAGTGTTAATTCGACTGATTGTTTGAAGCCACGCTTTGTTGCCCCATCTCTGGCTCGTTCCATTAGCTGCTTAAGTTGGCTATCGCTTAACATACCTAGTACAAACTGTCATTGAATAGAAAGCCACTTAAAATCGTTTAGCAATAGCAGTGTAAAAATTTTTTATTTGCAGCCCGTTCATACCATATATTTTATAAATTATATTAATAGCAACAGTGATGACAATTAAGATAATAATAATATTCTCGTTCGACCATCCTTTGAAAGCAGGCGGGCCCGGTGGGCTTCGATCCCACGACTTCCGGCTCTCCTCAAATTTAGAAGGCAGGCGCTCTTTCCATGCTGAGCTACGGGCCCGCGCAGATAGGCCTACTCCATTTTTACCAGTTGTTGTATTACAAAGTATCCTAACATGGTAACGTCAAAAAGAAAAGTAGCCTTTATAAAGTGTTTAGATTTAAATCTATCATTTTACAATCTGTCATATTTGCTATTTAAAACTGAAAAAAAATCATAACATTGCAAAAGTTTTATTCCTTCAGTTTTTATAACAAAAAAAACTATAATAATTAGACGCTCTTAAATTAAGAAACCACAGCAATCCCAAAAGGTTATAGTGGTGTAAAAATATGTGATAACAAATGGTAATTGATAAGATATTGGTATTAATGATGATAATTAAAATGAGTTACAAGGCAATAATAGATGGCGATCCTCTTCTAACTACCAGAAACAACTAACGAAGGTATTAGATATATATGATAAAAGGAACAATACTGGCTAAAAACAATGGAAATACTTTGGAGAAGGAATCAATAGAGGAAAAAAGCGCTCTATCAACTATTCAAAAAGATCTTGAAGAGATTTACCGCAAACTCGATACAACTAGATCTATTCTTCATACTGCAGGCAGCATAGATGTGGGAAATACACCACATGAGGTAATAGAGGAAACAAAGGCATACAAACTTATACACTATCGTCCATGGGTTAGCAAACCAGTAAAAACACCGCTTTTAGTCATTTACGCACTAATCAATAGATCATACATCTTGGATTTGCAACCAGATAAAAGCTGGGTTCGCAATTTGTTAAGACAAGGTTTCAATGTTTATCTAGTGGATTGGAAAACACCGACACGTGTTGACAAGTATGTGTCATTTGACGATTACATAAATTGTTATATCGATGACTGCGTAGAACTTGTCAGAAGAAAGAATTTTATCGATAAGGTAACTTTGCATGGTTATTGTATGGGTGCAACAATGTCCGTTATTTATACCACCCTACACGAAGAAAAAGTTAGGAATCTGGCTACTATAGCACCAGTAATTGATACTGAAAAAGACACTACTGTACTTAGTAATTTTTCAAAACACATAGATATCGATAAAATTTTTGATTTGATTGGCTATTTACCCCCTGAGCAACTTTATGCGTGCTATGCAACATTGAAGCCATTTAAGCAGGGAATAAATAAGTACTTTAACTTGGTGCAGAACATCGATAATGAACAATTTGTTCAAAACTTTCTTCGAATAGAGAAGTGGCTTTATGACACACCTCCTATCGCAGGCGAAACTATTAGGCAATGGATAAAAGATATCTATCAAAAGAACCTTCTTGTAAACAATGAGATGAAAATAGGCAATGAAATTATCGATCTTACAAAAATTTCGATTCCTCTTCTTACTATAGTTGCTGAAGAGGATCATCTCGTATCACCAGAGTGCAGCGCTGCCTTAAATAACGCGGTTTCAAGTATGGACAAGAGATTGATGCGCTTCCAGACAGGTCATGTAGGCCTCATAGCCAGCACTTATTCTCAGAATAATGTCCTTCCAAAAGTAGGACAATGGCTTAAATCACGATCACAATAAAAGTTATTTTAATTATCAAAGCGATTTTACGGTCTAGTTAGCATCTGTGGTGTATTGCTTACACCTATGAATTATTTCTATATTTTTAAACAAACGCATTTAAAAAATGATGATGTTATGTAAAATTCATGGCTTCTGCTGATATCCATATAATGGTTTTTTATATACGATTTCTATTTCTTTTTATAGATCAGATATTATCGCCACGTCTTCTAAATTTACTTGGTTTCGTTAGATGACTTTCTCCCTCTTTCTATCGGTATCAATATGACTTGTACTAGATCGCCCTCTTCAATATTCAAAGCCCGTCTTTCAGCATCTGGAATAGATATTCGCCCCCCTGTTTGAACAGTTGTTTTAAACATAGCGTTGTACTGTGTCATCCCTTGGAGCATAGAAAAAAAGTTCTGCATAGCATCGTGCTGAACCGACGAAAAATATTTTATAAAGTCTAGTTGAACTTCATTTCCTTTTTTTACTGCTTTCTTAAAAGCATCTACTGTATCATCTGCTGCACCCGTATTATCGCTCATTTAGAGGGTGTTATATTACCATTTATTTAACATTTTTACTAATTTAATGAACAACATGTCATGCCTTTCTCTCTAGAATTAGAAACGAGGCGCCATAAGGAACAGAATGAAGATACTTAGCAAGATGCGCCCTACATGCTTATCAGCCAAAATAATAGGAAAATAAAAGACACCTATACCTATTAATTAACAACAAGCTACATATCCTCTAGACGAGCAAACAGATAATTAGTCCAAAATCCGCCTCTATAACATGTCGGCATGAATTGAATGTTCCATAGTTTGTACCCAAATAGAGATCTTATAACATATGTCTAACCTTTATTTGTATTAGATATTTAGATGCGTATTTCACAGAGCGATTCTGTAAATGAACGGTTAAAGCATGTGAAGATTTCAAACAAAAGCTACAAGGTCAAGAATTACAACAAGAAATAACAAAGAAGCTAGATAAACTCAGAGAACAAAATCCCCGAATTCATCCACATGTTATAAAAGAAGCTATTGACAAAATGGAATTGTTTATCATTAATGAAGATTTGATAGATACTCTAGATTAGAAGACCTATATTGAATGTTTGACATGATTATTAAAGATTATCTGAATTTTTTGTGTTTCTAGATAGCTTTGACAGCTTCAAAGCGTTTCAATTCGAAGTCATTTTCAATTAACTTTACTATTTTTGCGACAAATTTCACTCTATTAACATCAGACAGTGTTCGATTTGTGTAAAATATCCCTATATACTTCGAGCTGCAAGACGTACTTTATGAAACATGCTCTAGCCATATCCTATTGTAGTGGATTAATCGAATGTCCAATGACGATATTTCCTTTCATTACAATGCAGCACGCACATTTTTGCTGCATACAGATTCTGGCTTCTTCGTGTTTGCAGATTGAACATATACAAGCCTGAGTTGTAATGCTGTCGATCCTCTTCTTTTCCTTGGACTTTACATCAACATATAACCATAATGCAACAAGTGGTAAACCGATTGCGAAAAATATGATGATTGTTCGAATAGGAATTCGTAAAACAAATAATGAGATGCCAAAGCATACTGTACCGATCCCAAGTAGTAGAAGCCAACGTGTTGTAATATCCATATTCTCACCTATAAGATATATATCACGCCTCTTCTTTAATAACTTCTATACTTGATCCTTTTTTTGCAACTGTTTACTTTATCAAGTATTTCCTTTAAATCTCTGCAAGTAAAAAATTGCGGATATAGCCGTAGATAGATATAGTCTTAAAATGCTAGTCTAGATTGTTACCGCTAGTTCTTGCCACTTTATAGTTACAACTGTATATGACAAACCTTTTTTCTGTCTATGTTTCTGCTTACAAGCATAATAATATTATAGAAAATCCTTTAATCCTAGTCATATTTCACTTTATTGATGCCATACATTCCAGTAGAATCCTTGCTGCTAAATACGCTGTTATGCTGTTAACATCAAAATCAGGAGAAAGTTCTACGATATCTATTCCAACTATTCCACTACCCACGGCTTGTTTTAAAAGATATATAAGATCAATACTCGATAAGCCACTAGGAGTAGGAACCGAAACTCCCGGAGCAAATGCTGGATCAAGACAATCCAGATCAACAGAAACATACTTTTTGTCAGACATTCTAGACATAAACCTTTCAGCAATCTTTAAAACTCCTACCTCTGCAATATCCATAGGCGTAACAATGTCTAATCCAACCTTCTCTGCATTTTCTATTTCTTCAGGCTCAGCGGCTCTAATGCCTATTAACATACTTTTTTTAAAATCTAGTGATTGCGTAGAGTCTGTTAGTATAGATCCGTAATAATCTCTAGTTGAGGAAACAAAGTCTGGATGAGCATCAAAGTAAAGTAGACCAATTTTACCCAGTGCATCTCCAATTGCTTGTAAAGCTACAGTTGTGATAGAATGGTCACCACCTATAACAATTGGTATTTTTTTATTTGACACTAAATCAAAAATTAATTGATAGAGGTTTTCTTTCTTGACATTACCTGCATCTAATACTCGTTTGTTATCAAGACTACCACGCATCGGACAGATAGGGAATATTTTACCTTCTCTTTTGAAAAAGTCTGACTCATTTGAGGCGAGACGGAGAATATCTGGACCTTTATTCGTGCCTTTGCGTTTCGCGTGGGATTTTGATTCATCTGGCACGCCAATTAAGACGATATTAGCATCAGCGATTGTATCAGCAGTAGAACGATAAAAATGAACCATGGATTATGACTAATCATCTATAATTCCAACTTATAATATATAAAATGCTTCTTAGGAAAAATATTATGACATAGTGACGCAGCGGCATCTGAATTCTTTCACTTGGATAAACATGACTAAATAAAAGGCTTTTATCTAGTTAATATGTCGTACCATTAATATGCGTAGAATGAAAAATGCATCAAACAGATCCAGTGAGGAAGAAGAAACTCTGCCAAGATGGGCTGAAGATGAGATTAGAACTGTACAATTTGTAGAACCTGAAATTATCACTAGGACAGGATATATTCTCGATATTTATGAGAAGGATTATAAAATAGATATACAGCTTTATGAGGCTTTGTCTGATGGTAGAACTATTATCGAGGATTTGGATGTTCCTAAATCTATGATGATTTCCAGCTTTATGAAAGGTTTTGTTTATGAATTTAAAATAAAAATGTTCCGAGGACCTTTAGGTGCAAAACTCGTTGAATTATTGAAAACAAAATTTGCACTTGAAATGGATGCAATATATAGATTTGAGCTGCAAGAATTGCAGATGATGGACGTCGAGTCCGACCAGCCGACAACCTCATATTCTGAATAAGATGGCATACGATTGCCTTCTAAAAACATCCGAATACCGCATGCTACAGATTAGGATCTAATGCATATTTATGATATAGTTTTTAATTTCTATCGCCGAAAGATTCGTTTCGTAATTGCTATTAGCAGTGATAGGACTTGCTACCGTTATACCGTCTCCCTCATGAGTTATTCATTATTTTACGATCAGATATTAATATTGCTTATTTTTGAACTGCAGTAGCCGCGAGTTTAGTAGGTCAAGTCTTGCTCAAGTTTGGCTCAAATTCACATTTATCGCATTTCCAGATTTGTTACACAGCATATAATCACAGTTTCTATATTATATGTAAAGGCGATGATAATTTCTAGCATCGGCTGTAATTACCAATATTTTCTTAACGATGTTGATTATGAGATAAATCTGTCGTGGCTGTCTTTCGACTCCCGATTAACTGTCTGTTATTGCAATTAACTGTCTGTAAACTGTTCTATGTTCTATTATTATCCTCATGTTTATCAATAATCTTCTTTTTTATTACTAGCGGTTTCAGAACCATTATTGTTCTCATCAGCAATAAATGAGTCTGACGAGAGTCTTGTATTTTTAGCGGCAGAACCTTTGCCTATTGTTAGCTTCATCAATGCAATCCACATTATAATAAGTGGTATATGGTAGGATGCAATTCTCCATGCTATAATGACACTTAATTGCGAATCGTGTATCACATCAGTTAAAGACGGAATGCCGTTTAGGTTTGAGATATATGCCCAAATTCCTAATTCTGCCAATCCGGATCCTCCTATTGTAACTGGCAGTGTTGATAATGCAGTAGATGCTGAAGTTGCCAATAATGACTCAAATAAACCAATACGAGATCCTACTGAATTTGCAAGTATCATAAATGATATTCCCTGAAGTAAGAATGCTACGAAAGTTATTGCAAGTCCTATTACAAAAATTTTGACAGCTCTTACAGAGTTAAAATTTTCTCTGCTCATTTTACATACGTCACCTATTGCAAGATTGGCTGAATTGATAATTCGATCTGCCTTGTCTTTAGCTATGAATCGCCTTAATATTTTCGTAGAAAAAGAGGGTAGATGTAGATTACGCTTTGCAGAAAAAATGACCAGCAATAGCCAAAACGTTAGAGTAGGAATCGCAACTAGCACTATTGAAATTCCAATAAAGTAGCCACCGTGATATATAGCAACTGCTCCAGCGATGAATGCAAGCATGGTTCCTACAAAAACATCAACAATGATTTCCATCGTTGTAACCCATGCCGCTTTTCCAGCTGGTACTCTGTTCTTTGTTAAGAATGCAATTCTTATTATTTCTCCTCCAACAAATGATGGTGTTGTTTGTGTTACGAATTCCCCTGCTAATCTGGCGGAAATTATCTTGCCAGTAGAACTTACATCATGACCAATAAACTCTGTAATAAAATATTTGAATCGAAATGCCTGTAACATAATTTTACTTATGACGGAAGCTACAGAGGCTATGAATGGGATTATGCCCACAGCAAGCACATCGCTAGGCGAGACACGGGTAAACAAGAGCATAATTAGCAATGGCAAAATACTTGCAGGTATTGCGAGCAGTCGCCAATTCAACACTAGTCATTGACCTAGGCCATATAATAATTAATAGAGGGCGACTAAATCAGAAGGAAATTATTTTAGGCGCTCATAACCTTTTTTAATATAGTTCGTCTGATTAAAGGAGGTTTTTATAGATCATTTGTTGATTCTGTGGTAGAATGTCCTATCCAAAAATCGTTTTATCTAGGATATCTGCAGGGGATGCTCGTTCTTTAATATATCTGAAGAAAAAAGGTCCCAGTCTGAAGATAGTGAATGATGTCCTGCAGCAAATATTACTTCATACTATATGATAAACTGGCGATTCCAAAGAAAATTTGAAAATACGACGTGGAACGTGGAAGATTGGAAAAATGAAAAATGGTATTTGCTACCGCCACTACATTTCCTCTATAGCTGTAGGCTTTCAAGGGTTTGAAATTCCGTGTAAAAAATCCAAAAATAAATTCAAGCTCGTTAATGTCTTTCTTTAATAGACAGCGATACATAAATGCTCTAGCTGTTCTGCTTTGCTATATGAACTCATCGAGAGTAAAAATGAATTTTCCACACGATATTTTTAGGAAGTTCTCTCTACAGGATACAACTCTTACTGCATTGTGTTGTCTGCTTGCAGTACATGCTTTATGTTGATTCAGTATGGATACGATTATAAATGAAGAAAAAAAAGGTATGGAGATCTTAGGAATCCTCTACATATGGTATCAACGGAAGATGCCCAGTCTAAACCAAAGAGAAGTCAAGAATTAATTCACGTTATCGTTTGCTTCTTTCATCAGTACATCACAAAGGTCCTAATATTTTATGAATTTGTTCAATTTGACAACACAAGTACGCTTCTATTAGATCTAAATGTGCAAGGAAAAAGTATTCAACGGTCTAATCATATTTTCTGGTTTATCTTTTTTTCTAGCTGCATCTTTTTTTACATCGTCTATGCTAGAAAGTAAACATACAAACATAGAGATGTCTGATATTGCCAGTGTCATATGGATGCCTTATTTATTACTGGTACAGCTGGTTCGGGTAAATCACTTCTTTCAGCCAGATTACTCGAGTGGTATAAAGACAACCCCTCATTTCCAGTAAGCCTCAACCTTGACCCTGGTGCCATAAATTTGCCTTATGAGCCGGATGTAGATATTAGAGATTATATTGACATCAGGGCCGTAATGGAAAGTTACAATCTTGGACCAAACGGGTCGCTAGTCATGGCAAGTGATATGATTGCAACAAGATTGGATGAGATCCAGAGGGAAGTAGATAGTTTGAATCCAGATTACGTTATAGTCGATACCCCAGGGCAAATCGAGCTATTTGCATTCAGACCAAGCGGACAATATTTTATATCAAATTTTCATTCGGATAACAGTGTAACGTTATTCATATTTGATGGTATTTTAGTATCATCTCCTATCAACTATGTTTCAATAGCCTTGTTGGCTTCATCAATAAAATTGAGACTAAAAACTGCTCAGGTTAATGTCCTAACAAAACGAGATCTGATTGTTGACAAATTAAAAGATATCTTGGAATGGTCAGATTCTAACCTTGCATTGGAACGTGCCCTCAATAAAGAAAAAGATTCTGAATATTCTCTCTTAAGCAAAGATTTGGCAAGAGGTATGAGCAAAGGTGGATTTATGCAGAGTCTCATCGCTATTTCTAGTGTGACTACTCAGGGAATGAATAACCTATCTGGAGCTTTAGCTAGAATCCTTAATCAAGGAGAGGAAGTTAGAGATTGAACATGAAAACACCGTTGTCATGTACTGCGGTTGCACCGTCTTCTACTGCTAATTTAGGTCCAGGTTATGATGTATTCGGTTTAGGACTTGATGCCTTCGAGGACATGGTCAAGATTGCTAGGAATCCAGACAGATCACGCCAAATATCTATAGAAATGACAGGAGAACTTGGCAAGCTAATTCCCTCCCACGTAGAAGCCAATTCTGCTGGTCTAGTAGTGAAAAAGATGTCTAAAGATTTTGATATAAATTATGGCCTTGAGATTAATGTTGTAAAAAGGGTCCCAGCAGGATTTGGGATGGGCAGCAGCGCTGCATCAGCAGCGGCTGCTGCCGTAGCATTTGATAGACTATTTAACCTTAAAATTGAGAAAACGAAATTAGTTGAATACGCTGCTGAAGGTGAGATTGCCAGTGCAGGAACAAAGCACTACGATAACGTTTCAGGATCGATACTTGGAGGATTTGTTATCGTGAGAACTAACCCAGAGCTGGAATTTATCAGAATAGACCCGCCTAAAGATCTTGTATTTGTTATTGCAATTCCACTTATAAAAATACCAGAGAGAAAGACAGAATTTGCAAGAAGTGTATTGCCTAAGGAAGTGCCGCTTAAAAGCGTTATTCACAATGTATCCAATGCTACCACGATTGTAGCAGGATTTATCTTGAAAGATATACGAATGATTGCAAAAGGTATAGATGATATCATAGTGGAGCCCGCAAGAAAGCATTTAATCCCGGGCTATGATGCCGTTAAAAAGAATGCCTTGAAATCTGGCGCTCTTGCAGTAACAATCAGTGGTGCAGGGCCGTCGATGATTTCATTTTTGAAAACTGGCAAAAATGGAAAGCTTGTCGCAGAGTCAATGGCAGCCGGTTTTAGCGAAGTGAGAGTAAAAAGCAGAACCTTTGTCTGCCATGCAAGCAGTGGAGCTAAAGTAGTATCAATAAAATAACTGGAAAATTACTCTACTTCTTCTTGCCTTTGTTCAAGAATTCAGACATCATTTTCTGCCTATCTTCATGGGCAAAACATAGTGCCCAGCCATAAATTTCCAAACGGAGTCCCGTATCAATGTCAGCGTCCATTCCTTTGTTGATTAGCATTTTACTGATTTTTACGGCTGTGAAGCTATTCTTTGTAATTTCCTTCGCAAGAGATAGGCATTCTTCTAATAGCTTTTTATTTAGAATCTTAGATAGTTTGTTCTCTCTTTCCTTTTCAGTAGATGAATCGCCTATAGACTCCTCGATTTGTAATTGATCTTCCGGGCCCAGACTAACTACTTTATTAACAAGACCAATTTGAGCCGCCTCTTCTGCTGTGATCATTTTACCCGTGAAGATTAGTTCGTTTGCTTTTGCTGGGCCAACTATTCTCGATAATCGTTGTGACCCACCCCACCCTGGAGGTATACCTATTGTCACCTCAGGTTGGCCAATTTTTGCATTACTCGAGGCAATTCTTATATCACAGACCAATGCT
>Ga0157301_10000026_pt1 | contig 12810 bp, 16 predicted proteins | sample NitcycUS088202R2_FD_108393 | JGI IMG/M metagenome (GOLD analysis project Ga0157301, IMG submission 108393) | Soil microbial communities from Arlington Agricultural Research Station in Wisconsin, USA - Nitrogen cycling UWRJ-S088-202R-2 | ecosystem: Environmental > Terrestrial > Soil >... | reverse complement strand
GTGGCGGGGATGACGCGCTCGCCGGCGAAGGGTGGAGTTGTTACGCCGTTTAGGGGCCGAGCCGGTCGTCTGCGACGCGTTCGATGCGCACGCGCTCCGCGAGGCGGTGGGCGCCTTTCAGCCCGAGGCGGTGATGAACGAGCTGACCGATCTGCCCGATCAGCCGCTTGCGACCAACGACGCGAACGCGCGCATGCGGCGTGAGGGCACGCGCAACCTGCTCGCAGCCGCCCAGTCGGCGGGCGCAGCGCGGTTCGTCGCCCAGAGCATCGCCTGGGATCCTCACGGCGAGGGGGCGGTCGCGAAGGCCGACCTCGAGAGGATGACGCTGGAGGCAGGCGGCGTCGTCCTGCGCTACGGCCGCTTCTACGGCCCCGGGACGTACCACGACGGGCCGCCTGCGCCTCCGCGAATCCAGATCGACGAGGGGGCCCGCCGGACGGTCGAGCTCCTCGACGCCCCGTCGGGCATCTATCCCGTCGTCGAGGACTGAGCCGCGGAGCCCGTCACGCGGTCGCGACGAGGAAGTGCCACGCGTTTTCGAGCCGGTAGCCGCCGTCCGGCGTCCGGTACGGGGCGAGGACGTCGACCAACGCGCGCCGCACCTCGGGCTCTCGATCGCCGGCGGACTCGCCGACGCCGCCGGCAGCGAGGAGGCCGCGGGTCAGTGCGTCCTCGTCTTCGTAGACGTATGCCCAGGAGACGTCGAACGCCTCCGCCGGCGTCAGCCCGGCTGCGGTTGCCAGCCGCTCCAACCGGCCGGGCTCGGCGAGGTCCGGCGGCGGTGGAGCGTTCGGGTCGGCCCCCGGGAAGAACGGCCGCACGATCGGCTTGATCGCATCGAGCGCGCAGGTCCCGTGCCGTCCCCACACCTGGATCGCGACCTTGCCTCCGGGTCTTGCCACACGTCCGGCCTCGCGGAGGGCGGCGACGATGTCGTCCGCGAAGAAGAACGAGTTGAAACCCGCGACGACGTCGAACGAACCGTCCGCGTAGGGCAGCGCCTGCAGGTCGCCGACGCTGACCTCGACCTCGGGGGCGCGAGCTCGGGCGAGCTCGACCAGCCGCTCGGAGGAGTCGATGCCCGTCACGGCCGCGCCGCGATCGGCTGCGGCCCTGAGGAACACACCGGAACCGCACCCGACCTCGAGCACACGGTCTTCGGCCCCGATCCCGAGGCGGTCGATCGCCGCCTCGTACGTCGGTAGCTGCTGCTCCTCGGTCGATGCCCACTCGTCGGCACGCGTCCCCCACAATCGCCCCCAGAGCTCCGCTTTGGTCTCGACCGCATCCGCTGCCATCGTTTGCCTCCCGCGCTAAACTATGTTTCATAGTTCATAACCTATGAAACGTAGTTATGTCAAGCGATGACCTGAGCCTCTTCTCGTACGAGATCCTGGGCCTCGTCGGGCGCACTGGTGCGGGCGCCCACGATCTCCTCCGCCTCGCGCGTCGCGGCCGCATGCTCGACTGGGCCGGCGAGAGCCAGTACTACGCGGAGCCGAAGCGGCTCGCCCGGCTCGGCTACCTCGAGGCGCAAAAGGAGCCGGGCAAGACGCGAGAGCGAACCGTCTACCGGCTGACGGAGAAGGGCATCGACGCCCTGCGCGCCTACGCGCAGACGCCCGCGACGTTCACGCCCCTGAAGAGCGATCCACTCCTGAGGCTCCTGATCGCCGACCTCGTCGGCGAGGACGCGACGATAGAGAGCCTCCAGGCGCTCAGGCAGGACCTCTCCGATCTTCGGGCACGGCTCGACGAGAGTGTGTCGTCGGCGGTGGCTCTGCCGCATCGGAGCAGGTACCTCCTGATCGTGATCGACTTCCTCCGCGGCTACCTCGAGCTGCACGAGCAGCTGATCGACCGGGTCGAGCGTGAGCTCGCGCCTTCCCGCGGTGGAGCCTCAGGCTGACGCGGCGGTCAGCTGTGCGCGGAGGCGGCCGATCGTCTCCACGACGAGGTCCGCGTCCGTCTCGGTCGTCGACCAGTTCGACACGGCGACACGGAGGAGCCGCTCACCACGCCACGTCGTCGCCCCCAGCCAACAGGTGCCGTCATCCTGGATCGCGCGCTCGAGCCGGTCCGTGAGCTCGGCGTCGCCGACCCGCACGAGCACCTGATTGAGGACGACCTCGTTCACGACCTCGACGCCGTCGAGCTCGTCGAGGCCGGCGGCGAGGCGCCGAGCGACCGCGCAACAGCCGTCGACGAGCTCGGCGACCCCGGACCGTCCCAGCGAGCGCAGTGCGGCCCACGTGGCGAACCCGCGCGCACGACGGGAGGACTCCGGGACGAAGTCCCCGCCGCCGAGCTCCCGGCCGGCGACCTGACCGGTGAGGTAGTCCGCCGTGTAGGCGAGCGCCGTTGCGTGGACGTCGGGGTGCGCGCAGAACGCGTAGCCGCTGTCGTAGGGGACGTTGAGCCACTTGTGCCCGTCGCAGGCCCACGAGTCCGCCAGCTCGACGCCGTCGACCAGGGAGGCCGTCCTCGGGCTTGCCGCGGCCCAGAGCCCGAAGGCCCCGTCGACGTGCAGCCACGCGCCGGCGGCACGGGCGGCGGCGCCTGCCGCGGCGAGGTCGTCACAGGCTCCGGTGTTCACGTTCCCGGCCTGCGCACAGACGATCGTCGGCCCCGGCTCGAGCGCTCCGAGAAGCTCCACGAGCGCGCCCGCGTCCATCGCACCGTCGGAGAGCGCCGGGACGACCTCGAGGGAGCGCTCGCCGAGCCCGAGCAGGCGCACCGCTCGATCGATCGTCGCATGGCGCTCCGCGCCGACGACGACGCGCACCCCCGGCGCGCCGGCGAGCCCGTCCCGGCCGACATCCCAGCCGTGGCGGTGAAGCACGGACCAGCGCGCCGCGGCGAGACCGACCGTGTTCGCGCCCTGCGCGCCCGTGACGAAACCGACCGATGCCGTCGAGGGGAGCCCGAGGATGTCCTTGAGCCATGCGCCGGCGACGTCCTCGACCGCGATCGCCGCGGGGGACAGCGCCTCGTTGAATGCGCACTGGTCCCATCCGGTGGCCAGCACATCGGCGACGAGCGCGGCGTCGAGCGAGCCTCCGGTGACGAACCCGAAGTACCGCGGCCCCGCCGAGGCCATGAGGCCCGGCGACGCTGCCTCGACCAGCTCGGCGATCACGTCGTCGAGTGGTGCCGGGCCGTCGCGCAGCTCACCGAGCGCCAGACGGACCTCGCGCCGGTGCGCGATCGGCGTCACCTTCGCCATGGGAAGGTGTTCCCGGTACTCCGCGATGCGCCCGGCGGCATCGGCGAGCGCGCCTCGCAGGTCGACCATCGCCCGATCCTATGTCGCCGCGGGCCCCGGGGAGCCGGGCCGAGCTCAGGCGAAGACCGCGCGCGTCTCCTGGTGCGCGAGGATCTTCCTCTTCACGCGCTGGAGCGCGTTGTCGATCGTCTTGCAGTCGCAGGCGAGCTCGTCAGCCATCGACTCGTACGAGTGACCGTCGAGGTACAGGCGAAGCGCCTCCGACTCGAGACCCGACAGGCTCGTCCCGAGACACCCCACGAGCGCCTGGAGCTCCTCCGTCGACACGACGCGCACGGACGGGTCGTCGATCGACGGTCCCGGGAGAGCGTCGCCCAACGTGCACTCGCCGTCCGACTCCTGGCCCGCCGGCGTGTGGCTGAAGGAGATGTACGTGTTGAGCGGAGCGTGCTTGTACCGGGTCGCCGACTTGATCGCGGTGATGATCTGGCGGGTCACGCACAGCTCGGCGAACGAGCGGAACGAGGTCTCCTTGTCGGAGCGGAAATCGCGGATCGCCTTGAAGAGCCCGATCATGCCCTCCTGGATCAGATCCTCGGCGTCGCCGCCTGCGAGGAAGTACGAGCTTGCCTTGAGCCGGACGAAACCGTGGTAGCGGCGCATCAGCTCGTCCCGTGCGCCCTCGCTGCCGTTCCGCGCTCGCAGGACGAGCTGCAGATCCTCGAGCTCACGCTGCAGCTTCTGCGGCGTCTTGGGTGCTGCGGCGGTCCGGACGGCCATCTCTCGTCTCCCCTCTCGTTGGTGTTCCGAGCCTCGACTCGAGCGAGTCTCACCCTCAAGTCGAGGGGTAAGCTAGCACGATCGCGTAGGCGATACAACCCCTTTGCGCAAGTTCCATTGTAATAAGAACATGTGTTCGTAAGCGGATCGAAGCCCTCTACTCCTGCCGCCGCGCAGGCACGGGGTGGACAGCGCGGTCGTCCTGGGCGGCTAAGGCTGCCCGCGGCGGAGCCGTTCGAGCCGCGCGCGTGTCTCGGCGTCGACCCGCTGGTCGAGGCGACTGGCGGTGTCCTCCCGGTGCGAGACGGACGAGAGCTCGGCGAGAAACTCCATGGAGCCGCGCTTCATCACCTCTTGACCGCTCGTTCCCTGCACGGCTGCGTCCGAAGTCACGAGCAGGACGGGCTCCCGGTTGCGTCGCTCGGCAGCCAGCCGCTCGAGGACGCTGTCGGCATGCGGCGCGAACCGCACCTCGAGCGACCCGAGCAGGCGCGGCTCGCCCACACCGTCGAAGACGACCACGCCTCGTGCACCCCGGACGGCGACGAAGCTCGCCAGCTCGTCCACGAGCTCGTCGCGATGTGCGAAACGGCCGGCGTGGAACAAATTCGAGCCGTCGAACAGGTAGAGGGCTACATCGGGCATATCTCAACCTCCAGTAGAGGATGATAGTACCCGCTGTCGTCGAGCCTCGAACAGCACCAGGGCGGCAGCAACGCTGACGTTGAGCGACTCGACGCCCGCCGCGAGCGGGATCGAGATCGTGCCGTCGCACGTTCTGCGCACGAGCGGTCGCACGCCCCCTCCCTCCGCGCCGAAGACCAGCGCGGTGCCGTCGGTGAGATCCAGGTCCCACACGCTCGTCTCCCCGTCGACTGCCGCGGCGTAGGCCCACAGCCGGTCTCCCTTCACCTCACCGAGATAGCGGGCAAGGTTCGGGACGACGGCGACGGCCAGGTGCTCCACCGCCCCGGCCGAGGCACGCGAGACGGCCGGAGTGATGGCCACGGCGCCGTGCGCCGGCAGCACGACGCCCGTTGCGCCGGCGCCGGCCGCGCTTCGGATCACCGCGCCGAGGTTCCGAGGGTCGGTCACCTGGTCGAGGCAGCAGAGAAGGGGCCGATCGACGCGCGCGAGCTCCCAGGCGTCTGCATAGGGATAAGGCTCACACCATGCGACGACACCTTGATGGTCGGGCGATCCCGCGGCCTCCGTGAGCTCGCGTTCCCGCTTCGTGCGCGGTCGTGGCCCTTCCTCCAGCCAGTCGAACGTCGCTGCGGCCCGCTCGCCGGCCCAGACCTCCAGCACGGCACGTCGTCCTCGGAGCGCCTCGCGGACGGCGTTGCGCCCGTACACGAGGTCACGGGTCACGCGCGGGGAACGAGCTCGTAGCCGTCGTCCGCGTCACGCACGTCCCAGCCGAGCGCCGCGATCTCCGCGCGCAGCCGGTCGGCCTCGGCGAAGTCGCGCGCGGCGCGAGCCGCCGAACGGGCGTCTGCGAGCGCCCTCACCTCGGGAGGGGCGTCGCGACGTTCGCCGAGGCTGCCGAGACCGAAGAGGTCGAGGCCGCGGCGGAGCTCGGCGAGGGCACCGGCTCGCGCCCAGTCGTGCATGATCGCGAGCGCCGCGGGCGTGTTGAAGTCGTCCTCGAGCGCGTCGACGAAGGCGCCCCAGTCGCCCTCACCGCTCGCTTCTCCGCGGAGCGCGTTGCGCAGCGTCTCCGCCTGCGCGCGCGCTGCTGCCATGGACTCCTCCGAGAAGTCGATCGGCTTGCGCCAATGGGCCGTGAGGAAGAAGACGAGTGCGGTCTCGCGGCCCCACGTGTCGAGCACCTCGCGGATCGTCTCCACGTTCCCGAGCGACTTGGACATCTTCTCCCCGGTGAAGCGGAGCATCCCGTTGTGCATCCAGATCCTGGCGAATGGATGCCCGACGGAGAGCGACTGCGCCCGCTCGTTCTCGTGGTGCGGGAACACGAGGTCGAGCCCACCCCCGTGGATCCAGAACTCCGGCCCGAGCTCCTTCGCCGCCATCGCCGAGCATTCGATGTGCCACCCGGGGCGACCGAGGCCCCACCGCGAGTCCCAGGACGTGTCCTCGCCCTCCTTCGTCGCCTTCCAGAGGGCAAAGTCGCGAGGATCCTCCTTTGCGGGGTTGGGCTCCTGCTCCTCGACCTGGTCGGGCCGTTGCCCGGACAGGGCGCCGTAGCTCTCGAACCTCGCCACGCGGAAGTAGACGTCGCCGTCCGCCGTATACGCGTGCCCGCTCGCTATGAGTTCCTCGATCAGCGCGATGATCTCCGGCATCGTCTCGGTCGCGAGAGGCTGTGCGTCCGGCATCCCGAGGCCGAAGTCGGCGGTGTCCTCGAGGTACCAGCGGGTCGCCTCGAGCGCCCGCTCCGCGCTGCGGCCGGGGGCAGCCTCGTAGATCCTGTCGTTGACGTCCGTGATGTTGTGCACGAGGCGTACCTCGTGGCCGCGCGTACGGAGCCACCGCGCGAGCCACATGAAGACCACGAACGGCCTCGCATTGCCGATGTGCGCCCGTTGGTACACGGTCGGCCCGCAGACGTAGATCCCGATCGGCTCGGGCGGCGGCGGGAGCTCGACGAGCGAGCTGCTCAGCGTGTCCTGCAGACGCATGGCGCGATCGTAGTCAGCAGGGGCGTGGCTCTAGCCTCGCCCCTCAGCTCTCGTCACGCGCTTCAGCGCCTCGTTCGCCGGAAGGACGGCAAGAACGGTCCAGAGCTCCGGTCCGCGCGATTCCCCGGTCAGGGCGAGCCGGAGCAACCGTAGATCGCCTCCGACCGCCTTCAGCTCCCGAACGATCTCCCGCGCGCCGGCTTCGTCGAGGCGCTCCGGCCCCCTCTCCCGCAGCTCGGCGAACCGCTCGAGCGTCGGTACCGCCTCGGCGGGAAGCTCGACGGAATCTGGCGCCTCGATCTGGCGGGCGATCTCCCGCGCCTCGACGAGCGTCCGTGCGCCGCGGAGGGCCCGCGCCGTCTCGAGGGGGGCTCCCGCGGCGGCCGCCAGGTCCTCGTCGGACATGGCGGCGATCGCCTCGATGGCCAATCGGCCGATGCGTGCCCGGTCGAGATGGACGTCGTGTTCCGGCAGCCCCAGCTCGTCGAGGTAGGTGCGGAGCGCGGCGGCCGGGACCCCGTCCTCGCGGAAGTCGGCCACCGACGCGTGCCCGTGGCGCTTCGAGAGCTTCTTCCCGTCCTCGCCGAGGAGCAGCCCGTGGTGGATCACAGCAGGGAGCTCGCTTCCGAGCGCACGGGCGATCCGACGCTGCGGCCCCTCGTTCGGGCGATGGTCGAAGCCGCGTATGACATGCGTGATCCGGAGGTCGAGGTCGTCGGCGACGGTCGCGAGCTGGTACGTGGCGCTCCCGTCCGTCCGCAGGAGCGTCACCCCGTCGAGCCGCAGAGACCCGTCGGCGTCGCGCGTCGCTCCGCCCTCGCGCTCCGCCCGCTCGGCGGCGCGGCTGTAGACCGACGCACGTTCGCTCTGCCTGACCGGGCCCTCGTCCCAGGCGATGCCGAGCCACCCCAGGTCGTCGACGATCGCGGCCTCGCCCCCCGGCACGGTCCGAGCCGGGTCGGTGTCGTCGATCCGCAGAACGAGGACGCCGCCGTGCTCGTCGGCGAAGCGCCGGTTGGCGGCGGCGGTGAGAGCGTTGCCGACGTGCAGCGATCCCGTAGGGCTCGGCGCGAACCGGACGCGGACGCTCACGCCTCGATCGGCACGTGACCCGGCTCCGACGCGACGCGGTCGAGCCATTCGCCGATCGCCGCGTAGCCGCCGAGCTCGAACCCGCCCTCGTGTGCGACGTGTGTGTATGCGTAGAGCGCGATGTCGGCCAGCGTCAATGTGCCGCCGACGACATACGGATCGTCCGACCGCCCGAGGTGTGCTTCGAGGGCGTCCAACGCGCGGTATCCGTCCACGGTCTTCCGCTCGATCACCTTCGCGTAGCGGTCCGCCTCTCCCGAGTAGGCGACGAGGAACCGGACGACGGCGATCGCCGGCTCGTGCGTGTACTGCTCGAAGAACATCCACTGGAGCACCTTCGCGCGCGCGAACCGGTCGCCGGGGACGAAGCGCGTGCCTTCGCCGAAGTACCAGAGGATCGCCCCAGACTCGGCGAGGGGCCGGCCGTCGTCGAGGACGAGCGTCGGGACCCGGAGATCCGGATTGAGGCCGTCGAGCACCTCACCACGACTCGAGCGGTCGACGACGTCGAGGTCGCGTCGCTCGTACGGGATGCCGAGGTGCGCGAGCAGCAGCCGCACCTTGTAGCAGTTGCCCGAGATGGGAGAGTTGAAGAGCAGCACGGCGCGACGTTACCGGCGGGCGCGCTTCGCTGCGGCTCACGCACGGGACGCGTAGCATCGCGTCATGCGCGAGCTGCGGCCCGGTGTCTGGCACTGGCGGTCGCCGCATCCCGACTGGGACGAGGAGCAATGGTGGCCCGCGCTCGTGTCCTCCTACGCGATCGAGCTCGGCGACGATGTCGTCTTGTTCGACCCGCTCTCCGTCCCCGCCGAGCTACGCGAGCGCGCGACCGTCGTCGTCCTGAGCGCCCCGTACCACGAGCGCGACGCCCGTCGGCTCGGACTCCCGGTGTACACGCCGCCCGCGGACACCTGGCAGGACTGGGTCGAGAAGTTCGGCGTCGACCCCGACGAGGTCCGCGGGATGGAAAGCGACGACCTCGCCTGGCTGCGCGCTGGTGACGGAGAAGGACACTTCAGGGGTCCCGGAGAGTGGCCCTTCGGCATCACCGCATACGCGGGTCGCGAGGACAACGATCTGGTCTTCTGGCTGCCGTCGATCAACGCGATCGTCACCGGAGACTCGCTCTCCGACTTCGGCGACGGACTGGATATCCACCTTGGCGGCCGCAAGCATGTGAAGCGCGACGACGTCGCCGAGAGGCTCCGACCGCTGCTCGATCTCCCGATCGACTTCGTGCTGCCGGCGCACGGTGAGCCGACGGGTCGCGCGGCGCTCGAGCGCGTGCTGTCGTAGTGGCGCCGGCAAGACGGTTGCGGGCGACTGCAGCCCTGGAAGATCGCATGGACGAAGCCCTTCTGGCGTGGTTCGACCGCGAGAGCCGTGACCTGCCCTGGCGGAGAACCCGCGACGCGTACGCGATCCTCGTCTCCGAGGTGATGCTGCAGCAGACCCAGGTCGAGCGCGTCGTCCCCCGGTACGAGCGCTGGATCGACCGCTGGCCGACCGCGGAGGCGCTCGCCGCGGCCTCCAGCGCGGACGTGATCGTCGAGTGGCAGGGCCTCGGCTACAACCGCCGGGCGATCTCGCTCCACCGCGCGGCGAAGCACGTCGCCGAGCACGGCTGGCCGGCCGACCTCACGGTGCTTCCGGGGGTCGGCCCCTATACCGCCGCGGCCGTTCGCAACTTCGCCCTCGGCGAGGACGTGCTGCCGCGGGACGTCAACGTCGAACGAGTGGAGCGCAGGACCGGACACGTCTTCTCGGCCTCGGCCGCGCAGGCGCTGATGGATCTCGGCGCGACCGTCTGCCTGGCCCGGATCCCGCGCTGCTCAGAGTGCCCTCTCGCCGCGGAGTGCCCGTCGGTCGGGACACGTGACGAGCCGGCGCGGAAGCAGTCGCGGTTCGAGGGATCGTTCCGTCAGAGGCGCGCCGCCACGCTACGAGCGGTCGCACAGGCACCGAGACGCGTGTCGGAGGTCGATCCCGAGGTCGTGCGCTCGCTCGCTACCGACGGCCTGGTCGTGATCGAGGACGACGTCGTCGCGCTGCCCACCTACTGAGGCCTACCGGCCCTCGTCGTATCCGGGCCGGGCTTCGTCGAATCGGGGGAGCCCGTCGTCGGGGATCGCCTCCCAGGGCGCCGCGTATGCGACGAAGGCTCGCGACCGAGGACGGATGCCCGGGTCCCCGTCGATCGCCCCGAGGCGGACGCCGGTGTAGATGCCCGATCCCGGCTCGCAGCTGAACAACGCCGAGCCGCAGCGGGCGCAGAAGATCTTCTCGCGACCACCCTCCGGCGTCCAGCCGCGGAGCTCGTCCTCCCCCTGCACGACGAGCACCGACCCGGGCACGGCCCGCGCGTTGGCCGACGACGCCGTGCCGGTGCGCCGTTGGCAACGCGTGCAATGGCAGTAGCCGGCCGACAGGAACGGCTCGACCACTTCGAAGCGAACGGCCCCGCACCCGCAGCCGCCCGTAATCTGCCGGCGCATCCCCCCGAGCGTACAACCGTTGGCGGAGCGTGCAGCGCCGACGTGCGAGCCCCGAGCGAGTGACAGCCCCGGTTGCGTCGCTTCTGCCCGTCGGCGCACCCGGGGCTGTGAGGAGAAGGCCGTGACACGCGCCGTGCGCCGTGTCACCCGTCGACTCCGGTGAGGACGTGGTCGCGGACGGACCTCGCGACCTGCGCATCGTCCGCGTGAGCGTCGATGCGCGCGCTAGCTAGTCCGGTGGAATCTGCTCCAACATCAACCCTTCCATGTCGAAGGGACTGTCTCCTTCGACCATAGCGCGTCGAGCAGTCGCCGGGTAGTCCCGATCGGGCCGAGCTCCCCCGCTCAGACCTGGACGCTGAGCAGCGCGACGGCCTGGGCGGCGAGCCCTTCGCCGCGCCCGGCGAACCCGAGCCGGTCGGTCGTCGTGGCACGTACGTTGACGAGCTCGCGCTCGACGCCGAGGGCACCGGCGAGTCGGTCGCGCATCTCCTCGCGGCGCGACGCGATCCTCGGCTCCTGGCCGATCACGACGCAGTCGGCGTTGACCAGGGCGAAGCCGGCCTGCCGCACGTGCCCGTAGGCCTCGGCCAGCAATGCCAGGGAGTCGGCGCCGAGGTAGCGGTCGTCGTCGGACGGGAACAGGGCGCCGATGTCCGCCAGGCCCGCGGCACCGAGCAGCGCATCGGTCAACGCGTGAGCGACCACGTCGCCGTCGGAGTGCCCGACGAGGCCGAGCGGGTGGTCGAACCTGACGCCGCCGAGGACGAGCGGTACGCCCTCCCCGAACGCGTGCGCATCGACGCCCAGACCGACGCGGTGCGCGCTCACCGCGCACTGCGCACGGCGAGCGCACGGCGCGTGGCTCCGGCGTCCCTCATTCTCGGGAGGCTAACGCGTCGGGCACCTCTGCCAACGACTCGACGGCGATCGCGCCGACCGGGGTCGCCTGCAGCATGCCCCACGGGCCACGCCGCAGGTGCACGGCGACGAGCCCGGCGGCGAGGGCCGGACGGGCGTCGTTGTCGGCGCGGTCGCCGACGTACGCGACCTCGCCCGGTTCGGTGCCGGCCAGGTCCACGAGCCTGTGGAAGAACGCGGGGTCCGGCTTCTGGACGCCCAGGCTCGCCGCGCCGGTGACGACGTCCACGGGCAGGCCGGCCGAGCGGGCCCATCGCTCGAGCTGCTCGTTCTGGTTGCCTGCGAGGCCGACGACCATCCCGGCCTCTCGCAGGCGCTCGAGGCACTCGCGCGCGTCGGGATAGAGGTCGTCGGTCGAATACACGAGGCCCTCCCATGCCAGAGGTCGTTCGACGCCCAGATGGCCCCAGAGCTCCCAGTGCTCCTCCCCGCGCTCGATCGTCTTGCCGAGCGCCGCCCACACGACGTGCGGTCCGACTCCGGCCGCGTCGGCCATCTCGCGCCAGTAGCGCTGCTCGTCGACGAGCGTCTCGCCGACATCGAAGAACACCGCGCGCACGGGCATCGGCTCAGCCCTTCTCCAGTAGCCGGGATACGAGCCCGAGGTCCTCCGGCGTCGTGACCTTGAGGAGCCGGGGGTCGCCCGGCACGACGGCGACGGTTCCGCCGCCCCGCTCGACGAGCGACGCGCAGTCGGTTACGCCCCCGTGGCCCGAGGAGAACGCGGCGCGAAGACGGTCGGCGAGGAAAGCCTGCGGTGTCTGGACGGCGACGAGGTCGTCCCGGTCGACCGTCTCGACGACGAGCCCGTGCTCGACGCGCTTCACCGTGTCGCCGATCGGCAGCGCGGGCACCGCGCCGTCGACGCCCTCGCCGAGCCGGTTTAGCAGCCGCTCGATCACGTCGTCATCGAGCAGTGGCCTCGCCGCGTCGTGGACGAGCACGACGAGCGCCTCAGCGGGCACCTCCGCGAGCGCGAGCCGCACGGACTCTGCCCGCGACGCACCGCCCGGAACGACCGCGGCCACCTTCGACGCGACGAGCTCCTCGGAGAGAAGGATCGCGGGCTCCTCCCACCCCGGTGGCGCCGCAATCACGATCGCGTCGACCCACGGGGAGGCGTCGAGCCGCTCGAGGCTCTCGGCGAGGAGCGGACGGTCACCGAGCGCGGCGAACGCCTTGGGGCGGTCGGCACCGAGCCGCGAGCCCGTGCCGGCCGCGACCAGCACGCACCAGACGCCTCCGGCGGAGTCGCTAGAAGAGCTGCTCACGGTTGTTCACTGCCGGCCAGCAGGTCTTCTAGCGCTTTCGCGAAGCGAAAGCGCTAGGGCTACGCGGTTGCCGTGGCGGCCGTCTTCGGCTTCGCCTTCGCGCGCTTTCCCTTGGCAGGGTTGGCGAGCACTTCCTCGAGCCAGGTGTGCGCGTCGTCCTCGGTGAGGTCCTTCGCGTACATGAGCTCGGAGGCGAGGATCTTCTTCGCCTTGACGTACATCTGCTTCTCGCCGGTTGAAAGACCCTTCTCGTGGTCGCGAAGCGCGAGGTTCCGCACGACTTCGGCAAGCTCGAGGATGTCGCCGGTCTTCATCTTGTCCCGGTTGTGCTTGAACCGACGGTTCCAGTTCTTGGGCATCTCGGTCGAGCCGCCGAG
>Ga0157301_10000025_pt1 | contig 12904 bp, 12 predicted proteins | sample NitcycUS088202R2_FD_108393 | JGI IMG/M metagenome (GOLD analysis project Ga0157301, IMG submission 108393) | Soil microbial communities from Arlington Agricultural Research Station in Wisconsin, USA - Nitrogen cycling UWRJ-S088-202R-2 | ecosystem: Environmental > Terrestrial > Soil >... | reverse complement strand
GATGATCGCGTTCACCTTCTGCGCGATCAGCTGCTGCATGTTGCTCACCTGCTTGTCCGGCGTCGTCCTGTCGTCCAGGGCGATCACCTTGCAGCCGTAGACCTTCGCCTGCGCGACGACCGCGAGCTGAAGCGTGTGCAGCGTCTCGTTGCCGGCGATCGGATTCTGGAATCCGATCGTGCACGACCCGGCCTTCTTCGCGGGCGACTTGTATGCCGTCGGCAGGGACGCCTCGACGCCAACGTACCCATTTGGCACGGGCACGCCTCCACTCCGACCCATTGCGCCGGCGGCGACGCTCGCGGCGACGACGCAGGCAGCCAGGAGAACCGCTATTCGAGTGAATCTGCGCACGTTCCCTCCTTGACGGTTGAGTTCGTCGGCCGCAGCCGCTAGCCGGCCTCGTAGAAGTGTCTGACCCCGAAGCCGATCCACTCCGGCTGCACCCAGTCGGGATGCAAGGAACGCATACGGGCATCGAGCTGCTCGACCGCTGCGTCGACGGGCACCCCGGCGGACTGTAGCTCTCGCACCTCGTCGCGGAGAGCCGCAAGGTAGTTCCGCACCTCGCGGACGAGCGATGATCCGCCGACGCTCCCGTGCCCGGGCACGACGATCTCCGGCGCGAGGCCCTCGAGCCGGTCGAGCACGGCGATCCACTTCTCGCCGTCGACGTCCGTGTCGTCGGGCGGGAAGTACGGGACGATGGCGAAGCATCGCTCTTCGACGAGGTCCCCGGTGAAGAGAATCCGCTCCTCCGGCAGGAAGACCACCTGGTCGCCGAGCGTGTGCGCCTGCCCCCAGGTCCGCAGCTCAACCGAGCGCCCGCCGAGATCGACGGTCGAGGCCTCGCCGTCGTAGACGTCGTTCGCCTCCACGAGCTCGACTCCGTCGAGCGCCGACTCGACGCTCGGGCCGAACGTCCGGAACATCTCGAGGTAGCCCGTCCCCTTCTGGCGGAGCTCCTCGCGCTGGGCCCGGTTGTAGACGATCGTCGCGTCGGCGAAGGCCTGGGCACCGAAGCCGTGCTCCGGATGAAAGTGCGTGATCGTGAGGACGAGCTCGCGACCGCGGGCGAGCTCCTCGGCGATCTGCCGGACCCGGCGCCCGTTCTCCGGCCCCATGCCGGTGTCGACGACGAGCGCTCTCTGCTCGCCCAGGACGATGCCGATGTTCGGGACGAGGGGGACGCCACCGTCCGGAACGATCCAGACGCCTGGTGCGATCTCCTGCGGCGTGCCGTCGACGACCGGAGGGGGCGGGGATTCGGCCCCCGAGGTGGGCTCGCTCACGCGGACGAGTTTCTCGCCCGCGATCCATCAGTACAAAGACAGGTTGTGCACCGATCCCATAGGTTCTCTCTATGGAAGACGAGATCCCTCTCAGCCTCCGCCAGCTCCAGTACTTCACGGTCGTCGCCGAGACGGGCTCGGTGACCCGCGCAGCCGAGCGCCTGCGCATCTCCCAGCCCTCGCTCTCGCATCAGCTCCGCGTCCTCGAGACGGCACTCGGCGCGACGCTGTTCGATCGGCGGCCGCGCGGCATCGCGCTGACGCCTGTCGGACGCGCGATGCTGCCGGGGGCGAAGGCGGCGCTGGCCGCTGCCTCGGATGCGCGGCGCTCGGCCCGCGCGGCGGCAGGTCTCGACGAGGGCGAGCTCCGCATTGCGACGAGCCTCTCGCTGGCGCTCGGCGTCCTCCCCCATGCGCTGCGCGAGTGGTTCGCGGAGCATCCCGGCGTGCAGGTCCGGGTGCACGAGCATTCCCACGCGGATCTCGTCACGGCGCAGGTGCTCGCGGGCGAGGCCGACGTGGCCCTCGGCGTTCACCCCGAGCAGTGGAACGGCCCGATCTTCGATCTCGGCGACGAGGAGATGGTCGTCATCGTCGCCCACGGCGACCCGCTCGTGAGGAGCCGCAACGGCCGCACCGCCATTCGCGAGTTGAGAAACCGACGCTGGGTGCTGCCGGCGGTCACGGACGGCTTCTCGGAGTACGTCGAGCGACTCTGCGCCGAGGAAGGCTTCACGCCCGAGGCTGCGATCCGCTCGTCCGGCGTAGGGACGCTTGTCGCTCTCGCCGCCTCCGGCCTCGGTCCGACGCTCGTGCCCGTCAACGCGGTGCCGGATCCGCCGCCGGGAGCGGTGCTGGTCCTCGCGCCGCCGATCCGGCGTCGCATCGCGGTCTTCGCAGCCTCGTCGAACGAGGACCTGGCTCGAGCGTTCGCCGATTGCGCGCACCGCCACGGCCGGCTCATGCCCGACCATCTGGAATCCTTGTTCGCGCCCACTCGGCGTTCGGCGCGTCGAGGGGCCGGAAGACCGACCTCGTCGCCGTAGAGTCGTGCGGTGCCGCTCGACGCGTTCGCCCTCGCCCTCGGCTCGGCGTTCCTCCACGCGCTCTGGAACCTGATCCTCGGCCGCGAGCGCGACCCGGAGGCGGCGACGGCGGTCGCGCTCACTGCCGCGGTCGTCCTCTTCGCGCCCGTCGCCGCGTGGCGCTTCGATGCGGACACCGCCGTGTGGCCGTACATCGCGGTGACCTCGATGCTGCAGCTCGCGTACTTCGCGGCGCTGGCAACGGCGTACCGCCACGCCGACGTCTCCGTCGTCTATCCCATCGCCCGCGGCCTCGCGCCCGTTCTCGTGCTGCTCGTCGGCGTGACCGCGCTCGGAGTCGGCGCGAGCGCCGGCCAGGCGGCCGGCGTCTGCCTCGTCGGCCTCGGAGTGGTGCTCGTCCGGGGTCTCCGCGGAGGCGCCGAGGCACGCGCCGCGGGCGCCGCCTGGGGTGTCGCCGTCGCCTCGTGCATCGCGGCGTACACGCTCGTCGACAAGCACGGCATCGAGCATGCGTCGCCCGTCGTCTACCTCGAGCTGGGCATGCTGCCGGCGACGATCGGCTACGTCGGCTTTCTCCTCGTCACCGAGCACGGCGGCGGACGCGTTCGCGCGGCGGCACGCCCCCTGCCCGCGCTCGCCGGTGTGTTGTCGTTCGTCGCCTACGCGCTCGTGCTCGCCGCACTGTCGCGCGCGTCCGCCGCATCCGTCGCCTCGGTCCGCGAGACGAGCGTGCTGATCGCCGCCTTCCTCGCCGCGCCCCTCGCGGGCGAGCACGTCGGCCCTGGGCGACTCGCGGGAGCGGGGCTGGTCGTGGCCGGCGTCGCGTTGATCGCGCTGGCGTGAGCCCCTAGCCGGCTCGCACGAACGCGGCGCGGTAGATCTCCTCGTACGCCGGGACGTCCACCTCGCGAGCGTTGCCCTGCGTCTGCGGGTCCTCGAACGCGATGCGCGCGAGCATGGGGATCTCGTCCTCCGAGAAGCCGAGCTCCTGCATCGTCGGGATGTCGACGTCGTCGGTGAGCCTGTAGACCTCCTCGACTCCCGCCCGCGCGGCCTCGACGAAGTCCATTCCACTCGTCTCGATGCCGAGAGCCTGGGCGATCCGCGCGTAGCGTTCCGGTGCCGCGGGGACGTTGTACGCGCAGACGGGCCCCAGCACCCGCGCCGTCAGGGCACCGTGCGGGCAGTCGTGCACGCCCCCGGCAGACTGGCTCATCGCGTGCGCTGCGCCGGCGCTCTCGGTTCCGTACGCCATCCCGCCGAGCGTGGCGGCGTGGGCCATGTGCGTCCGCGCCTCGAGGTCCGTGCCGTCCTCGACCGCGCGGCGCAGCCAGCGACCGACGAGCTCGATTGCGTGCAGGGCGACCGCGTCGTTGAAAGGCTGGTGGTAGTCGCACGTGAAGCACTCGATCGCATGCGACAGAGCGTCCATGCCGGTCGCCGCCGTCACCGCGGGCGGGAGACCGAGCATGAGCTCGGGGTCGATCAGCGCGACATGGGCGCCGATCAGCGGCGTCCCGCCGACGTTGAACTTGAGCTGCCGTTCGTGGTCGGTGATCACGGCCCAGAGCGTCACCTCGCTCCCCGTCCCGGCTGTGGTCGGGATCGCGACGAGCGGAGGGATCCGCTCCTCGATCGGGTCCCGACCCCACTCGTAGTCCGCTATCGAGCCGCCGTGGCGCGCGACGACGCCGATCGACTTCGCCGTGTCGAGCGAAGAGCCCCCGCCGAGGCCGACGAGCCCGTCGCAACCGTTCTCGCGGTACACGCCGGCGGCGCGGTCGACGAGCTCGATGTCCGGGTTCGGGCGCACCTCGTCGAAGACCACCACGCCGTTCAGGTGCGGTAGGACGCGGTCGACGAGGCCGGCCGCCGCAACACCCGGATCGGTGACGAGCATGGGCTTCGTGATCCCGAGCGCCCGGCACTCGTCCGCGAGGCTCGCGACGGCGCCCGGGCCGTGGACGAGCCTCGTCGGGACGGTGACGGAGCGGACGGTGTCGACCTCGACGGGCATGTGCTCTCCTCGGGTGCTCAGGAACGGGCGGCTGTCGAGCCTAGCCGTTCGCGGCGCCACCGCTCGGTGTCCTCGACATCGTTGAAGGTGAAGACGTGGAAGCCGGCGACCCTGTCGCCGGCGAGCACCGGCCCGAGGCCGTCGACGAGTGGGTCCGGGCTGAACCCGCCGCGGAAGAAGCGACTCGCAAAGCTGCCGTTCTTGCGCAGGTAGCGCAGCGAGTCACCGATCCCGATCCGTGTCGAGACGCGGAGCAGCTTCGCGCGGCTGACCGCGCCGGGAACGCCGATGTAGACCGGCAGACGTGTCCCTCGCTCCCAGACCTCCTCGATCCAGCGCGCGGTGACGGCCGGGTCGAAGCAGACCTGGCTCGTGATGTACGTCGCATGCCTGGCCTTCGCGAGCATCGCGGCGATCACCGTCTCGTCCTCGATGAGCGGATGCGTCTCCGGGTAGCCGGCGATTCCGATCTCCGGGAAGGGCCGCCCGAGCTCCTCGAACGCCTCGAGGAGCTCGAGCGCTCCGTGGAAGCGGCCCTTCGGCTCCTCCGGATCGCCGGCGACGACGAAGACGTCGCCGATCCCGACCGCGCGCAGCCGCTCTGCGATCTCCGCGGCCTCGGACGCGTCTGCCACGAGTCGGGCCGAAAGGTGCGGCACCACCGTGTAGCCCTGCCCGACGAGCGCCTCGGCGAGCGCCAGCGTCGGCTCGAGGCCCTTCGTCGGGGAGGCAGTGACCGTGAGGGTCACGTCGCGCGGCACGACGGCGTGGACCCGCTCCTCGATCCCGTCCAGAGGCAGGATCTCGAACCGCGACCGGCCGACGAGCTCCGCGACCCTGGCCGCGTGTCCCGATGCGGCGGTCGCCGTCACTCGCTTGCGTCCGGGAACGACGCCTTGCGGCGATCGATCCACTCGCGGAGCTCCTCGTCCACCGCGTCGTCGATCGGCGGCGCCTCGTACTCCGCGAGCGTGCGCTTCCAGAGCGCGTTCGCCCGCGCCGCGGCGTCCTTCGCGCCCTCGCTCTCCCACTGCTCGAAGCTCGAGTTGTCGGCGACCGGGGAGCGGTAGAACGCCTGCTCGAAGTTCGCGAGCGTGTGCGGGTGCCCGAGGAAGTGCGTACCGGGCTCGTTCGTCGTGAAGGCGTCCATCGCCTGGCCATTCTCGGACAGGTCCACGCCGCGCGCGAACGAGTGCCACATGCCGAGCTGGTCGGCGTCGAGCACGAACTTCTCGTACCCCATGGAGAGGCCGCCTTCGAGCCAGCCCGCGGCATGGAGCACGAAGTTGACGCCCGCGAGCATCGTCGGCTGCATCGTGTTGGCCGACTCGTAGGCGGCCTGCGCGTCGGCGATCTTCGACGCCGTCAGCGCGCCGCCGGAGCGGAAGGGGACGCCGAGCCGACGGGCGAGCGCGGCCATCACGTAGAGCACGAGCGCCGGCTCGGGCGTGCCGAACGTCGGTGCGCCGGACTGCATCGACATCGAAGACGCGAACGAGCCGAGCACGACGGGCGCACCGGCGCGGACGAGCTGGACGTACGCCATTCCCGCGAGCGACTCCGCAAGGGTCTGCGCGCATGTCGCGGCCACCGTGGAGGGGCTCATCGCGCCGGCGAGGATGAACGGCGTCATCATCACTGCCTGGTTCGCCTCCGCGTAGGCGCGGGCGGCGCCGAGCATCGACGCGTCCCACACGAGCGGCGAGTTGGCGTTGATGAGGCTGAAGAGGACTGTGTTCTGCTCGACGAAGTCCGCGCCGAACACGACGCGCGCCATGTCGACCGTGTCGCGCGCCCGCTCGGGCCGCGTGACCGACCCCATGAACGGCTTGTCGGAGTAGCGCAGGTGCGCGTAGACCATGTCGAAGTGCCGCTTGTTCACCGGCACGTCGACCGGCTCGCACACCGTCCCGCCCGAGTGGTGGAGCCACGGCGAGGCGTACGCGAGCTTCACGAAGTTGCGGAAGTCCTCGATCGTCCCGTAACGCCTGCCGCCGTCCAGGTCCCGGACGAACGGAGATCCATACGCGGGCGCGAAGATCGTCCCCTGCCCGCCGAAGACGACGTCGTTCGCTCGGTTCCGCGCGACCTGCGTGAACTGCTCCGGCGCGGTCGCCTGCACGAGCGAGCGGCAGAGGCCGGACGGGAAGCGGACACGCTCGCCCTCGACGTCCGCCCCCGCTCCCGCGAACAGCTCGAGCGCGTCGGGCGCGTCGTGGAACTCGATCCCCACCTCCTGCAGGATCCGATCGGCGTTGGCCTCGATCGTGGCGAGCCCCTCCTCCGACAGCATCTCGACCGGCGCCATGGTGCGGGTCAGGAACGGCACGCGCTCGACGTGGGCGTGCATCCGCGCCGCCTGGCGCGCGGCCCGGCCGCCTGCGCGGCGGCTCCTCGTCTCGCTCATGAGGCTCTCCTCTCCGAGGCGGATTCCGCTAGATGAGCTCGCCGACGGCGAGCTGTCGCCTTTCCGACCGCAGTCCTAGCGGGGAGCGGAACGCTCTCCGCAAGACGCTCGTACGAGTCTGTCGCATGCGGTATGGCCATCGCGTGGACGAAGTGCTCCTGGAAGCGCGGCTCGACGGCGGTCTCGACTTTCTCGACCGTGCGGACGACGGCCTCGATCTCCTCGCGTGCCGCGCGGTTGAGCAGGGCGATGCGCGCGCCGGTGCCTGCGGCGTTTCCGGCGGACGTGACGCCGGCCGGGTCGCAGTCCGGCACCAATCCGAGAACGAGCGCATGCACGGGGTCGATGTGGGCGCCGAACGCGCCCGCAAGCCGCACCCGGTCGACGCGGTCGAGTCCGTAGCGGTCGAGCAGCAACTTGCAGCCCGCGTGGAGCGCCGCCTTCGCGAGCTGGATCTGCCGCACGTCGTTCTGCGTGATCGCGAGCTCCGGCTCGCCGTCCCAGAGGACGTACGAGAACGTCCGGCCGTCGGCGACGACCCGCGGCGTGCGCTCGGCGAACGACCCGTCGATGGTCCCGTCGGTGGCGAGCACCCCGGCCAGGTGGAGCTCCGCGACGACCTCGACGATGCCGGAGCCGCAGACCCCTGTGACACGTGTGCCCGCGAAGCCCGGCTCGTCCGACCACGCGTCGCAGCCGACGACCTTCACGCGCGGCTCGAGCGTCGCGGGATCGATCCGCACGCGCTCGATCGCTCCCGGCGCCGCCCGCTGGCCGCAGCTGATCTGCGCGCCCTCGAAGGCGGGGCCCGTCGGGCTGGAGGCGGCGAGCAGCCGCTCCCGGTTGCCCAGCACGATCTCCGCGTTGGTCCCGACGTCGACGAGCAGCGTCACGTCGTCGTCGACGTGAGGCCCCTCGGCGAGAATCACCCCTGCGGTGTCGGCGCCGACGTGACCGGCGATGCAGGGAAGCACGTAGGCGCGGGCCCCCGGGTTGACAGGGAGCCCGAGCTCCGAGGCCGGAAGCCTGAGCGCGTCGTCGACGGCGAGGGCGAACGGCGCCCCGCCGAGCTCCGTCGGGTCGATCCCGAGCAGCAGGTGGTGCATCACCGGGTTCCCGACGAACGTCACCTCGAGCACATTCGTCCGCTCGACGCCCGCGTCGCGGCAGAGCTCGGCGGTCAGCTTCGCGAGGGCGCCACGGACGGCTCGCGTGAGCTCCTTCTCGGAGCCGGAGTTGAGCATCACGTACGAGACGCGGCTCATCAGATCCTCGCCGAAGCGGATCTGCGGGTTCATCGCGCCCGCGGACGCGAGCACGTCGCCCGTCCGCAGGTCGCAGAGGTGGCCCGCGACCGTGGTCGAGCCGACGTCGAAGGCGATACCGAGCGCCACATCGTGGAACCCGGGCCACACCGCCGTCACCGACGACTCGTCGTGCACCGCCACTGTCGCGTGCCACGGCGCAAGTGCCACAGTGCTTCGTGCCCGCAGAGCACGTTGGAGTGATCGCAAAACGTGTATGTCGATCTGGAGATTTCGCAGTCCCCACTCTCGCTCCAGAGCGTCGAGCAGCCGCGTTGCGTCGCTTCGCGACGAGCCGAGCTGCGGCTCCTCGACCGCGACGGTGTAGAGCCGGACGACGGGATCGACCGCGATCGTTCGCTCGTCCGCCTCCTTCCGCACGACCTGGCGGTAGACCTGGCTCTCCGGCGGCACGTCGATCACGACGTCCGCGTCGACGCGGGCCGTGCAGCCGAGCCGGCGCCCCGCCGCGAGGCCACGGTCGGCGACGTAGTCGAGCTCTGACGCGGTCGGCGGCGTCAGTGCGTCCGCCGCGCACGTGATGCCGTGCTTTGCATGCTCGCCCTCGGAAACCGTCACCTGGCAGCGCCCGCAGATGCCGCGGCCGCCGCACGTCGAGTCGAGATCCACCCCGAGCCGTCGCGCGGCGTCGACCACGGTCGTGCCCCGCTCGATCCGGGCGCGCCGGCCGGACGGCGTGAAGACGACGAGGACGTCCTGGCTCACGCGCCCGCCGCACTCCGCCGGGCGGCGCGCCCGCCGCGCCGACCGGGCGTCGCCGTCGCTCCGTCGCCGTGCCGTGCGATCCAGGCGGCGCAATGCGGGTCGTTGCCCATCATCACGTCGGCGGCCCTGATCGCCTGGAGCATCTCGCCGTGCAGCGGGCTCGTGATCGCGGACGTCAGCCCCGAGGCGATCGCCATCGGCAGGAATGCGGCGTTGAGCCCGGTGCGGTTCGGCAGCCCGAAGCTGACGTTCGACGCGCCGCACGTCGTGTTCACCCGCAGCTCGTCGCGCAGCCGCCGGAGGAGGCTGAACACCTGACGGCCCGCGGTGCCCATCGCGCCGATCGGCATCACGAGCGGGTCGACGACGACGTCCTCCCGCGGAATCCCATGGTCCTCGGCGCGCGAGACGATCTTCCGGGCGACCTCGAAGCGAACGTCGGGGTCCTCGCTGATCCCGGTCTCGTCGTTCGTGATCGCGACGACCGCGGCGCCGTGCTTCGCGACCAGGGGCAGGACCTGTTCCATCTGTTCGTCCTCCCCGGTGACCGAGTTGACGAGGGCCTTGCCCTCGTAGACGCCCAGGCCGCGCGCCAGAGCCTCGACGATCGAGGAGTCGATCGAGAGCGGAACGTCGGTGATCGACTGGACGAGCCCGATCGTGTGCGCGAGAATCGCCGGTTCGTCGGCGAGCGGGATGCCCGCGTTGACGTCGAGCATCTGGGCACCGGCCTCGACCTGGGCGACCGCGTCGGCGACGACGGTGTCGAAGTTCCCCGCCGCCATCTCCGCTGCCAGTGCCTTCCGTCCCGTCGGATTGATCCGTTCGCCGATCACGACGAACGGCCGGTCGAAGCCGATCACGACATCCCGCGTCGCCGACGACAGCAGCGTCTCGGTCACCCGTCCTCCTTTCCGTTCGCGCCGACGAGCCGCGCGAGCACGTCGTCCGTATAGGCGGCCTCGAGCCACTCGAGCTCCTGTGCGACCTCCGCCTCGAGGTCGTCGCCGCACGAGCGGGGCTCGCGCCGCCACTCCTCGAGGTAGCCGTCGGTGCCGATCAGCCCGGCCCGCATCGCCGCGGCGTCGATTGCCTCCTGGAACCGCGGCGGCAGCTCACCTGAGGCCCGCCTGCGACCTTCCTTCGCCGTGACCTGGGCGGGGATGTCGCGCCACCAGATGACGGTCAGCTCAGGCACGCGCCGGCTCCCGTGCGAAGCGAGTGAGCGACGGTACGAGCTCGCCGTAGCCGGTGCGGACGCGCTCGTAGTCGAGCCCGAGGAACTCCGCGGCTTCCTCAGCCCGGCGGTCGAGCTCCGGGTCGTCGGTCTGTGCGAGGTACACGAGCCGCCGGTAGTTGCCGAACATCAGCGAGAGGAGCTCCGGGTGGGTGTCGAGCTTCAGCGCACGCACGACGAGCGCGTCGAAGTGCCGCGCGAGGAAGTCGGTCAGATAGAAGGTCGCCGGCTCCTCGTCCTGCATCGCGTCCCACGCGTCGTTGCCGGCGAGGAACCCGTAGCAGTGCGCACCCGGCAGACGTTCGACACCGTGGCGCTCGAGCACGGGGTCGAGGGCGCCGCCGGTGCCGCAGTCGGCATACGCGACGAAAACCCGCTCGTAGCGGCCGGCGAGCTCCGTCAGCTTCGCGTCGACCGCCGCGGGAATCCGCTCGGGCCGGGAGTGCAGCTGCGCGGGGAGGCAGCGAAGGTCGACGTGCGTCCAGTCGTTCAGCTCGATCAGCGCGAGGACCTCGCGCGCGATCGCGCCGCAGGCGAGCACGAGAACTCGTCCCTCCGGCTGCGTTCCCGGGTACGACACCTCGTCCTCGAGCAGCGATGCGGACCTTCTCGTCACGGGATCACGACGCGGCGACGGACGAGCGACGCGCGAGGACGAGCGCCTGGGCCGTCTCCGCCGCGACCGCGGCGTCGCGGCAATAGGCGTCGGCACCGATCGCCTTGCCGAACTCCTCGTTGAGCGGTGCGCCGCCGACGAGGACGATCACGTCGTCTCGTCTTCCCTGTTCCTCGAGGGTGTCGATGACCACCTTCATGTACGGCATCGTCGTGGTCAGCAGCGCGGACATCCCGAGGATCTCGGGCCTGTGCTCGTCGAGCGCGGCGAGGTAGTTCTCCACGGGGTTGTTGATCCCGAGATCGATCACCTCGAAGCCGGCGCCCTCGAGCATCATCGCGACGAGGTTCTTGCCGATGTCGTGGATGTCGCCCTTCACCGTGCCGATCACGACCTTCCCCATCCGCTGCGCGTCGGACTCGGAGAGGAGCGGCCGCAGCACCTCCATCCCCCCCTTCATCGCGTTCGCCGCGAGCAGCACCTCGGGCACGAAGAGGATCCCGTCGCGGAAGTCGATGCCGACGATGCGCATGCCCTCGACGAGCGCGTCGTTCAGCGTCCTCTCGGCCGACCAGCCACGCTCGAGCAGGATCTCGGTGCCCTCGACGATCTCGGGTGCGAGGCCGTCGTAGAGGTCGTCGTGCATCTGCTTGACGAGGTCCTCGTCGGAGAGGGAGCGAAGGTCGATTTCCTCGTCACTCATGCGGCACCTCGCTTTCGGAAGTCGTGGCCGAGCAGGACGGAGACGGCGCGGCCCTCCGTGAGGAGCAGCCGCCCGTACCGCGAGAGCAGCCCGCGCCGGAGCCGCACGGTCGGGCCGGAGATGCTGAGAGCCGCCACGACCGCCCCGGAGGCGTCGTGGACGGGAGCCGCGACCGCCCAGAGGCCGGGCTCGAGCTCCTCGACCGCGGTGGCGTAGCCCGTCGCCGCCACCTCGTCGAGACCGAGCCCTGCTGCCCCCGCGCTGGTACGCGGCGCAAGCGGCTCGAGCGGTCCGCTCGGGACGGGAAGCGCACCGAACGCGTAGAAGACCTTCCCGAGCGCCGAGCCGTGCGCGGGCACGCGGCGGCCGACCCAGTTGGTCGAGCCGAGGAAGTGGCGGCTGTCGCGCTGGTCGAGGAGCTCGACGGCGCCGAGCGAGGGCACGCCGATGTTGATCGTCTCCCCGCTCGCCTGGGCGAGGCGGTCGAGCGCATCCGAGGCGACGTCCACGAGCTCGGCGTCCCCCGTCTCGCGCCTCGCGTAACGCTGGAGCACGGAGCCCGGGACGAGCTGCCCGGCGCCGCCGTCGCGCTGGATGAGCCCCTGCCGCTCCAGCGCTCCGACGAGCCGAGACGCCGTGCTCTTCGGAAGCCCGAGGCGCGACGAGAGCGCGCCGACCGTCGGTGGGTCGGCCGTCTCGAGGACGTGCACGAGCACCTGTGCGGCGCGGTCGATGGATTGCGTCCCCGTGCTCATATGGTGGAACTCCCGTTCCACCATATGAGTCTAGGCTGCTCGACGGAGCGTCGTCAACTCACAGGGGGATGCCGGGACGCCAGGGCCTGACCGAGGAACAGGCGATCGAGCCGAGGGTCCGGCTCGCCGAGTCGAGCTAGGAGCGGTCGAGCGCTTCGGCGAGCAAGACCGCAACGTCCGCGACGCGCAGCTCCTCCCCGCTCTGCTTGACGCCGTCGTCGAGCATCATCGTGCAGAACGGGCAGGCGACGGCGAGTGTCCCGGCCCCCGTCTCCGCCGCCTCGCGCACGCGCGCCTCGTTGATCGCCGACCCGCGTTCCTCCATCCACATGTGCGCGCCGCCGGCCCCGCAGCAGAACGTCCGCTTGCCGCTCCGGGCCATCTCGAGCGGCCGGCCGATTCGCGAGACGATCTCGCGCGGCGCCGCGAGGACGTCGTTGTGGCGGGCGAGGTAGCACGAGTCGTGGTACGTGATCGCGTCGGTGCCGGCGGGGGGGTCGAGCCGGCCGTCGCGGATCAGCTCGCTCAAGAGCTCGCTGTGGTGCGTCACCTCGTAGCTCCCGCCGAAGTCCGGGTACTCGTTGCCAAGGGTGTTGAAGCAGTGGGGACAGCTCGTGACGACGCGCGTGACGCCCGCGTCGTCGAGCGTCGCGACGTTCTTCTGCGCCTGCGTTTGAAACGTGTACTCGTCCCCCATCCGCCGCGCGGGGTCGCCCGTGCACGACTCCCGCGGGCCGAGGATCGCGACGTCGAGGCCCGCCTTCAGCATGAGGGAGGCGGTCGCGCGCGCGGTCGCGCGGG
>Ga0157301_10000023_pt1 | contig 13159 bp, 17 predicted proteins | sample NitcycUS088202R2_FD_108393 | JGI IMG/M metagenome (GOLD analysis project Ga0157301, IMG submission 108393) | Soil microbial communities from Arlington Agricultural Research Station in Wisconsin, USA - Nitrogen cycling UWRJ-S088-202R-2 | ecosystem: Environmental > Terrestrial > Soil >... | reverse complement strand
TGCAGCTCGCCGGGCAACCCGACGCGCTGCGTGAGCTGCTCACCGGTGCACGCGCGCTCGGTGAGTCGCTGGTCGTCGTGAATCTGCCGGCCGGTCATCCGGCGTCCGCGATCCTCGAGGCGCTCGGGGGCAGCCTGGACGGACGCCAGCACGAGCTCGAGCTGCGGCTCTCGTAGCCCGCGGCGTCCCGTCAGTCGGTCGCCGTCAGAGGCGGAACGACGCGCGGAGCGGTGTCGTCCGCGACGAAGCCGACGCGCCTGTGCGACGCGTCGCAGAAGGGCTTGTTTCGCGAGTGCCCGCAGCGACAGAGGGCGATCGCGCTGCCCTCGGGAAGCTCGAACTCCCGCCCGTCGGGATCGACGATCGTGACCGGGCCGACGAGCTTGTAGGGCCCGTTCGACCGCACGGTGATGGTCACTTCCGTCACCCGAGCGAGAGTAGACGACACGGCCGCCTAGAATCCGCCGCGTGCCGCTCCGCATCTGCCTCGTGACGCCCCATGCGTGGTCGGTGCCACACGACACGAACGAGCACGTGCACGGCGTCGCCGAGGCGCTCCGGGCGCGCGGGCACGACGTCGTCGTGCTCGTGCCCTCGCTCCGGTCATCCGAGCTGCTCGCCGGGAGGCGCGCGTTGCAGGCGGGCGACCTCGAAGGCGTCGTCGCGGTCACCCGAGCGGTCCCGGTGTCACCGCGCTCGGTGGTCGGCATCCCGGTCGGCGTACTGGCAAACATCGCGACCGCGCTGCGCCGCGGCGACTTCGACGTCGTCCACGGCTTCGACCCCGCCGTCCCCGGGCTCGCCTACCAGGCGCTGCTCCGGGCCGAGACGACGACCGTCGCCACGTTCGTCGACCCCGAGCGCCTCGGGTACCCGCCACGGCGGAACCAGCGCGACCGGCTGCTCGCAAGGATCGACCGGCTGGTCGCGACGAGCGACGATGTCGCGGCGCAAGCTGCCGCCCGCTTCCCCGGCGACTACGCGGTCGTTCCCCCGGGGGTGGATCTCGAGCTGTTCTCTCCCGGCCGCAAGCAGCGCGTCGTCGTGATCGAGACCTCCGCCGGGGGGCTCCCGGTCGTGCGCGCGGCGCTTCGCGCGCTGCGCTCGCTCGAGGGGTGGGAGGCGATCCTGCTTCGCACCGCCCGCCTCGCGCTGCGGCCGTCGATCCCGCTCGCGCTTCGCGACCGGGTGCACATCCGCACGGCGGTTCGCGGGGAGGCGCGCGCAGAGCTGTTGCGCAGCGCCTCGATCGTCGTTCCGTCGCCCGACGGCCTGCGACGGCTTCGTGACGAGGCGGCCGCCGCCGCGTGCGCCCTCGTCGACCCGCCGGGCGTCGAAGGACAGCCGGAGCTGGCGACCGCTGCCGTGCTGCGCTACGCCGAGGACGAGGGGGCGCGCGAGCGAGATGCGGAAAGTCGCCGCGCGGCCATGGCGACGCGAAGCTTCTCCGTGGTCGCCGAGGACCTCGAGCGGCTGTACCTCGAGGCACGCGGCCGTCGGAGAGGCTCTCGCCGCACTGCAACCGAGCCGCTCGCCGACCGGGAGTGGCTCGTCGCCGACCTCCACATGCACACGAACTGGTCGCACGACTGCTCGATCGAGCCGGCCGCTCTCGTCGACCACGCGGAGTCGGAGGGGCTCGGCGCGATCGCGGTGACCGATCACAACGTCTTCGGCGGCGCGCTCGAGACGGTCGAGCTCGCGCGCGGCCGCCCGCTCGTCGTCGTTCCGGGAGAGGAGATCAAGACCGACCGCGACGGCGAGGTGATCGGGCTCTTCCTGCGCGAGGAGATCCCGCGCGGCATGTCGTTCGCGGACACGGTCGCGGCGATCCGCGAGCAGGAAGGCGTCGTCTACGTCCCACACCCGTTCGACCGGATGCACGCGATACCGGCGCCGGCCACGCTCCACGGGCACCTGCCGGAGATCGACATCCTCGAGGTCTACAACGCCCGGCTCCTGTTCGAGGCCTACAACGACGAGGCGCTCCGCTTCGCGCGCAAGTACGGGCTCCTCCAGGGCGCAGGGTCGGATGCCCACGTGCTTCCCGGCGTGGGGACCGGCGGCTTGCGGATGCGCCGCTTCGACGGACCGGAGGAGTTCCTGCTCTCGCTGCGCACCGCGACCGTGCTCCGCCGGCCCAAGTCGCTCGCCTACCTCCAGTCGCTGAAGTGGGTGGCGCAGGCGCGCGAACGGCTGGCGCCGTCCCCGCGGTAGTAGAGGAGGCACCCGGAGTGCCCACGAATGATGGAGCGATGGCGAACCCCGACAAGCGGCGGGCTCGGACTTCCACGCGTGCGGCAGCGAAGCCGTCGAACGGAGACGAGATTCAGGAGCGCTACCTCAAACGCGCGATCGGCGAGATCAACGAGCTCGGGGACGAGCTGCTCGCGCTCAGCGACGAGCTGCACGTCCCGGTGCTCGGCAGCGGCCACCCGCGCGGAGACGTGTTCCTCCTCAAGCACCGTCCCGCGCAGAGCGAGATCTCCGAAGGGGTCGCGTTCTTCGGCCGCTCGGGACAGGCGCTCCTGAAGTCGCTCGAGCGGCTCGCGGTCGACCCGCTCGCGGTCTACGGGACGAACTGCCTCAAGTTCGGCACCGAGTCGGCGGAGGAGGCGCGTGGCTGGCTGAACCGCGAGCTCCACATCGTGCAGCCGAAGCTCCTCGTCGCGATGGGCGACGAGACGGTGGCATTCGTCAACGCTCTCGGGTTCCCCCTCGCAGACGAGCTCGACGCGGGCCGACTCGGCGAGCTCCAGCCCTTCACGCCGACGATCGAGGCCCTCGTCACCCCCGACATCGACGCGTCGCTCGACGAACAGGGCGCGAAGACCCGGTTCTGGAACGCGTTCAGGACGCTCGGTGCCTGGTGGGCCGAGTTGCCGCCGTACTGAGAACGCCCGCCGGGGCGCCGCAGGCGAGTGACAGAGTGTTGCTTGCGGCGGCGGCGCTGCTCGTCGCCCTCGCCGCCTGGGACGCGTTCGCCGGGCACCTCCCGAACGTCGCGGAGCACTGGGACATCGTCCTCGTCGCAGCGGTGCTCTTTCCGGCGACGTTCCTCGTGCCCTGGCTGCTCCTGCCGCTTGCGGCCTCGCGTTGGCTCCTGGTCTTCACGCTCGTCGCCGGCGCGGCGGCGGGGCTGCTCGACCTGGCGGGCCTCGAGGGCGGCTTCAACTCGGCGAAGATCGTCGCCTTCACGCTCTTCGGTTTCTGGTTCGTCCAGATGCTCGAGGCGCTCTCATGGGTCGTCCTCGTCGCAGCAGTCATCCCGTGGGTCGACATCGCCTCCGTGTACCGCGGCCCCACCAGGGTGGTCGTCGAGGAGCAGCCCGGCGTGTTCGAGCGGATCGCCGTCTCGTTCTCCGTTCCCGGCGAGGACGCCGCCGCGCGCCTCGGCCCGCCGGACGTGATCTTCTTCGCCCTCTTCCTCGCCGCGGCCAGCAGGTTCGGGCTTCGTCTCGGCGCGACGTGGATTGCCATGGTCGTCTGCCTGTCGACGACGCTCGCACTGACCTACTCCTTCGACCTGGACGGGCTGCCCGCGCTCCCGGCGCTCTCCGTCGGGTTCGTGCTCCCGAACGCCGACCTCCTCTGGCGCAGCCTCAGGACGAAGGGGCGCGGCGAGCACCGCGCCCCTCGTCAACCCTGAAACGCAGGGACGACCCGCCGGTCAGCAGTTCTTCTTGACCCAGGCCTCGATGTGCTGGGTCGCCTGCTGCACCTTCGGGGAGTCCATCGACGTGGAGAGCTCCTGCAGCTTCGCCAGCGCCTCCGGGCTCGGAGCCTGTCCGCTCGTCAGGTCGACGCCTTTGAGCGCCTCGGCGATCTTCTTGAAGTTCTCGGCGATCACCTGGTAGTCGGCCTTGATCTCGTCGGGCACCTGGTCGGCGATCTCGTCGAAGATCTTGGAGGCCTCCTGGAGGTCGGTCGTCTGACCGCTCAGCGACGCCGCGAGCTTCTGGGAGATGCCGGCGAACTCCTTGCACTCGCCTCCGAGCGCGAGGTCGCCGCTCGCATCGGTCGAGGTCGTCTCGTCGGTCGACGTCGTCTCCTCGATCGTCGTCGTGGCCTCGGTGGCGACGGTCGTCGCGGTCGTGTCTCCTGCCGACTCGTTGTTCGAGTCGCCCCCGCACCCGGCCGCGACGAGCGCGAGCAGGGCGATCGGGATCACCAACAACCTGCGTACGTTCACTTCGTGTTCACCCCTTCGTCGTCGTGAGCGAGTCACTCACTCCACCGCATCACCGGCATCATGCTCCTCGGCGGAGGACGGCGCGCGTCTGAGCAGCGAGACGCTCTCGATGTGCGGCGTGTGGGGGAACATGTCGACCGGCGTACAGCGCACGAGCTCGTAACCGTACTCGTCGCGGAGCACGGCAAGGTCCGACGCGAGCGTCGTGGGATTGCACGACACGTAGACGATCCGCGGCGCGCAGAGGGCGCCGGTCCGGCGCAGCGCCTTTCCCGCGAGCCCCGCCCGCGGCGGGTCGACGACCACGACGTCGGGCGGTCCGGCGCGCTCGGCGAGCTCCTCGACCGACTGTCCCACGTTGCCTGCGAAGAACCGGGCGTTCGAGATCCCGTTCGCCTCTGCGTTCTCGATCGCGCACGCGACGGACTCCTCGGAGATCTCGACGCCCCAGACCGATTCCGCGTCCGCCGCGAGCGCGAGGCCGATGGTGCCCGTGCCGCAGTAGAGGTCGTACACAGTCCCGCTCCCGGTCAGGCCGGCGGCCTCGCGGGCGAGCGTGTAGAGCGTCTCGGCCATCTCGGTGTTCGTCTGCAGGAAGGCGTTCGGACGGATGCGGAACCGGAGCCCGAGCAGCTCCTCCTCGATCCACGGATTCCCCCACAGGAGCCGCGTCGGCAGGTTCGTCACCTCGGCCGGCCGGTCGTTGACCGCCCAGTGGACCGACCGCACCGCCGGAAACTGCGTCAGCGTCTCGATCAGGAAGTCGGCGTCGAAGCGCTCGCCGGGCGCGGTGACGAGCAGGACGAGCGCCTGGCCCGTGTGCCGTCCCTCCCTGACGACGAGGTGGCGGAGATAGCCCGTCTGGCTCTCCTGGTCGTACGCTTCGAGGGACTCCGCGCGAGCCCACCCCTTCACCGCCTCCCGAATCGCGTTGCCCGTGTCCGTCGTGAGGAGGCACTCCTCGACGTCGATCACCTCGTCCCAGCGGCCCGCCCGATGGAAGCCGAGGACGAGCCCCTCGTCGCCATGGGCGAACGAGTACTCGAGCTTGTTCCGGTAGCCGTAGACGGAGCGAGCCGGCACGATCGGCTCGAGCGGTGGGTCGGCGAACCCGCCCAGGCGTACGAGCGCGTCACGCACCTGCGCGTGCTTCGCGTCGAGCTGGCTCTCGTAGGCGAGATCCTGGAAACGGCAGCCGCCGCAGACGCCGAAGTGCCGGCACGGCGCGTCGACGCGGTCGGGGCCTGGTTCGAGGAGCACCGTCCGGGTCGCCTCGGCGAAGCCCTTCTTGACCTTCGTCGCGCGCGCGCGAACGAGGTCGCCGGGAAGCCCGCCGCGGACGAACACCACGAACCCGTCGAGGCGGCCCACGCCGTTTCCGCCGTAGGCGAGCGTGTCGATCCTGACCTCGACCTCGTCTCCCTTGCGCACCGGTGCCGCCACGCGCGGAGGGTAGCCGCGGCGGCCCTGCCGCCCGTCTCGTAGCCTGGTCACATGGTCGGGAGCCCGACACCCGTCGTCAGCGCCGAGCACCTTTCGAAGACCTACGGCAGCGACCGCGGAGTCGTCGAGCTCGACTTCGAAGTCGAGGCGGGCGAGGTGTTCGGGTACCTCGGGCCGAACGGTGCCGGCAAGACGACGACCATTCGGCTGATGCTCGACCTGATCCGCCCGAGCAGCGGGCGCGTGCGGCTCTTCGGCCTCGACGCACGCCGCGAAGGCCCGCAGGCCCGGGCGAGAGTCGGCTACCTGCCGGGCGATCTCCGTCTCTACGAGCGGCTCACCCCGCGCGAGCACCTGCGCTACTTCGCATCGCTCCGCGGCATGCGCGACCTCGGCGACGGCGAGCAGCTCGCCGAGCGGCTCGACCTCGAGCTCGACCGGCCGATCAAGGCGCTCTCGAAGGGAAACCGCCAAAAGGTCGGCCTCGTGCAGGCGCTCATGCACCGGCCGGCGCTCGCGGTCTTCGACGAGCCGACGTCGGGGCTCGACCCGCTCGTCCAACAGGTCGTCTACGAGCTCGTCCGGGAGACGACCGCGGACGGGCGCACCGTGTTCGTCTCCTCGCACGTCCTCTCCGAGGTGCAGCACATCGCCGACCGCGTCGCGCTGATCCGGGACGGGCGGCTCGAGCTCGTCGACACGGTCGAGACGCTCCGGCAGCGGGCCCTCACCCGCGTCGAGGTGACGTTCGGCGAGACCCCGCCCGCGGGGACCTTCGACGCGGTGCAGGGCGTACGCGAGGTCGGCCGGAACGGACGGGTCGTCCACCTCACGCTCGAGGGCTCGGCCGATCCCCTCGTGAAGGCGCTGGCGCGGTACGAGGTCCACGGCCTGGACAGCCACGAGGCCGACCTCGAGGACGTCTTCCTCGAGCTCTACCGGGGGACGCCCGGTGCTCCGTAACGTCTTTCTCAAGTCGCTCCGGGACCTCCGCCGGAGCTTCGCCTGGTGGACCGTCGGGCTCGCGGGCTACGTCGCCCTCATCGCGTCCGTCTACCCCACCGTCCGCGACAACCCCGACCTCGAGAAGCTCGTCGAGAGCTATCCGGAGGCGCTCAAGGCGTTCGTCGCCTTCGGCGGGCAGTTCGACTTCACGTCCGCCGCGGGCTACCTCGGCAGCGAGCTGTTCTCGTTCATGATGCCCGCCCTCTTCCTCGTCGCGGCAGTCGGGCACGGGGCGGGCACGCTCGCGGGGGAGGAGGAGCGCGGGACGATCGACCTTCTCCTCTCCTCCCCGCTCTCTCGAACGCGCGTCGCGCTGGAGAAGCTCGCCGCGATGTGCGTCGAGCTCGCCGCGCTCGGCGTGGTCCTCTGGCTCGCGCTCTGGGTCGGAGCGCGCGCGTTCTCCATGGAGGTCTCCGTCGCGCACCTCGCGTCGGCGACGGCCCTGCTCGTCGTCCTCGCGCTCGCGTACGGGGCGATCGCGTTCATGGTCGCCGCCGCCACCGGCCGCAAGACCCTGGCGATCGGGCTGACCGTCGCCCTGGCGGTGGGCGCGTACCTCGTCAACTCGCTCGCATCGCTCGTCGAGGTGCTGGAGCCGTTCCAGAAGGCAACGCCCTTCTACCACTACGCCGTGGCCGACCCGCTGCGCCAGGGCCTCGACCCGTGGCACACGCTCTTCCTCATCGCGGTCGGCGCGGTCGCCACGGCCGGGGGCGTGCTCCTCTTCGACCGCCGTGATCTCGCCTAGCGCGGCAGTGAAGCCTCAGACGAGGACGCTGACGTGCACCGACCGCTCGCGCGGACCGTCGAACTCGCAGAAGAAGATCCCCTGCCAGGTGCCGAGCGCCATCGAACCGTCCTCGCGGAGCGGGATCAGGACGCTCGGGCCCATGAACGCAGCGCGGACGTGGGTCGGCGCGTTCTCCTCCCCCTCCTCCACGTGCTGCCACTGCCAGTCCGCAGGGACGATCCGCTCGAGCGCCGTCTCGAAGTCGCGGGCGACCATCGGGTCCGCGTGCTCGTTGATCGTCACGCCGGCCGTCGTGTGAGGGACGTAGACGAGCACGGCCGACCCGTGCCGGCCGTCGAGCGCCTCCCGCACGAGCCGCGTGATGTCGACGAGCTGGCTCTGCCGTTCGGTTCTGAGCGTGAAGGTCCTCACGAGAGCGCGGATCCTAGCCACCGTTAGGTGATCGTTAGCGCCGCTGCAGATCCTCCGCGTACGACGTCCCGGCAGCCGCCCAACCCGCCACGACGAGGAGTCAGCGCGATGAAACGTCCGCGAATCCAGCTCGTACCGATGCTCGGTCTCGTGGCGGCGATCACGGCTCTGGCTGCGGTCGACGCGACGTCGGCCGGAGCTGCGACGTTTCGGGTCACGAACACGAACGACTCCGGCCCCGGCTCGCTTCGCCAGGCGGTCGCCGATGCGAACCTCGCGCCGGGCGCCGACACGATCTCGTTTGCGGAGACCGGAACCATCACGCTCACCAGCGGCGTGATCATCGTGAACGGAGGCAACCTCGAGATTCTCGGCCCCGGCCCCGGCCTCCTGACCGTCAGCGGCAATCGGACGAGCGGCATCCTCGCCGTGTCACCTACCGCGACGCTGCACCTGAGCGGCCTCACGCTCGCCGCCGGGTCCGCAGGAGGCGGTGCTGGAGGCGCACTCCAGAGCAACGGTGGGACGGTCGTCGTCGCCGGGACCGCGTTCGTCGGCAATTCGGCGTTCGCGGGCGGCGCGATCGAGAACGCGAACGGCGGCACGATGACGATCACGAGCAGCACCTTCCGCGGCAACTCCGCACTGCCCGGCGGCGCCATCTCGAACTATCGCAGCACCCTCACGATCGTGAACAGCACCTTCGTCGGCAACTCGGCGGTCGTCGGCGGCGCGATCTACAACCTGAACGACGCGACGGTCCGGGTGACGAACAGCACGTTCTCGGGGAACACCGCGTCGGCCCAGGGAGGAGGCGCACTCGACAGCACGGGTGGTACGTCCATCACGGTCGAAAACTCGATCTTCGCCGGGGATGCGTGCATTGGCGCGATCCAGGACGGAGGCGGGAACCTCGACTGGCCGGGCTCGAGCTGCCCGGGAATCGCCGGCGATCACCGGCTCGGTGTGCTGACCGACAACGGCGGCCCGACCGAGACGATGGCGCTCGGCGCCGGTAGCGTCGCGATCGACGCGGCGGCGTCGGCGGCGTGCCCGCCGACGGATCAACGCGGCGTCCCCCGGCCGTTCGGCAGGGGCTGTGACATCGGCGCCTACGAGTCGGATGTGCTCGACACGACTCCGCCGGTCATCACGGTTCCCGCGGGCGTCGTGGTCGACGCGACCGGGCCTCTCGGAGCAGTCGTGTCGTATACGGCGTCGGCCGACGACGACGTCGACGGGCCGGTCGCGGTGACGTGCACGCCGCCGTCAGGAGGAACCTTCGCGATCGGGACGACGCGGATCGCGTGCGAGGCATCCGACGCCGCCGGCAACGGGGCCAACGCAAGCTTCGACGCTCGCGTCAAGGGCGCCGACGAGCAACTCGGCGACCTACTCGCGGCCGTCGCCGGCGTCGGTCCCGGCTCGAGCCTTGCCGACAAGGTGCGCGACGCGCGCCGTGCGCTCGCGGCCGACGATCTCGACGAAGCCTGCGGGAAGCTCGCCGCGTTCGCGAGCGAGGTGACCGCCCAGTCGAGCAAGAAGATCGGTGCGACACCGGCCGCGGAGCTCGTCGCGAGCGCGCAGCGGATCCGGGCAGTTCTCTCGTGTTGACGCGACCGCCGCGGAGAGGTCGAGGAGGAACGCCTAGAGTGCGCCGCCCGCGGCGGGCGGGGAACCGGCCTCGAGCGGGTTCTCGCCGCCCGACTCGCGGGCGAGGAAATCCTCCACGTGCATCACGCTGTCCTTCGAGCGCGTGACGACGTCGAGGAGCGCGGACATCGACGAGACCTCCTCGCGCTGCTCCTGGAGGAACCAGTGCATGAACTGCTCGGCGACGAGGTCGCCTTCCTCACGTGCCGTGATCGCGAGCTGCTGGATCTGGCCGGTGACGCGCTTTTCCTGGTCGAGCGCCAGCTGGACCGGGGCGACGACGTCCGCGAAGTCGACCTGCGGCGCCTCCACCGCGGGGATCACGACCTGCTCGTCGGCGTCCAGGAGGTACTGCACCATCATCATCGCGTGGTTCCGCTCCTCGACGGCCTGCCGGTAGAAGTGGCCGGCGAGCTGCGGGAGGGTCTGCGCGTCGTAGTGGACGGCGATCGCGACGTACTGCTGCGACGCGCCGAACTCGTACGCGATCTGCTCGTTGAGGGCGTCCGTGTATCGCGACATGCGAAGACTCTAACGCCGGACGCCGGAGGCGGCCCGGGGGCCGCCTCCGAGAGAACGGATGACTCGGTCGCTCAGTTCGCGGACGCGTCGACGTCGGCAGGCGCCGCTCCGAGCTGGATCCGGCGAGGCTTCGCCTCCTCGGGCTTCGGCACGCGAACCTCGAGGACGCCGTCCTTGTACGCGGCGGCGATCTTCGAGTCGTCGACGCCGGCCGGCAGGCCGACGGCGCGCGAGAAGCTTCCGTAGCGCCGTTCGTAGCGGAAGAAACGGTCGCTCTGCTCCTCGGTCGCTCGACGCCGCTCACCCGTCACCGTGAGAGTGTCGTCCGCGACCTCGATCGAGATCGCGTCCTCGGCGAGCCCGGGCAGGTCGAACGCGTAGACGACGTCGCTCTCCGTCTCCCAGACGTCGAGCGCAGGCACCCAGCCCTGCGCCGAGCGGCTGCGGTTCTCGAACAGGCCGTCGAACAGCCGGCCGATCTCGCCCTGCATCTGCGCGATGTCGCGGAAGGGCTCCCAGCGTACGAGTGTGGACATGGTTCCTCCTTCGCAGAGAAATACTAGAGTCTCGATTATAAAATATGCGTCGCTTCATAGCAAGTTCTCTGGGAGTACGATCGCGCCATGGCGGGGGTCCCCCAGACGCTCAAGGGACGGAGCTTCACGCGTGTCTCGGACTGGAGCCCCGACGAGCTCCGGACAGCGCTCGACCTCGCCGACGAGCTGAAGGTCGAGCGCTCGCGCCGCCGCGAGCTTCGGATCCTCCCGGGGCGAACCGTGGGGCTCATCTTCCGCAAGCCCTCGACACGGACGCGGATCAGCTCCGAGGTCGGGATCGCGGAGCTGGGCGGCATGGCGCTCTACGTCCCCGCCGCCGACCTCCAGCTCGCGCGCGGGGAGTCGACGCGCGACACCGCGCTCGTCCTCTCCCGCTTCCTGAGCGGCATCGTGATCCGCACCTTCGACCAGGCAGAGGTCGACGAGTTCGCGCAGCACGCGACGATCCCCATCGTCAACGGCCTCACCGACGCAGCCCATCCCCTGCAGGCGCTCGCCGACGCGATGACGATCCGGGAGCGGTTCGGGACGCTCGCGGGCGTGCGACTCGCTTACCTCGGCGACGGGAACAACGTCTGTCGCTCGCTGATGCGCATCGCGGCCCGGACCGGCGTCGACTTCGTCGCCGCGTGCCCCGACGGCTACCGCCCCGACGATGCGGACGTCGCCTCGTGCCGCGAGGACGCAGCCGGGAGCGGCGGGAGCGTCGAGGTCGTCACGGACGCCGGCGAGGCGGTCGCCGGAGCGCAGGTTCTCTACACGGACGTCTGGACGAGCATGGGCCAGGAGGCGGAGCACGACCGGCGCCTCGCAGACCTCGAGCCGTACCGTCTCGATGCCGAGAAGCTGGCGCTCGCGGGGCCGGACGCCATTGCGCTCCACTGCCTCCCCGCGCACGTCGGCGAGGAGATCACCACGGACGTCCTCTACGGCGACCGCTCTCTCGTCTGGGATCAGGCCGAGAACCGGCTGCACGTCTACAAAGCCGTGCTCGCCCTGACCGTTCGCTGACCGTGTCCTTCGACGACGTCGTCCGCCAAGCGCTCGACAGCCTGCCGCCGGACATCGCCGGCGCACTGCGGAACGTGGCGGTGGTCGTGGAGGACGAGGACCCACAGGATCCCGACCTCTACGGTGTCTTCGACGGCGTCCCGCTGACCGAGGGCGGCCCGGGGCCGGGCGACCTCCCGAACCGGATCGCGATCTTCCGCAGGCCGCTCGAGGCGGACTTCGACGACGTCGACGAGCTGCGCGAGGAGATCCGGATCACGGTGCTGCACGAGCTCGGCCACTACTTCGGGCTCGACGAGGACCGCCTCTCCGAGCTCGGATACGAATGAACACCGTCCTCGACGTCGTCACCTGGGCCGCCGTGATCGTCGGCGCCCTCGCGATCGCGCTCTTCCTCTTCGCCCGCCGCGGCTGAGTCCCGTTTAGCCGCGGGAATGTTCGGGCATCCAGGAGCGTTGTGTCGTCCATGGACACCATCTCGCGGTTCCACACGGAGATCGAGGAGTTGAGCGAGCGACGAGTCGCGCTCTGGAACTCGCTCTCCCAGGGTCGTGATCCGGCCGTCGTCGACGAGATCAAGGCGCTCGACGCGCGGCTGGAGGAGCTCTGGGCGAAGATCCGCGCCGAGCGGGCCCGCATCCGCTTCGGCGAGCGCGACGAGATCGTGCGCAGGGCACGGGCCGAAGAGCGGCTCGAGCGAGCGGCGTAGCCTCCGGCAGAACCCGCAGTCGAGGCGTTTCCGGCAGGGAACGCTGCGGGTTCGCCGTACCATATGGTGGTGCTCGTCCGACGCGTCGACAGCGAGGAGGACCCCGTCGCGCGGGAGCGCCAGGCGCTCGCCGAACAGCGCGCCGCGCTCGAGGCGCTGAAGCGCCAGCTCGCCGAACGGGTCAGCGCCGTCAAAGAGCGCGAGGAAGAGCTGCGCGCCGCGATTGCCCGGGTCGCGGGCGGAAAGGCACCGGGTGTCGCGCTCCCTCCGCTCGTCGACCCGGACTCCGACCGCCTCGCGATTCGTGCGGCGGCGGTGGCCGAACGGGAGCGTGCGGTCGCGGCCCGTGAGGCTGCGCTCGGCGGCGTGCCCACCAACGGCAACGCGGAGCTGGCGGAGCGCGCTGCGAAGCTGGAGGCCCTCGCTCGGGAGCTCGAGGTCCGCGAACGCGCGGTCGAGGAGCGGGAGCGCACCCCGCCCGACCCCGATGCGGCGCGGCTCGCCGAGATAGAGGCGCGTCTCGACGAGCTTCGCGCGGCCGAGGAGGCGTTCCTCCGCACGCGGCGCGAGCTCGCCGACCACTCGGACGCGATCGCCGCCCGCGAGCAGCTTCTGGCGCAGCGGGAGCGCGAGCTCGACGAGCGCGACGACGGCTGGGGCGGCGCCGACGTACGCGAGCTCGAAGCGCGGTTGCGGAAGCTCGAGACGCAGCGCACGTCACCCGGTGGGACGGGGTTCAGCGGAGGCTTCCGCCGGCTCGAGCAGGAAGGCACCCGCCGGCCGCCGTCGGACTGAGCCGGGCGCCCGACGCCCTGCGGAGCGAAGCCCATATGGATCGTCACGCAATGCGAGACGGGCGGACGGCTGCCTGAAGCACCTTAGGACGAGATGGCGGTACCGGGCGA
>Ga0157301_10000020_pt1 | contig 13516 bp, 14 predicted proteins | sample NitcycUS088202R2_FD_108393 | JGI IMG/M metagenome (GOLD analysis project Ga0157301, IMG submission 108393) | Soil microbial communities from Arlington Agricultural Research Station in Wisconsin, USA - Nitrogen cycling UWRJ-S088-202R-2 | ecosystem: Environmental > Terrestrial > Soil >... | reverse complement strand
GACGAGCGCGTCCTGGGCAAGGCGCTGGTCGACGCCGGCCACCGTCACGGCGCTTGCCTCTCCGGCGGCGAGCACCGTGCCCGACGTTCGGAGCGAGACGTCGTGCTGCGCGCTGCGGACCTCTGCGCGTCCGTGCTGGACGAGATCGATCTCCTGCCCGCTCCACTGCGCCGCGGCACCGTCGTCGCCGCCGAGCATCGCCTGCTCGACCTGTTGCGAGACATCTCCGCCGACCGTGACGGAGGCGACGCTCGTGACCCGATTGACCTGAGGAGAGAGGAGATTCGCTGTCGCGACCGACTCGACGTTCGTCTGCGTCGCCGTCGCCTGGGCCTCAGCCAGCTGCTCGACCGACACGAGCTGCCCGGCGAACTGCTCGCCATCGCCGTCCTGCACGATCTTCTGCGTGACGTCCGCCGTGACGGTCGCCGCCGCGCTCGCAACGACGGTGTTCGACTGCTCGGGGGATCCGGACATGTTCGCCGATTCCGAAGGCGCAGCCGTCGAACCGGTTGGAGCCGGTTGGCCCGTCCAGTTCCAGGTCCAGTTCCAGATCCAGATGCAGGATTCGCATGGGAGCGCGCCCTGCCAACCCCATCGCCACGTCCAGTTGGGGGCTCCCTCCCGTGTCCAATCCCAGTTCCATGTCCACGACCCAGGCGTCTGCTCGTCCTGAGTGGCCGCACGGGAGGTGACCTGGCCGAACTGGTTGCCGTTCTGCCCGTTTGCGCCGCTCCAGATCCAGTCCCAGGAGGAGGGCTGCGCGTCGAGCGATGCTTCGATGGCGTCCGCCTCGTTCCGATCCCAGTTCCACGTCCAGATCCAGACCTGCAGGCCGTTCGGGCCGGGTTGGGCGAGGTGGTCGCCGTCCACGACGACCGAGAGAGCCGTGTCGACCCCGTTGGCCGTCGTCGCCACCGCGACGCCGGAGCCGGTTGCCGGGCCCGCCGTCGACGACGAGGCGCTCTGCTGGCTGACCGCGCCCGACGTTCCCGAGCTCTCGACCCGGACGGAAACATGCGTGTTCTGGACGTCGTTCTGCGTCGCGGTGGCGGTCGCGCCGGCGGGGCCCGAGGTGTCCGCGGCGGCCACTGCGTCGTTTGTCTGCGTCACCGGCCCGTCGACGCCGGGTGAGAACACCCGGATCGACACGCTCGTGTTGGTCACGTCGTCCTGTGTGGCGGCCGCGGACGCGCTCTCGTCGATGCCGCTCTGACCGTCGAAGGAGGGCACCACCGTCGTCGAGGCCGTCGCAGCGACGACGTTCGCCTGAGCCACCCCCGCATCGTCGCCGGCGCTGCCGACCCTGACGGTGACGGCGGTGTTCTGGACATTCGACTGCGACGCCTCGGCGGCAGCGGCAGCCGACTGCTCGCTCGTCGCGGGCGCAGAGGTCTCGGCGACGGTCGCGGCGTCGGCTTTCGCCTCGGCCTGGTTCTCCTGGGAGACCTGCGGGCCGTTGCCGGGCTTGTCGACCCGTACGTCGACCTTCGTGTTGCCGACGCCCTGCTGCTGTGCGTTCGCGCCGGAATTGGCAGCTTGCGCGACCGAGGCACCCTGCTCGCCGCTCTGCCCGGGAGCGGCGGCGCTGTTTCCGGGGCCGGGATCGCTCTGTCCGGGAGCAGAGCCGCTGGACCCGAGGCTTGCGTCGTTCGTGACCCTACCGTCGGGCGCGCCGGGCGCCTGACTCGCGCCGTTGGCGGCGTCCCCGGTAGCCGCGGACTTGTCGCCGCCGGGCGACTGACTCGGCGTGGCGACCGAGCCGGAGGACTGCTCGCCGCCCGTCGTGGTGCTCGCCGGAGCCGCTGCAGGCGCGGTCTGCGCCGCATCCGCGGTCGGGACGGGTGTGCCGTCCTCGGCGCGAACCGCCGGTGCAGCGACGAAAGCTGCGGCGACTGCGACCACGCCGAGAAGACCGACGCGGAGCCCCCTCGCTCTGCCTGTGACTGACAGCGAAACCACTCCCCCTGTCGCGACGGCTCTCCCTCTTCGTCACGACGTCCTGCCAGCCAGGGTAGAAACGGGAGCGCGGCATTTCTACCCCCGAATTCGGCATTTCTTGCGAAATTCGTCCTGTTGAACCGAAGATTTCCGGCGGCGAAAGTTTCCAAATCCGCCAAACAGGGCCTGGACAGGCGGGCGAGCGCCAATAACGTCCGCGAAATGCGTCAGGTCAGGTGAAAGTAGAGCGCGTAGAGCAGCTCGACTGCCGGATTGGAGGTGTGCACCTGCACGTCCGACGGCGAGTCGATCAACGCCTGCGTGTAGTTGAAGACGATCTTCACGCCCGCCTCGATCAGGCGATCGGCCGCGTCCTGCGCTGCGTCGGTCGGGACGGCCAACACGCCGACCACGATGCTGCGATCGCGAACGATCGCGTCGAGCTCGTCCAGCGGGCTCACGAGCACGCCGCCGAGCGTCGTCCCGACCTTCCCGGGGTCGGCGTCGAAGGCTGCGGCGATCGTGATGCCGTGCTCGGCGAAGATCGGCGACGAGGCGATCGCCGCGCCGAGGCGACCCGCGCCGACGAGCGCGATGTTGTGCTGCCCCTGTGTCCGCAGGATCTTGCGGATCTCCGAGAGCAGCGAATCGACCGAATACCCGACACCGCGCTTGCCGAACTTGCCGAAACCGGAGAGGTCACGGCGGATCTGCGTCGCGTTGATGTTCGTGTATTCGGCGATCTCCTGCGACGAGATCCGCTCCTTCCCCATCTTGCGCGCCTGCGTCAGCACCTGGAGGTACCGACTCAGGCGCGCTGCGACCCCGACCCCCAGACGTTCCGCCACGACCACCTCCGCACGAGCTTGTGACAACGAGGCACATTCTGCCGACGCCCGTCGCCCGCGGCCCGGACAACCGCCGCGCCAACCGGTCTCGTCGGTCGGGACGACGGCACCAACCGGGCTCGTTTCTCCTGTTCAACCGGGTTTGCGCCCGGTTGTCACGCGTTGCCGCGCGCGTTACTGTGGATCGGTGGCAAACGGGGGACTGCTCTCCGCGATCCTGTCCGAACAGTCCGACGACGTACTCGCGGATCTCAAGCGACAGCTCGAGAAGCGCATCGCCGAGGCGCGAGGCGCGCTGGCGCAGTCGGAGAGCGAACTGGTGCTCGTCGAACAGGCGATCGCCTCCCGCGGGGGCGAGAGCCCTCGCGAGACCCGAGAACCGGCGAGTCGTACCGACGCCGAACGCGATCGGGAGGCGGACGGGCGTTTTCAGGGGATCCCGCGGGCCAGGATCCTCGCGGTGGCGAGCACGGTGGACTACCCGATCACTCCGGCCCGTGTGGTCGCAGCGTTCGCCGAGGGCGGCGAGACCGTCAACGTCGAGCAGATCCGCATCGCGCTCAACCGGATCGCGAAGGACGGCAACCTCGCGAAGGTCGGCCCGAGCCTGTTCGCCGTCCCGGGCGTGCAGCCTGCCGAGGACCCGACCGAGGAACCCACGAACGCCACCGGAACGACGCCCGAGCCCTTCCGACGGAGCGTGCTCGGGACGGGTATCAGCCCGTCGTGGCGACGAACGACCTGAGCTCGGCCTCGTCGACCTCGTAGCGGAACCGCTCGACGCCGTCGATCTCGACGACGGGTATTCGGGTGCGGTATCGCCGTTCGAGGGCGCTATCGGTCGTGATATCGACAAGCTCGAAGTGGTTTCCGCACACGGATCGCACGACATCGACCGCCGGCCCGCAGAGATGGCAGCCCGGCGCGGTGAAAACGACGACCCCGTGTCGCACGTCGACCCTCAGCGCGACGAGGAGGGAGCGAGCGTCACGGATAGAGGCCGCGCGTCGTCGTCGCCTCGGCGACCCGCTGCACAGCGAGCCCGTACGCGGCCGTGCGCATGCTCGTCCCGAAACGCTCCTTGGCCGTCCAGGTCTCCTCGAACGCGCGTACGACGATGTCGTTCAGCTTCGCGTTCACCTCGTACTCCTTCCAGAAGTACTCCTGGAGCCCCTGCACCCACTCGAAGTACGAGACGACGACCCCGCCGGCGTTCGCGACGACGTCGGGCAGCACGAGCACGCCGCGATCCTCGAGGATCTCGTCCGCGCCGGGCGTCGTCGGGCCGTTCGCCGCCTCGCAGATCATGTGCGCGCGGATTCGAGTCGCGTTGTCGGCGTTGATCACCTGCTCGAGCGCAGCAGGCACGAGGACGTCGCACTCGATCTCGATCAGATCCTCGTTCGTCGCGTCCTCGGTCCCCGGCAGCCCCTGGAGCGCTCCGTGCTCCGCCTTGTGCGCGATCGCAGCCTGGACGTCGATCCCGTACGGGTTGACGACCGCACCCGTGGAGTCGGACAACGCCACGACCCGGGCTCCTTCCTCGGACAGCAGGCGCGCCAGGTTCCGGCCGACGTTCCCGAACCCCTGCACGGCGAGCCGGGTGTCGGGAAACCGCTTGCCTTCCTTCTGCAACGCGGTGCGGATGCAGTAGAGGACGCCGCGCGCCGTCGCGCCGTCGCGACCGACCGACCCGCCGATCGCCAGCGGCTTGCCGGTGACGACGCCGAGCACCGAGTGCCCGACGTTCATCGAGTACGTGTCGAAGATCCAGGCCATCACCTGCGAGTTCGTCCCCACGTCGGGCGCCGGAATGTCCTTCTCGGGCCCGATCTCGTTGATGATCTCGGTCGTGTACCGGCGCGTGAGGCGCTCGAGCTCCCTGGACGACAGTTGCTTGGGGTCGCAGACGACTCCGCCCTTGGCGCCGCCGAAGGGCAGCCCCATCAGCGCGCACTTCCACGTCATCCACATCGCGAGCGCCTTGACCTCGTCGCGCGTCAAGCCAGGGTGGTAGCGGATCCCGCCCTTCGCCGGCCCGCGCGTGACGTTGTGCACCACTCGATAGCCCTGAAAGACGTTCGTCGTCCCGTCGTCCATCGAGACGGGGACGGACACCTCGACGGTCTTCTTGCACTCGGCGAGGACGCTGATCAGGTTGTGATCGACGCCGAACGTCTCACCGACTCTGCGGAGCTGAGCGCGGGCGAGCCCGTACGGGTTCTCGCGGAGGTGCGTGGCCGGCTCGGTGGTGCTCATCGGCTGCTTCGCGCGGCGCGCACGATGGGAGGACTCTAGACGAAGACCTAGCGCAAGCGGAAGGGGACGCTCCGGGTCGTCGGCGGACCGCCGCCGACCGGCACGCCGAGCACGCGGATCAGATAGGCGCCCTTCGGGAGGCGGGCGCCTTTCGGGCCTCGTCCGGTGAGGCCGAACGCGTAGCGCCCCGGCAGCACGTCGCGCAGCCGGACGAGCGTGCCGACACGGCGCTTGCCGCGGTAGAGCTCGATCTCCAGCCGTGCGAGCGGCAGGAGCTGCGGCCGCTCCGCCGAGCCGTCCACGCGCCCGGCGACGAGGCTGAGCACCGCCGGCTTGCGATCGCTGGCCGTGAACACCGGCACCGACAGCGCCACGCGGCTGATCGCCGGAAGCCGTGTCACGGGGATTGCGGCCGCCCAGGGAACGCGGAGCCGCGTCCCGGGCGCCGCGACCGCGCGTACCGAGCCCTCGAGCGCGCCGGGCGCGGCCGGCCGCACCTTCGCGGCGACCGAGAGCTCGACCGGCTTCGAGCGCCCCGGCTGCACCACGACGCGCGCCGGGACGGCCCGCACGGAGACTCCCGCCGCCGCGGCTCCAGGCCGGAGCTCCACGACGAGCGGCCTTCGGCTGACGTTGCGCAGGAGCACGCGTCCCGTCGTCTGCGATCGCTTACCGACGAGCGCGCGGAGCGCCACGATCGGCGGGTCTGCGACGAGCTCGACGGACGACGCGCCGGCCGGGTCGACGATCCCTGGGCCGAGAGCCCCGGCGCGTCGTCGCGCCGTGGCGACGAGAGCGGAGCGGAGGCCCGCAGCGTCGAGGTCGGGTCGTGCCTGGGCGAGCAGGGCCGCCGAGCCCGCGACCACCGCCGCGGCGGCGCTCGACCCGCTCAGCGTGCCGTACCGCGCGGCGCCGCCTTCGTTGCGGCCCGGCACCGCCGTCACGAGCCCGACCCCGGGCGCCGCCACATCCGCGCCGGCCCCGCCGTCGAGCGAGAGCCCGGTGCTGGAGAACGGGGCGACCGCCCCGAGCTCGGGGTTGTCCCCGAACGCCGCGGCGCCGACACCGAGCTCGACCGGGACGCCCGCTGCGAGCGAGAGGCGTACCTGCCTCGCGACGCCGGCCGAGACGCCGACGATCGGCACCTCCACCGGCTCGTCGATGCCGAGCGACCCCGCGGGAATCGGCCCGTCGACGAGCACGGCCCGCGCGCCGGCCGCGGCGAGCTCGCGGACTGCCTCGGGCGTCGTCGGGCCGGTCGGCAAGAGGACGGCGCCCCCGGCGACGCGGCTGTAGCCGTCGGCGTCGAAGAGGCGGTCGAGCGCGCTCCCGCGCGTCACCGCGACGACCTGGCGCCGCGGCAGCGCGACGACCCGGGCGGAGACGACGTCCTCTGGGCCGGCTGCGCCGCCGAGCGCGGTCTGGCCCGATGCGAGCACCCGTAGGCCGGCGCGGAGCAGGATGTGGACCGTCGGGCTCTGCCCGCGCGAGTCGGATGCCGCAACGCCGAGCACGCCCGACGTGCCCGCGGGCGCGGCGATGCTTCCGTACCCCGGTCCCGCCGGGCCGTCGTTCCCGGCTGGCGAGACGACCAGCGTGCCGAGCGCGAGCGCACCTCGGCCCGCGCGCGCGAGCGGTCCGTCGGGGAAGGAGGCGAAGGGCTCGACGACCCCGACGAGCGCGATTCTCGCACCGTCGTGGGCGTCACCGTCGTCGTTCGGGTCGACGGCGGCCTCGAGACCCGCGAGCACCTGGTCGGTGCGACCGTAGATGGAGACGCTGCCGTCGGCGTCCGGCTGCCAGCCGGCGACCCGGATCGGGAGGACGGACGCGCCGGGGGCGACCCCGTGGAGCCCGGCGGGCCCCCGCACGCCGGCGACGAGGCCCGCGAGCCCCGTGGCGTGCCGCTCCGGCCGCCCGGGCTCCGTGGGATTCTGTGCCGCAGATGGATCGCCGTCGGCGTCGAGGATGTCGATCCCCGGCAGAAGGCGTCCCTGCAGGAAGGGGTGCCGGAGGTCGACGCCGGTGTCGAGCAGGGCGACGGTCACCCCCGTGCCGTCGAATCCGGGGAGCTCGAGCCCGACGCGCCGGCCGCTCGTCGGGCCGAACGCCTTGGCGTCGAGCGCGGGCGGGGGCACCGCGGCCGGATAGGCGGCCCGGACGGGATAGACGCCCGCGACGGCGCGATCGCGCTCGATCGTCGGGAGGAGCATCGGGTCGATCGACGCCGCGAAGCCGTTCAGCACCCTGACGTAGGACTGCTCAGGATCGACCGGTGCGCCGCGGGACCAGAGGCCCGTGATCGCCCTCCGCTGGGCGGCGCGCGCCGTCGCCGTCCAGGCGCGCATCTGACGCTCGGTGGCCGTCCCCCCCGCCCGGCGAACGCGATCGGCGAGGGACGGCGCGCGCAGCACGACGACCCAGCGGCCCCCGAGCTGCGGCAGCGGCCGGCTTCCCAGCAGGCCCTGCCACCCCTCCGCGCCCACGGGCGTCTCCGCCGCCCCGGCGGCGCCGCCGGCGGCGACGACCGCGACCGCGACGAGCGCCGCGAGCGCGCTCCTAGAGGCTGCTCGAGGCGTACGCATCGAGCGCAAGGTATCCGGGCGACCGGAGCTCCGGCGCGAAGCGCGCAGCCGACGCGATCATCGCGGCGTTGTCGGTGCAGAGGGACAGCGGGGCGAAGCGAGCCCCCGGGAGGGCGCTTCGGAGCTCCGAGTTCGCGGCGACGCCGCCCACGACGGCGACCACGCCGTCGCCGGTCGCGTCCGCCGCGGCCTCCAGGCGGCCGACGAGCGCGCGCACGATCGCGCGCTGGTAGGACGCCGCGAGATCGGCGCGCCGCGCGTCGAGCTCCGCCTCCGAGAGCTCGCGCACGGCGTAGAGCAGCGCGGTCTTGAGACCCGAGAACGACAGGTCGAGCCCCGGCACCCGGGCGACCGGAAAGGTGTAGGCCCCGGGGTCGCCTTCACGCGCGAGGCGGTCGATCTCGGCTCCACCCGGATATCCGAGGCCCAGCAGCCGGGCACCCTTGTCGAACGCCTCCCCCGCGGCGTCGTCGAGCGTCGAGCCGAGTACCTCGAAGCCCGTGTGGTCCCGCACCGCGAGGACGAGCGTGTGCCCGCCGCTCGCGAGCAGACAGGTGAAGGGCGGATCGAGCGGGTCGGGCTCGAGGTACAGGGTCGCCACGTGCCCGCGCAGGTGGTCGACCGGAACCAGTGGCAGGCCGCGCGCCCAAGCGATCGCCTTCGCAGCCGAGAGCCCCACGAGCAGCGCTCCGACGAGACCCGGTCCCTGGGTGACCCCGACGCGGCCCACGTCGTCGAGCCCGGCATCGGCGTCGTCGAGCGCTGCGCGCACGACCGGCGAGACGAGCTCCAGGTGGCGCCGCGAGGCGATCTCCGGCACCACGCCGCCGTATCGCGCGTGGAGATCCGCCTGGGAGGCGACGACCGACGAGTGGACGACCCCGTCCTCGCCGACGACCGCCGCGGCCGTCTCGTCGCACGAGGTCTCTATCCCGAGAATCATCGTCTGTTGCTTGTGGCCGTGCTCCGCACGGCCGCTAGAAGAACTGAGAGTTGCGCCTCATCGTCGTGAGGACGCTCCGTGTCGGGGACTTCACGAAGCGTCAACCATCTTTTCCCGCGGATCCCCGTCAGGGGAATCCGCGTCCCGCCACATGATGAGTGCGTCCTCGCGGTTATCGGTGTAGTAGCCCCGGCGGACGCCCTTGCGCGTGAAGCCGAAGCGCTCGTAGAGACGAATGGCGCCGAGGTTCGAGGTCCGCACCTCGAGCGTGTAGCCGCGGAGCGCGTCGTCCTCCGTGAGCTCGAGCAGACGGTGCAGGAGCGCCGAGGCGATCCCCTGACGCCGTTTCTCCGGCGCGACGGCGACGTTCATCACGTGCCAGGCGTCGACGTAGCGCGAGAGAACCAGGTAGCCGACCAGCGTGCCCGTCTCGTCGACCGCGCCGAACGACAGCGAGCTCGGTTTCGCGAGCTCCGAGGCGAACATCGATCGCGACCATGGTGTCGGATACGACGCGCGCTCGATCCGCTCGATCGCGTCAAGGTCACTGAGCTCGAGACGCCGCAGCTCCAGCTCGAGCATCACGGCCGCCACTGCTCCGCGTCGGGGGCCCGTGCGTAGATCGGCTCGATCGCGTCGACGGGGCCGAAAGCCGTCGCGAGGCGCGGGTGGAGCGCCGCGCGCGGGCGGTGGCGTGGGTCGTCGTCGGGAGGGATCACCGCGCCACGCGTTTCCAGCACCTCGCGGTATCGCACGGCCCCGTCACCGACGCAGAGGCGACCCGAAGCGGCGACGTCCTCCGGAGCAACCGCTGCGACACCGGGGACGAAGACCTCGCCGCGGCGCGCGTCGATCACGGGCAGGGCGCCCTCGGCGCCCGCGGCGAGCGCAGCGAGTGTCGAGACGCCCGCGCCGTCGATGCCGAGCGCGAGGGCGAGCCCGCGTGCGGCGGCGAGCCCGATCCGCGTGCTCGTGAAGCTTCCCGGGCCCGTTCCGACGACGAGCGCTTCGACGTCCGTCGGCCGGGCCGAGGCCTGACGGAGAAGCGCGTCGACGTCCTCGAGCAACGTCCGCGGCGTCGACCAGCGCTCGCCGAGCACCTCGTCGTCGTCGAGGAGCGCGCTCGAGGCGACGTCCGTTGCGGTGTCGAATGCGAGGATCAGCAAGACGTCATTCTGCAACGAGGCCGGACAGCAGTGTCCCGTCGGGTGCCTCGATCGTCACGTGCCGTGCCTCGGGAGAGACATGCTCGAGACGAACGGCCGCGCGTGAGGGCGGGAGCGCGGCGCCCCCGGCCTCGGGCCACTCGACGAAGACGACGGCCCCCTCGAAGTACGGCTCGAGGTCGCCCCATTCGGCGGCGGAGAGGCCCCGGAAGCGATAGAGGTCGAGATGCGAGACGTCGACGGAGCCTCGGTAGCGATGACCGACGGTGAACGTCGGGCTTGTAACTCGTCCGGTGACTCCGAGCGCGCGGCAGGCGCCGCGGACGAAGGTCGTCTTGCCCGCCCCGAGCTCGCCCGACACCGTCACGACGTCGCCGGGGTCGAGCCGCCCTGCGAGGCGCCCCGCCAGCTCCTCCGTCTCGTCGGCGGAGACCGTCACGACGGCGATGCTCGCCACGGATCAGAAGAGGCCGAGCTGCAAAGGTTGCCGCGTCTCGCTCGAGCGAACGGGCTCCGTGGACACCGGCATCTCCGGTGGCGCGCTGCGGGCCGGATCACCCCGCTCCCACGTGGCGAGCAGCTCGGGCACCCGTGCGACGTCCCGCTCGAGGATCGCGAGCATCGACGGTGTGTAGAGCGCGGCCGCCGGATGGAAGAGCGGGTAGAGGATGATGGCCCGTCCACCGAGCGTCACCTCCTGGGGACGGCCATGGACGCGCGTGATCCCGAGACCGCGACCCGAGAGGAGCTCCGTCGCGAAGCTGCCGAGGGTCGCGACGACCCGTGGCCGGACGAGCTCGAGCTGGCGGAAGAGATAGGGCTCGCAGGCGGCCGTCTCCTCGGGCAGCGGGTCGCGATTCCCCGGCGGCCGACACTTCAGCACGGTCGCGAGATAGACGTCCTCGAGGCCGAGGCCGATGTCACCCAGCAGGCGCTCGAGCAGCTCGCGCGCGCGCCCCGCGAACGGGATCCCTTCGCGGTCCTCGTGGAATCCCGGCGCCTCGCCGACGAGCGCGAGGTCGGCGTCCGGATCGCCTTCGCCGAACACGACCTGCGTGCGGCCCTCGTGCAGCGCGCACCGGACGCAGCCGGCCGCCTCGGCCGCCACCTCCCGGAGCGTCGACGGAAGCTCGGCGCTCATCTCGGACACTGTACGGCCCGCCTCGGCGGAACCGTCCGTCCACCTGACCTGGTGTGCTCATTGACGGGTGGCCGCCGGGGCGCTGCTCGTCGGGATCGCCGTGACGCCGCGCGCACGCCGGAACCCGCCGCCTCGACCGGCCCGAGCCGCCCCGCCGGCGTCAGTGGCCGCAGCCGCAGCCGCCGCCGCAGCACCCGCCGCCGCCGCCCGCGCCGGTCGTGAAGCTGGGCTTGGACGTCGCGCCGACGACGGCGAAGGTCGAGAGCTGCTTCAGCACCTTCGCGGCGCCGCAGCTCGGGCAGGTCACGACCTGCTGTTCCGAGCGGACGAGCTCCTCGAAGTGCTCCTCGCACTGCATACACGCGTACTCGTAGATGGGCACGGCCGTAGTCTAGACGCGTGGCGACCTGGCACGCGCCGACGCTCGAGGGCCGGCTCGTTCGACTCGAGCCGCTCACGCGCGGTCACGCCGATGGACTGTGGGATGCCTCCCGCGATCCGCGGACGTGGCGCTGGCTGTCCGTCGTCCAGCCGGTCGACCGGCGGGCGTTCGACGGCTGGCTGCGTGCCGCCCTCGACGCCGGGGCGAGCGGCGCGGAGATCCCGCTCGCGACCGTCGCGGGCGAGCGCGTCGTCGGCTCGACGCGGTTCCTCGCACTGCGACCCGAGCACCGGTCGGTCGAGATCGGCTGGACGTGGCTCCACCCGGACGCCTGGGGCACGGGCGTCAACGTCGAGGCGAAGCTCCTCATGCTCCGGCACGCGTTCGAGAGGTGGGGCTGCCGTCGCGTCGAGCTGAAGACCGACGCGCTCAACGAGCGCTCGCGCGGCGCGATGGAGGCGATGGGCGCGACCTTCGAGGGCATCCATCGCAAGCACATGCTCGTACGTGATCGCGAGAACCGCGACAGCGCGTGGTACTCGGTCACCGACGGCGAGTGGCCGGCGGTCGAGCGCGGCCTGGTCGGGCGGCTCGAGGCGCACGGCTCGCGTTGACCCGCGCCGCGACGCGCCGGATACTCGTGGCGTGACCTCGCTCGCGGCCGAGAACCCCGTCTCGGTCACCGCCTTCTGGGTCCTCGCCGCCAGATACGCGGACGCAATCGGGCGGCATCCGGTCGGGAACGACACCTACGCCGCGCGTTTCATGGACGACGAGGCGCGGGCAGTTGCGCAGCGCTTCGCGTCGCTGAAGCGGCCGAACGCCTCCTTCCCGGTTCGCCACCGGATCATCGACGACATGCTCCGGCGCGAGCTCGACGAGGACCGCGGACGTCGCGTGGCGGTGATCGGGAGCGGCTTCGACTCCCGACCCTTCCGGCTCCACGGGGGCCGCTGGGTGGAGCTGGACGAGCCCGCGCTGCTGCGCCACAAGGAGGCGCGGCTCCCTGTGTCGGAGGCACCGAACGAGCTGGTCAGGGTGCCGATCCGGTTCGCGGAGGAGTCGCTCGAGGAGAAGCTCCGCCCCTTCGCGACCGACGACCGCGCGATCGTCGTGCTCGAAGGCGTGATCGGGTACCTCACCGACACGGATCGAGAAACGCTGCTGACGACGCTCGGGAGGCTCTTTCCGAGCCATGCCCTGATCTGCGACCTCCTCACGAGGACGTTCCTCCGTCGGTACGGCCGCAAGCTCGTGCGTGTCCTCGCCGAGCTCGGCGCACCGTTCGCATCCTCCGACGACGCACCCGAGGCGCTGTTCGCCGCGCTGGACTACCGCGTGCTCGAACACGTGTCCGTGGTGCAGCGCGGCGTCGAACTCGGCGCACGTGGCGCCCCGCCGGCGCTCGTCCCGCGCCTCCTCCCGAGCCTGCGAGACGGCTATCGCGTCTGGCTGTTCGAGCACGGGACAGCGGAACGGGACTAGTCGGACAGCCCGCGCCGTTATAGTCGAGTGAGCCCGGTATCCGCGAGGAACTGGAGCCTGGATGATCGAGAGCGTCAACGTCATCGGTGCACGCGGCCGTGTGGGCGGTGCTGTGAGCGCCCGGCTTGCCGAGCGCGGAATCACGCTGTGCGCAGACGGAGCAGGGCTGGTGCTGCTGTGCGTCCCGGACCGCGCGATCGCAGACGTCGCGGCCACGATCGAGCCGGGCCCATGGGTGGCCCACGTCAGCGGCGGCACGCCGCTCGCCGCGCTCGAGCCGCACGTGCGGCGCTTCTCGGTGCATCCGCTGCAGACGTTCACGCACGACCGGGGACCCGAGCAGCTCGACGGAGCGTGGGCGGCCGTGACCGGCGAGACCGACGAGGCGCTGGCCACGGCGACGGAGCTCGCAGAGACCCTCGGGCTGCGCCCGTTCCCGCTCGGCGACGACCGGCGCGCGCTCTACCACGCAGGAGCAGCGATCGCCTCGAACTACGTCGTCACGCTACGCCGTGCGGCCGGCGAGCTCCTCGCGGGCGCCGGCGTACCCGACGAGGCGCTCGACCCGCTGATGCGCAGGGTGATCGACAACGGCTTCCAGCTGACCGGGCCGATCGAGCGCGGGGACTGGGAGACCGTCGAGCGGCACCGCCAGGCGATCGTCGAGCACGCGCCTCACCTCCTCGCCGCCTACGACGAGCTGGCACGCCTGACCGCAGGCAACACGGTGCCACTTGGGAGCCGCGCGTGATCGTCGCGCGGACCG
>Ga0157301_10000018_pt1 | contig 13851 bp, 9 predicted proteins | sample NitcycUS088202R2_FD_108393 | JGI IMG/M metagenome (GOLD analysis project Ga0157301, IMG submission 108393) | Soil microbial communities from Arlington Agricultural Research Station in Wisconsin, USA - Nitrogen cycling UWRJ-S088-202R-2 | ecosystem: Environmental > Terrestrial > Soil >... | reverse complement strand
TTTTTAATGCTTTCCACAGTTAGCTTGTGTTTGAACCACAAGTGTTTCTGCATCAACAGCCAGCCACCATCAGAGGAGTTTTAGATTGATCATCATTAACAATAATCATATTTAGTATTAATTCATCATTTTTTTCATTGTCCAATCTGTTTTTCTTGTTTTCATGAAGATTCTTTTCATCAGGACTGGGGTTGTCAAGCAACCTATTGCTGTATCAATTTAAAATAAAAATTAAAGATAAAGTTGAATAGCCGAAAATTGAGTTGTGGATCATGCATACTTACGAATTCCTTTGAAAATTGGATTGGAATAATTAGATATTAGTATTTTATTATTATATTAGATATTTGGATTTGACTGTTTCACTCTTTTGTTATAATTATCTTTTCGTTTATGGAAATTTTTACTTTGGCTTCTTGTTTCATTTCTAATATACTGTAGTTCATGTCGATTATACGTTCTGAATCCATGATTCTGTTCATTCTTTTTTATTTTTGTGGTTGAGGATAGTCTTTGTTGAAAACCAATTCTAACACCTTTGAATATTGTTTTTTCCTCTGTTGCGCAGTCAGTTATAATAGTACTTTTGCTCGTTTAGTATCCGTCAAAACTTCTCCAAACCATCAATATTTGCTTATTCTTAAATATGTGCACCCAATATTTATCTAAGGCATAATAGTAGAGAAGAATATAATGCGATTACCGCTTAAAGGAGATGACTATTTTACTAATAATCTAAATTCTACTTTTGACAAAGTCAAGGATAGATACTTTGAAGCGATAAAACCACAACTCATGATGAACAAACTTAGCGTAATGTTAGGAGATGGCACTGTTAGCCAATCTGATACATTTGAACCACAGAAAGTTATAGCGTTTTATCAACGATTGATTAACTCTCTTCAAGGATGGTCCACAACAGGTGTCTCAAGGTCAAACACTGGTGACTTACATCGTGTGTATTGTCAGTTTACACAAGAGGTGGGAAAATATCATTTACACGGCTATTTTGGAATTCAATTTCATGCTTTACCATATTACAGAGTGAACAAACGTGTTATTGAAATTCAAAAGGAGTTAAGAGAGATTGCAGACAAAGCAACAAAAACTTTCGCGTTGATAGGTAGCAGAGGTAATGATATAGTCCAACAAGAATTAGAAAAAGTTGGCTGCGCCGAAATGGGATCTGAAGAGTTATTTACGAAATTATTTGAGGATAAGGAACTATTAGATGATCTAGAAGTGAAAGCACTGGCAATAGAAAAGGAATTTCCAGAATATGAAGAAATGCACAATGAAAAGATTCAGTTGTTTACAGAATTAAATGATTTATTAATTGAAACATATCAAACAACCTTAGTATCAATAGATTACAATAGACTGATGCAGGGAGAAGAAGGCATAGTCACATATTTTGACATTGAAATTATAAATCAGAAAACCAAGGAAAGGGATTCTTATATCAATACAGGTATAATAACAAAAGAGTTGACCAAACAGATTATTGGCAAGCTCGATGAAGTTGCTAAAAAATTACAAAATGTAGCAACATGAATTACAGGGGATATATCTATGTTCATATTAAATTGTTATGAATTAATAGTAAATAGTTCTGTGAGTAGCTCAACAATACCTTAGCCCTTATTAGCAGTTGTACTTGCATCGAAAAAGCTTCAGAATTTAACACAAAATTATAATTAAGGCATGAACTGGAATGCATTGTTTGATTCTGATGAATGGCAAGAGCGTGTGGAACACAGATAAAGAGCACAAATTTCCAACTTTCCAAGACATAGTTAGTGCTAGAGAAATATTAAACGGATCTATTAGAAAAACGCCATTACATAGATCTAATACCTTTTCTAAAATTATAGGAGCCAATATTTTCCTAAAACTTGAATCTTTTCAAAGAACAGGTTCGTTCAAGGTTCGAGGAGCATTTGTTAAAATAAACATGTTATCGATGGAACAGAGAAAACATGGTGTTATTGCTGCATCTGCAGGCAACCACGCACAAGGAGTTGCATATGCAGCATCAAATAAAAACATCCCATGCACTATCGTAATGCCGCAGAATGCTTCACCCGCTAAAGTAGCGGCTACGAAATCATATGGAGCAAAAGTGATTCTACGTGGATCTGATTATGATGAATGTTGGATCGGAGCTCAGGAAATGGCAAAGGAAGAGGGTCGCGCAATTATTCCTGCTTTTGATGATCCTCAGGTAATATCAGGACAAGGAACAATTGGGTTAGAACTGTTGGAAGACTTGCCAGACCTTGACGAGATCTATATACCAATAGGAGGTGGAGGGCTTGCAGCAGGTGTTGCAATTGCAATCAAGTCAAAAAAACCCAGCGTAAAGATTATTGGTGTCGAATCTAAGGCTTTTCCAGCTATGAAACAGTCTCTTGAAAAACGCTCTTTACAGAATATAAAATCTGGATATACAATTGCCGATGGTATTTCAGTAAAATCTCCTGGCAAACTGACATATGAAATAGCTAGAAAATATATAGATGATGTAACTGTAATCGATGATTCATCTATAGTTAAAACAATGTTTTTACTTATGGAAAGGGGAAAAATAGTTATAGAACCTGCTGGAGCTGCGAGTCTTGCATATCTACTTTCAAATGGCCATCCAAATAAAAACAAGAATGTAGTATCGTTACTTTCAGGCGGAAATGTTGATATGTATCTACTTGGCCAGGTTGTAGCAAAAGGTCTTATGCAGATGGGTAGAATGCTCAAAATTTTTATCCAGCTAGCGGATAAACCAGGAGCATTGAAGACAGTAGTAGATGGTATTGCAGAGCATAGTGTTAATATTGTCGAAGTTGAACACGATAGATTAAGCTCCAATATCCCTGCGGGAACTGCAGGTGTCTATCTAAGTCTTGAAATGGAAAATGAAAAACACGCAGAACGATTAATCGAGTTCTTAAAGATAAAAGGGATACACTTTAGAGTCGTCAGTTAATATATCTATTCTAACCTGCTTATACTATACCATAATATTCAATTGGAAGCTTTAATCCAACAGAAGTTTTGCTATTGCATCTGTTCTTGATAACTGGCAATTATCTTTTAGATACAATAGAAGGATCAGGTCTAAATAAGGATACAATCTCCTCATGGCAGTTCATAGTTGGTTTAGAAAACCTGCCGAAGTTCCTTAGCTAAGAACTCTAATCTAACTGCTACTAACAAAATCTTTAATTGCTTCAATTGGAATCTTTAACTCTGATTTATCGATGTTACCTGGTCTAACGAAGACTTTTTGATCATTTAATCACAAATTGTCCTCTGTTACCATTTTTCATATGTTGCAAGTTGTCATAACTCGGATTTTACCAACACATCTTGTAGTTTTTATTATTTTCAAATATCCGTAGGGATCACCATTTTTCATGTAATGTATGTAATGTAGTTAAAGTAATCTAGAGGCCTTCAAAAATAAGATAATATTCTATTAAATATTCGTTCAAGTACTCTATTGCCGTATGGTACCGCCACTACAATTCTCTAATCCCGATAGCTTTTCCACTTTTAGACTATCTACGTCGCGATTTGTTTTACAATACCTCGTATGATTTTAAGACGAAGGTATAAATACGCTTGATGTATCAAGAATTTAGCGATTCTACGAAACTATGCAGTGCCTTATCAGCTAAGATCATATGAAGATTGCTGCGATATTATGGGATGTAGAAAAGCAGTAAATGTTATTATATGATATTAGTTAGTATATGTATATTCTCTAAATCCTTTTTTGTCAGAAGTAATACCACCGATCTTTACTAAAATAAATTCCTTATTAGCATGTAAATGGGAATCATCAAAATCTCTTTCACTTTCATGCAATTTCTCGTATTCCTCCATAGACAGTTTTGTTCTACATCCGATTTCTTCTTCAAGATTCATCCGCTTTACAATCTCTTTATATTCAGGTTGTATTACACCGCTAAACACCATAGCGCTGCTACCACTGCCATAGGATCCAAAACCTACTCTCTTGTTTTCAAGGTAAGCTCCCTTTTTGTATTCAAATTCGAGCAAACTTCTAAATCCCATGTACATTGAAGCAGTATAAAGATTTCCAATCAGGGAAGATGCCTCAAGTGATGTTGCCATCTTATTTTCAAAAACTTCATTATAGAAAGACGTATGAATAAATGCTCGTCTGAATTTTTCATCAGCTTTTGTAAATTCAGTATCGGCAAGAATAGATTCTATCGTTCCCCTAGCATCTTTTGGTACTGGCTCCTCCATTCCCACTTCTCTTATAACGTCTTTCCAACGTGGAAGAAGTCGCCATTCATGTCTCAGCAAGTATGCTAAGGCCTTTTCACCCATTTTTCTATAAGGAAGATGAACGCTGAATAAATCTATGTGATCTGTAATGGATTCGCCGTCCTTTAGATGAATCAAACCAGTTCTTATAGCCTTTTCTTTATAACTATCAAATGCCTTTTTCACTTGAATTAAATATAACAGATTAGAATAGTTTCCGTTAACAAGAGGAGTCTCTTTTCCAAACGGTCTATAAAAGTCATACTCGTTCTTAATAATTGTAGAAGCAACTTTTTGATCGAAAGCCAACAGTCTAGGATTTTCTTTAATCAGCATGGCAACTGCTCCGGCACCTTGTGTATATTCACCTGATGAACCAATATCATATTTGGCAATATCACTTACAATGACAATAGCGGCTTTACCATTATTTTCTTCTGCTCTAATCCAATTTGCGTTATCATAGAGTGCATAAGATCCACTTACACATGCAAATTTACACTCAATTCCACCAGCATGTTCAAAAGAGCCTTCACCATAGACTTGTTCTAACATTCCTATGACAAAAGAGTTCATTGCCTTAGATTCGTCTAGGCCAGATTCCGTAGCCACATACATTCTCCCGATATCTTGTGGGTGCAAACGGTTTATTTGCATTAATTTCAAACATGCATTAGCAGCCATACATGCTGGATCTTGGTTAGTGTCAACCAAAGCCATTTTTTTAATTCCTATACCAGATTCTAACTTTTGCGGAGCAATACCTCTTGCCTCAGCAAAATCCTTATAATCGATATAAAGTTTAGGGACGTATATAGATAGATCATCAATCCCTACAAGCATTTTAAACAAACTATACATATAGCCATTTAAAGGTATTTCTAATGGCTATACTGACCCACATAAATCATAATAAGGTGATGATACAAGTCAAATTTAAAATTTTTATTCAACCGTAGTCATGTTTAGATATACCTTATTATCAGTCTTTGTCATGTCCACCAAATTAATACAATGGAATTAAGATATAAGTTATTATAAAGCGATGAATTGTGAGTAATATGATGATATTTCTAATTCATTATTGAAGAGTTTATTAAAAATTCATGGAGGGTTGATAAATCAACTAATTTCTCGTCTTGTTTTAATAATACTTTATGGTCTGATATAAGTTATTTCTTTCTGCAACTTTAAAGCCAATCTGTTTGATAGCCGTTATAATTTTATATGCTGTTAGCTCTGTAGATCTAGCACCTGTTGCACTTACCACTTCTTCACCGATCAAGGTGCCGCCAAAGTCATCGGCGCCAAAATTTAGTGCCAGCTGAGCCATGCCAATTCCATTTGTTAGCCATGATGACTGTAGATGGTCGATTAAACCATAATATATTATCCTTGCAATTGCTATCATTTTCAATAGCTGCAATCCTCCAGATGGATATTTTATTAATCCTTCTGATTGCATCTGAGTTTTATTCGGTTCAAAACTCCACGGAATAAAGGCCATAAACCCTCTCGTTTTTTCTTGCAGTTGTGCAACTTTCATAATATGAGGTGCTCGTTGTTCTTCACTGTCAATCGTGCCATACATCATTGTTGCCGAAGACTTTAGACCAATATCGTGAGCGTATTCCATTATTCGAAGCCACTCGTGACTCTTGATCTTAAGAGGGCTGATTTCTGCTTTTACATCATCATCAAGAATTTCGGCTCCCGCACCAGGAAGAGAATCCAGTCCAGCTGCTTTTAGCCTAGATAAGACCTCTTTGATACTACTTTTCTCGATTCTTGCAATCATATCAATTTCAGATGCTGATAGTCCATGAATCCCTACTTCAGGGCATTTCGCCTTTATTGCTTTAAAAGCTTCTTCATAATATTCAAGCTTTAAGTTTGGATTGTGTCCTCCCTGAATTAATGCTTGTGTAATACCAAATATTTCTCTAGATACTAATATACGTCGAACAATTTCCTTCAGAGATAATGTATAAGAATCTTTATGTCCAGGCGGGCGATAGAATGCGCAGAATTTGCAATAGGTAATGCAAACATTAGTATAGTTTAAGATAATATTATTGACGAATGTGGCAGTGTTTCCATAGAGTCTTTGTCTCAATATATTTCCAACAAGTCCTATGGAGTAGGCATCGTCAGACTTGATAAGCCTTGTGCATTCGTCTAAACCAAGACGTCGACTGTTTAATGCACTATCTAAAATGTCACCAACATCGGATTTACTAATTAAGTCTTTTACCAAGAGGCTATTTTGCAATATTATCTAATTTTGGACTATTAATACTATTTATTCTTTGCAACTATAGAGGACCAGTCAACACATATTTTATATTAACTCCAATCGTAGATCAATTGATTTGCTAAAAAATATCTCGAAGGGAACACCTGCATTAGAAAAATCTCTCGCAGGCGAGGAATTGACATATCGAGACGGAGTGCAGCTAATTAATGAAGAGAACCTGTTTTTATTAGGCGCTGTTGCTGACAAGATTCGTACGGAGCTTAGAGGAAAAACTGTTACCTTTGTTGTTTCTTATTATTTAAATTATACCAATATTTGTGTTGCTAGTTGCCCATTGTGTGCATTCTATAGAAAGGGAAATGAATCTGATGCTTATACTTTAACTACTGAACAGATCTTAACCAGAGCCAGGATCGCAATAAAACAAATGGTGGCAACTGAAATTCATATTGTTGGAGGATTTCATCCAAAACTAGGCCTTGAGTATTATGAGGATATGATGAAAGCAATAAAGGCAGAGTTTCCCGACGTCACAATTAAAGCGTTCACTCCTGCAGAAATTTTCTTCATTGCCAGATTGACTAAAAACTCGGTAAAAGAGATCTTACTTAGGTTAAAGAGTGCTGGATTAGATGCTCTTCCTGGTGGTGGAGCTGAGATTTTCGAACCGAAGGCCAGAGATATAATTGTTAGGGGGAAATGTTCTGGTGAAGAGTGGCTTGATACTGCTCGTCAGGCACATGATTTAGGATTGAAAAGTAATTGCACAATGCTTTTCGGTCATATCGAGAAACCTGAACACATTGTAGATCATATCTTAAAGATCAGGGAACTTCACAAGAAAACAAAAGGCTTTACTACATTTATCCCCTTAAAGTTTAGTCTAGACAATACGGAGTTAGAAAAGAAGAATCTGATTACCGGGGAGAGTCCATCAACTTATGATTTGAGGATTATTGCAGTATCGAGATTATTGCTAGCAAATGTACTAAATAATATCTCAGTATACTGGGTTTCATTAGGTAAGAAATTGGCTCAGGTTTCATTATCATATGGGGGTAATGATATGGTTGGAACCGCATATTCAGAAGAAATATTCAAGGCTGCTGGCAAAAATACAGGTACCTCTGTAGAAGAGCTAGCGAATTTAATAAAAGAAATTAAAAGAGAGCCTGCTCAAAGAGATACGTTCTTCAACATAATTAGAAAATTTGACTAGGATGTTAAATCCTCTTTATTATTGATTTATACCACTGATCAACAGTTTAAGTATCACTTTGTCACGCTAGTTTTTTGTGATAAAAAAGATGACAACATGATGTAGATAACAACTATACTTCGTTCCTTTTCTTCATACTCAGATTTAATGTTTCCTCTAATAATGCTCTTTTCTTACATGTGGCATCATTCTGATCCTAGGTATATAACTCGAATTTGATAACTTTGATCTTCTATATCAGCATCTTTAATTTGTTACCTCTAAATTTTATTTCTACATTTTTCGCGAGTAGTGATAAGAAGGCATCACAGTGTCTAATGAAGTCCTTCGATGAGGAAGCAAAAAGCTGTAATATAAAATTAATATATAGAAGATAGGAAGAAAAAATCTCCTTGAGCCTACATCCTAAGTTCAATAAGTGAACTCATCAACGACAAAATGGCTCTTATGTGAAAACCAACCCATTATCAGTACCTTTACAGGTTTTATTGTTGGAATAAGTAATGGGATGTGAATAGCTAAAGTGGTTTTCTTGGAGATTACAAAACTTAAGCAACTAATCCGCTTGATCTCTATCTTCTCTGGCTCCTAATAGGAGTAATCTCTAATTTTAAACAGTATATTTGAATCACTCTAGAACTTAACAGACATACCACAATGGTTGCAATGCTAGATAAAAGCGTATGATAGATGAATGCAGACTTAAGCAAAATTCACCTGGGGAATTGATAGTATTCGTTTCTCCTTTGCCATTGCAAACATTTTCTTGATTGATTTTTCTCCTTCGACCCCCATATCAATGGTTACATCATTTACATACATTTTGATAAATTTAGTCATCACATCTTTTGGTTGGCCTCTGCTGTATCTCATCGCGTAATCTACGGCAGCATCAATGTTTCTAAGACTGTATAAAATCGAATTCTTAAAAATATTGTCTAATTGTCTGATCTGCCCTAGAGTCAATGATTTACTGCTGGCTACGTTAATTCCCAATGGCACGGGCAGTCCACCTGTTTCAACAGTCCACCAATCTCCCAAATCCAGAACATTGTAAAATTTTGAGTTATGATACGTAATCTGTGCTTCATGAATCACTAGGCCAGCATCTACTTTATCCGTTAGAACCGCGTTTGGAATTTGCTGAAAAGCAATCTCCTTTTCTTTAAATTTTCCCAAGGCAAATTTTAGCAATAAATTAGCAGAAGTCATCTGACCTGGAATCGCAATCGTACTCTTTCTTAATTGTGAAAGCGATAAGTCCCTCTTCGAAATTACTATGGGTCCATACTTTAGACCAAAACTTCCACCACTACGTAGTATTACATAATCTTTCAAATAAGCATAGGCATGTGCTGAGACTGCAGTAACGTCAAGTTCGTGTCTGAAAGCAAGTTTGTTAAGAGTTTCTATATCTTCTATCACATGTTTGATTCTAATGTTAGGACATTTTACCTCACCAGAAGCAATACCATAGAACATAAAAGCATCATCTGCATCTGGAGTATGGCCTAAAGTTATTTCCATCACATACATAATAAAAATTATAATCATAAATAAAGTTAAAATGGCTTTTAAATCCACTGCAATCCTAATGGTAGTTTAAAACCACTTTTTAGCCGTTGTTAACTTTATAGTTAACCACGAAAATATGAATATTGGTTCAACTTATAAGAAAAGACAAATATCCAGAAGATGATTAGTAAGACTGAACAGGTTTATCAGATCAAATCATCGAATGTTCGGATAAATCATAGGCCTAAGGAAGAATAAAGAACTTCGTTAGTTATGGTATCAGAAAGCTTCTAAAGTAGTCATATATTGCCGAACTTAACCATCATATGGAAGCACAACATTGAGTCACTAGAACCTAAATAATTACATAGTGTATAGTAAGCTATATTATTACCTGCTATGGTCTAATGGTCACATCACTCTTGGTTGATAGCTTCACCTTTATGCAAAAAACACTACGATGGACTGCTCTTGTAAAACTTCAATCTGTACAATAACACAACCTTCATTTAAATGGAAGTTAAGGAACATTTAATAGTCCTCCAGCGAATTTTTTTCGCTTGAACATATGCCAAAATTCAAGTCAACCCAAGATATTTTAAGGATTATTGGCAATAAAGAGCAAATCCGTAATTTCGGCGTCATTGCTCACGTTGATCATGGTAAGACAACTATGAGTGATAGCCTTTTAGCCGCATCAGGTATTATTTCGCCTTCAGTAGCAGGTCAGGCTCTTGCACTTGATTCTATGAAGCTTGAACAAAACAGACAAATGACTATTCGGGGGGCTAATGTTACACTGTTTTATGAAAATGAAGGCAAGGAATATGTGATTAATATGATTGACACTCCTGGCCATATCGACTTCACAGGAAGAGTCACTCGCGCTCTTAGAGCAATTGATGGTGTAGTCGTTGTTTCTGATTCTGTAGAAGGTATTATGACCCAGACAGAGACAGTAACAAGACAAGCACTTGAAGAACGAGTTAGACCTGTTCTATACATTAACAAAATTGACAGGCTGGTAAAAGAACTTAGGTTAGATCCACAAGCCATGCAAAAATGGCTTTCAAATATAATTGCTGAATTTAATCGACTTATTGATATTTATGCTGAGCCAGAACTTAAAGAAAAATGGAAAGTTAGTATACAGGGAAATAGTGTTGCATTTGGCTCTGCTAAGGATAGATGGGGATTTAATTTCAAAGTCGCTCAGAAAAAGGGTGTTAGTTTCAAGGATGTTTATGACGCTTATACTTCAGAAGATCCTAGCGCTATAAAATCACTTGAAGAAAGAGCCCCATTGCATGAGGCAATTCTAGGTATGGTTGTACAACATCACCCTCCACCTCATATCGCTCAGAGATATAGGATCCCTAAAATTTGGCCGGGAGATTTGGAATCTGATCTTGGAAAATCGCTTTTAGCCTGTAACGAAAAAGGGCCAGCAGTGATGATGGTTACTACAATTAATGTTGATCCACAGGCGGGAAGAGTTGCAACGGGTAGGCTTTTCTCTGGTACTATCAAAGATGGTGATGAAGTATACTTAATTGATGCAAAAAGACCAGGAAAGGTTCAATCTGTAAATATTTACATGGGCAACACCAGAGAAGTAGTAAGTATGTTGCCCACAGGCAATATCCCTGCGTTGTTGGGTCTTGATTACGCTGTTGCAGGAGAAACAATATCAACTGTAAAAAACATTCTAGCATTTGAATCCATCAAGTATGTTTCAGAGCCAGTAGTTACAATTGCTGTGGAGCCTAAGCACCCAAAAGATCTACCTAAACTTGTTGATGCGTTACGCAGAATTACTGTTGAAGATCCAAACCTTCTGGTCAAGATTAACGAAGAATCAGGTGAGACCTTAATGGCAGGAATGGGTGTATTGCACCTTGAGATTGCAACATCACTTTTACAGGAAGCAGGTCTTGATATTACTACGAGTCAACCCATAATCAACTATAGAGAAGCTATTCGTACAAAAGCAGGCCCAATCATGAGCAAATCACCGAATAAACATAACAAAATATTTATGCGTGTAGATTTACTTGGCGAAGAGATAATTGGAATGATAAAAACCGGCCAAATCAAAGAGGATATGGATAAAAAGGAAATGGCTAAGATCCTCCGAGAAAAAGGCTGGAATGCAGATGAAGCAAAAAATGTTGCTGCGATAGATGTTGGGGGTAATATGTTAATTGATGAAACAAAAGGTGTTCAATTTATACAGGAGTCAATGGATTCTATAAAATCAGGCTTTGATGATGTAGTACATTCAGGTCCACTTGCCCATGAACCTGTAAGAGGTATTAAGTTTGTCTTACATCATTTTGTTCCACATGAGGATCCAGCTCATAGGGGTTTAGCACAGTTGATGCCTGCAACTCGAAGATCTATGTTAGGTTCAATGCTGATCGCAGATTCAGTTTTACTTGAACCTATACTTGGCATCGAAATTAAATGTCCACAGGAACAAATTGGCACTGTAGCTGCTATACTATCAGGTAAAAGAGGTAAATTACTCAACGTAGAACAAAAAGGTTTAATTTCGATCATCCAGGGTGAAGTGCCAGCGTCTGAAACATTTGATCTTTCTGAGGTCATGCGTGGAGGAACTGCTGGTAAAGCTATGTGGAATACTTATTTTAAAACATGGCAACCTCTTCCACAATCAATATTTAGAAATTTAGTTGGAGAAATAAGAAAGAGAAAAGGTCTAAATCCAGAACCACCCAGTCATGATGAGTTTATAGATAAAGAATAAACAAAGTCCATCATTTTTACTTTTTAATTATTGAACAAGAGTGAGCCAATTTTGTTCTTTAGATGAATTTTTAACTGTTTGTTTTTTCGTTTGATATTTCCTATTCCACACTATCACAAAGTGAATAAATAAGTATCATAACCAACAACTTATCGCATGAAACTTGATCTTCCGAGGTACACAGAAAGGTTTGGAGCCATAAGTCTCCACGGCGTACAGCGTGTTTACGAATTGGATTCAGGATTTAACGATGATAGGACAAAATCTGAAACTATTCGTAGTGTTGGAAACGATGAGATTTCTGAAATTGAAAGGAAAATGGCTATTGTTATACCCATTAAAGGAGAGCGTTTGAAATTGCTTGAAGGGGTTTTAAGTGGCATCCCTCATGATTGCCTGACAATCATAGTATCCAATAGTCCAAGACAGCCTGTAGATAGGTACAAATTGGAAAAAGAGGCACTTGAGCAATTTAATCGATTTGTAGGAAAGAATGCATTAATATTACATCAAAAAGATCCTGGATTATCTGATACACTAAAAGAGGTTGGCTACACTAGTATCTTTGGTATAGATGATACAGTCAGAAATGGCAAGGCTGAAGGAATGATGATTGGAATGTTACTTGCCAAGATGGCAGGAAAAGAATATGTTGGATTTATTGACGCGGATAACTATGTGCCTGGGGCAGTCAACGAATATGTAAAGATATTTGCATCAGGAATTGCAATGTCTAATACTCCTTACACGATGGTTCGCATATCATGGATTTACAAACCAAAAGTATCTGAGAGTGGTCTGTATTTCTCGAAATGGGGGAGAGTATCTGAAGTAACAAATCAATATCTTAATTCATTAATATCTTATTATACTGGATTTGAGACTGAAATTATGCGTACAGGCAACTCAGGCGAACACTGTATGTCGATGAAATTAGCAGAGCTTTTATCTTATTCACCAGGATTTTCGGTAGAAACATATGAAATTGTAAATATACTAGAAGAATTTGGAGGAATTGTGCCAACAGAAAATCAGGAAGCAATGGACAAGGGAGTTGAAGTAATGCAGGTAGAGACACGCAATCCCCATTTTCATGAAGAAAAAGGCGATATCCACTTAAAAGAAATGTTTAACGGATCACTTGGTTGTATCTACCATAGTAATATTTGCCCTCCAAGACTAAGAGAAAAAGTCATTGAGGAACTGCATGAAAGAGGGATTTTAGATGATGGACAAGAGCCATGTGTATTACAAAAAATCAATCCCTTCAAGGACATAGATACGCATCAATTTGCAAATATACTTCATAATCGAGCAACAAGTTTTGCTCACTCTGGCTAGTTGTGCATAATATATTAGCAATTACTCTATTTATAGTGCATAAAAACTTATAAATCAATTCTGCTCATAGTAATTATTGTCACAATGGATTGCTAAAAACGCCTTTAAAACTCAATATCTATCCGCTATAGAATCTATGAGTAAAAAATCAGCTGGGATTTACTGCGACCATCTAAAGCCCTTTGAATCCTTTGCTACGAACTCTTACGGTATAGATTTAGACAGTCTTATAATAAACATAAGAGAAGGTAAATACAATTCATATACGGTTTTGTCAGAGTTTACTGCATACTTACAGGATTCTAATTACAATAAAACATTATCAGCAATTACTTTACGGAATAGAGTAAAAGTTGTAAAGAATTTCCTGGAATTCAATGATGTTGACATCAGCGATAACAAATTCCGATTGAAGGTAAGGCTGCCAAAAGCAATAAGGAAAAGCAAGGAAGC
>Ga0157301_10000017_pt1 | contig 14012 bp, 11 predicted proteins | sample NitcycUS088202R2_FD_108393 | JGI IMG/M metagenome (GOLD analysis project Ga0157301, IMG submission 108393) | Soil microbial communities from Arlington Agricultural Research Station in Wisconsin, USA - Nitrogen cycling UWRJ-S088-202R-2 | ecosystem: Environmental > Terrestrial > Soil >... | reverse complement strand
CATATAAAGATCAAATCCAAAGCATTTGCCTACATCTCTAAGCATTGCAGAACGAAATCTAGCAAAATGTCCAGACCAAGGCTTGATTGCCCCCTCCAAGATACTTTTTGACTTGTCTGGAATAATTAACTCGGGATCAAATTCAATTTTTATTCCAAGTCCATTACATTTTTTACATGCACCAAAAGGCGAGTTAAATGAGAATGTGCGCGGCTCTAGATCGCCTAGACTGATACCGCAGTGTGGACATGCATTACGTTGGGAATATAACATATCTTTCCCATTTGTAGACGCAATTACAACACCGTTTCCTACTTTCAATGCCGATTGGATTGATTCAAATAGTCTGCTTTTTACTTGATCAGAGGGCTTTAATCTATCAACAATGACTTCAATTGTATGTTTTTTCTGCTTATTCAGTCTGGGATACTCTTGTCTTTCTTCTTCATCTTCAAGATTGGTTATTTCACCATCTAATCGAATCCTTGCAAATCCATTTTGTTTTAATTCATTAAATAGTTTTTCATACGTACCTTTCTTTGACTGAATAACTGGAGCAAGTATAATTGTACTCTTTTCCTGAGCAGATTTCAGAATTGAGTCTGTGATAGAATCTGCAGACTGACTTGTAATTCTTCTGCCACATTTGGGACAATGGGGAATTCCAATCCTGGCGTAAAACAATCTTAGGTAATCATAGACCTCTGTAACTGTACCGACTGTAGAGCGTGGATTTTTACTTGTAGTTTTCTGCTGGATTGATATTGCTGGCGATAAGCCATCGATGGAATCGACATCAGGCTTGTCCATCAATTCTAAAAATTGTCTTGCATATGCTGATAATGACTCCACATAACGCCTCTGTCCCTCTGCATAAATTGTATCAAATGCAAGGGTCGATTTGCCTGAACCTGACAGCCCAGTTATTACAATGAGCTGGTTCTTTGGAATTTCAATATTGATATTTTTCAAATTATGTTGTCTTGCACCTCTGATAATTATTTTGTCATGCATACTACTTTTGTAAAACCTCTGATATTGTTGGCTCTCCTAGAGCCATCTTTATCTTTATCATTTTTTCTCTAAATTCAATCGCTTTCTCAAAATCTAAATCTTCAGCAAATCTTTTCATGGTTACTTCTGTTTCTATTGCAAGTTTTACCAGATCTGCTCTTGCCATGGACTTTGTATCTACAGTCGTCTCAAGAGCTGCTGTTTTTTCAGGAATAGATTTGATAATGGATTTGGGAGTTATCTGGTTCTTTTTGTTGTATTGGATCTGTTTCTTACGCCTTCTTTCTGTTTCTGCCACTGCACTTTTTATCGAATCAGTAATGTGATCAGCATACATGATAACCAAGCCATCAATATTTCTAGCGGCACGTCCAATGGTTTGTATAAGACTTGTATTATTACGCAAAAATCCTTCTTTATCGGCATCCAAAATGGCAACTAGGGATACTTCAGGAATATCTAGGCCTTCTCTAAGCAAGTTAATACCAACCAAAACATCAAATTCACCCAGGCGTAGCTGCCGTATTAGCTCTGTTCTTTCCAATCCTTCAATTTCTGAATGCAAATAACGTACTCTCACATCGTTCTTGGCAAGGAACTCTGCAAGATCCTCAGCCATCCTCTTAGTCAAAGTGGTAACCAGAGTCCTCTGATTCTTATTTGCTCTAATGGTGATTTCTTGAATCAGATCTTGTATCTGATTTTTGGTAGATCTGACCTCTACTATTGGATCAACCAATCCTGTCGGTCTAACCAGCTGTTCTACAACCTGCCAGCTTGATATTGTCTCATAACTTGCTGGTGTTGCAGACACAAAAATAACGTTTTTTAAATATTTTTCGAATTCTTCAAACTTTAGAGGACGGTTATCGAAAGCGCTTGGTAATCTAAATCCATAATCAACCAGCATCTTCTTACGTGTATAATCTCCATTGAACATACCATGAAGCTGGGGTATTGTAACGTGAGATTCGTCTATGACCAGTAGGAAATCCTTACCAAAAAAGTCCAGCAAACAATAAGGTGGTTGTCCTGGAGCCCTGCCATCTAAATGACGGGAATAATTTTCAATTCCTGAGCAGTAGCCTAACTCCTCTATCATTTCTAGATCATACTTTGTGCGTGAAGCAAGTCTTTGTTTTTCAAGTTCACTTGGTAGATTTGGGAGCCAATTTTCTAATTCTCGCTTTATTGATTCGATCGCAGATAACCTCGAATCATCATCAATAATATAATGTTTAGCAGGAAAGATCTTTACAGAATTGGCATCTCTGATCTTTTTCATAGTCACATGATCATGAATGCTAATTTTTTCAATTTCATCTCCAAAAAGTGAAATACGGACTACGTCATCAGAGTAACCTGGAATAATATCTATAGTATCGCCTTTTACCCTGAAATTGCCAGGTACTAACGATATATCATTTCGTTCATAACGTGCTTCAACGAAATTGTGAATTAACACTTTTCTATTAACCGTCATATCTTTTGTTATTGTAATTGCACTTTCTTCCCATTCTATAGGTGATCCAAGTGAGTAGATGCAGGATACAGTGGACACGATTATCGTTGGTTCGCCAGACATTAACATTGCCGTTGCCTCCAACCTCATTTTCTCAATCTTTTCATTGACCTCAGTATCTTTCTCTATATAGGTGTCAGTCTGTGGGATATAACTTTCAGGTTGGTAATAGTCATAAAAACTGACAAAGTACCCAACATTATTATTTGGAAAGAACTCCTTAAATTCTGCATACAGCTGAGCAGCCAAAGTTTTGTTATGAGATATTATTAGAGCATTTTTGTTTGTTCGTGCAACAGTATTGGCAATTGTAAATGTTTTTCCGCTGCCTGTAACTCCAAGTAAAGTTTGACGACCCTTTTTTGTCAATACTCCACTCACTAATTTTTCAATAGCTTCAGGCTGGTCGCCTCGGGGTGGAAATGCATTTTTTGCTAAAGTAAATCCTCTAGAGCTAGTAAGCACTAAAAGAATCATTCATCAGAACGAACATATATTGTTATACAAAGACAAGGTTGAAGCTCGTAAACATTACTCATAGAGATGACACTCACACTCTAATAACACCAAAATTCTTTTGTTTAACCTTGATCATTATTATTATATTATGGAAGAAAAACCTATATACACAGTTGACAGGCAGGAATTTATAGCATTTTTAAGAAATGAAGCCATGTTACGTGTTGACGACTTTATAGAAAGCGCACTTGAGGTGGCGGAAGAAGTTCATTCTGGAGTAAAAAGAGAGGATGGTTTATCACCATTCCTTGAAACTCATATATTGCCTGTTGCGATTGATGTTGTAAAACATTATAGGTCTATTAACCGCAATATTACCAGCGTCGAAATTGCTTCAGCAATTTTACATGATGTATTAGAGGACAACGACAGGATTCTGGATTGGTATAAAACAAAGGCATATGGTTTTGAGGCCTATTTAAAATACAAATTTGGAAATAGGGTACACGAAATAGCTACTGAATTGAAGATCCGTTCTCTTGAAAATTATCCAGGGACTAATGATGAAGAACGCCAATTAACTAGGTTCTATGAATATTGTGATATTCTTATGTCTGCTGAATATGACGCAAAAACGATTAAACTTGCGGATAGGCTAAACAATATGCGATTCATTTCCAGTGTTCCTGGACATCCGAAGATAAGAAGATATCTAAGAGAAGCAGAGGACTTTTATATAGCATATTCAATGCTCGATCCTAAAATGCCTGATTTTTATAAGAAAATCAGGACAGCCTATGAAAAACTAAGTACACCGTCCAAAAGAATAGTCGCCACATAACTACTCTCGAGTAAACCTTACATATTTATATATCTTCAAATATTGCCCTTCCTTCCCTCCGACATCCATACTTTTTTCCTTTTTTAGGAATAATTAGTCATGTATATATAGAATAATTACAAAAAAATTGATACTATTATTAAATATACTTCTGCTATTAGCCCCTCAAGTTACAATGACTCGTTCCCTGCTCATTGCTAGCTAAGTGGTATATACCCACAATAGCGATAATCACTGTATAACTACCAACAGCTAATAGAATCGGTTTTAGACTGAAAAAGCTGAGGTTTGATAGTATTTTTGTTATAGGTTTTCTCTTTCTGTTAGATTTTTATTTTTTTACTACACCGACGATTTGCTACTTCTTAACTTTGTGTTTCCTTTTCTGGTTAATATTACCAATCTTTTTAAAAGATATCATAACGATAACAAAGTGTGATTTAATTAACACAATTAGAAATAGACGAATGCATAGATTGGATATTGCATAAAGTAGAATTCAAAAAACATTTTGGTTTTAAATATGCATTCGCAGAAAATTGGGAATTTCTAATCTTCGGTGCAAAGGATTATTATATTAATACTAAAGTACTTAAAAAAATTGAAAAGACTACTGGAATGATTTTGGTACAAATAAAATCATGTGATGGAATGGCAGAATTATGGTTCGGCAGAATGGTAGCAGCAAGAAAAGAAATCTTGCGAATAGAATTGTGTAAGCAAAAACGGGAGTGAGCTTGATCATAGGTTATATTCAATTGTCGAATGCAAAAATATGTGAGTCAGATATCTTCTCCCATTGGACAAATCAGAATTTCTCCCTTTTTGTAAAAGTAAAAACTACTAAAATCAAGAATTGATATTGCTATCAGCTGTGCAGAAGTGCTAAATATGATCAAAGAACGCATCTATTTCAGATGTTTCAATAAACTTCAACGGCTTAGTTAGATTTAAATTGAATGACGGTTAACACTAGGAATGCTTTTTTTACGTTTATATTTTTTTGGCTCCCTGTTTTCTATAAATGTCATTGCAAATGGTTATATGATGTTACCAATATTTATGTACCAAAAAGGTAATCTGGTTGATTAGGTAACACAAAAAATGTGACATAAACAGCTAATTTATTACTTGTGATAAATAATATATATGATATTCTGAATATCCATAAGAAGAGTAAGAGCATTCCAAGACCTGGCGAAGTTTCTTGCACAAACCATTTAAAGGGAATTGATTGGGAAGAAATTAGGTAAATGGGTTCACTTAATGTCGCAGTTATCATAAAACTAGAGCCTGACTTTTCAGAAGGAAATGTTAGCTACAATTCAGATGGAACATTAAACAGAGCAGAGACTAAGAGCATCCTCGGTCCTCACAGTGCGATTGCATCAAAAGCCGCATTTTATTCTAAAGTAAAGTATGGTGCTCGTGTTTCTGTTGGAACAATGGGCCCTCCTATTGCCGATTTCGCTTTACAACAGGCTCAATTAATTTGTGATGCCGATGAATTACACCTTTATAGCGATAGAATATTTGCAGGCGCAGATACTCTAGCAACTGCCGAAGTATTGAAAACTGGAATGAGCAAAATGGAAGTAGACAAAATAGACATTGTCTTTTCAGGATACCGAGCTTCTGATGGCGAGACCGGTCAAACAGGTCCTCAGACAGCATGGAAGCTTGGTTATACATTTCTAGGCAATGTAATTGATTATGATGTTGATCTTGAAAGACAAATCGTCACAGCGAAACGTTTGATCACTTTACAGGGATTTTACGACATCATAGAGGAGGTAGAAGCGCCATTACCTGTATTCATTACAGTTGATCCTTCATATAAGCCAGTCTTTCGCACTGTTTTACAAAGATTAGCATTTGTGAAGTATCAGAAAGAGGCAAAGGAACGAGCTCAAAATTATAAAAAATATCTAAAAGTTTTCAATGCTCAACAACTGGGTGTTGACCCAAAATTTGTTGGTCTTCCTGGATCTCCTACAATTGTGTACAAAGTAGAAAAGATCCCAAAGGCAAAAGCAAGCAGAAAAGCCGAAATTGTAGATGGATCTGATCCCGGGCAGCTACGAAAAGTTGTTGCACGGATGAGCGAAGTTCTAGGAGGGATGATGATCAAATGACAACTACTACAAGTGAAGGTAATTATAGACATCTTTACGTGATAATTGAACATGAAGAAGGCAAACCAATTCCTGTTAGCTTAGAAATGCTAGGTGAGGCCAGGAGACTAATGAATGATTTTAACAAAAAATATTCCTCCAACGAAAAAGTCATTGCCGTAGTACTAGGAGATAATGTGAGAAAATTATGTGAAGAATTGCTCCTTTATGGTGCAGACGCAGTAATTTATGCAGAAAGCCCAGAATTACGGTACACAAGAAATCTAATTGATACCAAAATAATCAGCCAGATTGCTTTAGATAAGGAATGTGTAGCGAAGATTTCTCCAGACTATGCTGAACAGTTCAAAAAACCAAGATATATGTTTTTTGCTGCTGATAATATCGGTAGACATCTGTCATCCACAGTGCTGGCAGAACTAGAATCAGGTCTTGCTTCAGATATCAACAAACTTGTAATCGAAGATCTTGAAATCAAACATGAACACAAGACAAAAGGTCAATCCATGAATTATGAGAAAATACTTGAAATGTATAGACCTGACTTTTCAGGTTTTCTATGGACTACTATTTTATGCCTTGATAACCGAAACCCTGCAATAGAAAGAGAGTATCATCCTCAGGCATGTAGCATAATTCCAGGAGTATTCCAACCACTTACACGTGATGCTACGAAGAAGGGAATAATTGTAGATTATGTTCCAAAATTAGAAGAGCAAGATCTTAATGTAAAGATATTGAGTCGCAAAGTTATCAAAAGTGCCGTTGATTTTGATACCCGCAAGGCAATCATAAGTTTTGGTCGAGGAATTAAAGATTCTCCAGAAGAAAACATCAAATTAATTGAAGGACTAGCAAAGCAGTTGGATGCAGAGATCGGAATATCGTTACCCATTTCAAAAAAACCATATGCAATAGATGAAACAATAATCTCTACTTATATGATTACTGATAGGGTGATTGGAACTAGCGGTCGAAGAGTTATGCCGTTGCTATATGTTGCGGTGGGAATCAGTGGAGCGATGCAGCATATCGCAGGAATGAAAGAATCTGAATTTGTTATTGCAATCAATCCTGATGAAAATTCACCAATTAAAGATGAATGTGATATTTTCATTAAAGGTAGAATGGAAGATGTAATACCTATACTGATTGAAGAATTAAGAAAACAAAAAAATTTAGTCATGGAGGTTCGAAAGTAAAAAATGGAGCATTTTGATGTTGTAATAATCGGAGGTGGTTCAGCTGGATTAGCTGCACTCAAGCAACTATCTAATCTAAAAAAGCAGGCTGTTCTGATAGAGGCTGGTAAGACAGTTGGCTCAAAGAATGTATCCGGAGGAATTCTTTATTCAAAGAAGCCAAAGAACGGCAAGGTCTACAACGTTGAAGATGTCTATGGGCAACAATTTCTAACTGAAGCCCCTCTTGAAAGGCTGATTACAAAATACATTCTTCATGCTACGTCAAAAGACAAAGTATTTTCAATTGACCTTACCTCTGCACATGAGTATCAAACTAACTTCGGTTACTCTGTTCTTTTAAATGAATTGAATTCTTGGTTTGCAAAAGAAGCAGGAGAAAGTGCTGAAAAACAAGGTGGTGGTATTGTACCTGGAGTTCATGTCCAATCAATTAGTTGGCAGAATGGTAAAACAATTATTCAAACTAATGAACTCGAAGAATTTGAAGTAAATGCAGTAATTGCAGCTGACGGTGTTAATTCAGAAATTGCTGAAATAACTAGCGCTAGACCCAAATTCACTTCCGAAGAACTATATCAAGGTGTAAAGGTTGTAGTCAAACTACCTGAGGAGATTATAGAACAAAGGTTTGGAATAGGGCCAAATGATGGGGCCGCACATCTTTTTGCTGGCGATATCACATTAAATCATATAGGTGGTGGTTTTGTTTATACCAATCAAGATACACTGTCAGTTGGTGCGGTATATCATTATGATTCTCTGATGGAAAAACCTAATGAACCATATTTTCTTGTCAATGCATTATTGAACAATCCCATGGTTAGCGAATTTATCAAAGATGAAGTTGCAATAAAAGAGGAGATTGATAAGAATCTTCCAAATCAAGAACAACTAAGAACACGTTTTGCAGTTAGCAAACTAATAAAGACATGGGATGAATTACGCTATGCGTACTATTCTCCTACTGGCAGAGCAAAACTTATTGAAAGTGGCAAGTATAAATCAAACACAGAGATCAAATCAAGGATTGATTCTATTCGTCAAGAACTGATTGATAAGTACAGGACAAAATTTGAAACTGATTATGTTGAGTTAGAATATAGCGCAAAATTAGTTCCTGATGGAAAGCGTTGTAGAATGAAAAAGCCTTATCATAAGAACATTTTATTTGTAGGAGATGCCGCTGGTAGAGGTATTTTCATTGGTCCAAGGATTGAAGGACTTAATGTGGGAATTGATGACGCAGTAAGGGCTGCCAGCGCTGCTGTAAGATCCATAGATAGAAACAATTTCAGTCATAGCTATTTGGGTGAATTTTATACTCAGTCGGTAGAAGATAGTCCATATACAAGAGATATGAAGGAAATTGATAAAGATTATCTAAAGCTATTTCTCAATGCCGCAAAAGATGTTCCAAAAGACATTGTCGGCTCGCGATACGGGATGCTGTTCAGATTAATGACAAGTGGTACATTCAGAAGCCTTGCAGTGGGATTTGCAAATATACTGGGATACGATCGTCTTTTGCCGATAGTAGAATCGGTGGAGACGTATGTCCAAGTACCAACCGAGATTGCAGAAAAATCAGGCACTCGAGTTTCATTAACCTATTCTCCTACCATTCCTACAATTGCTCAGCGTATATCGAAATTAAAGTATGACGATGACCATCTCTCCCACATCAATGTATTGAACCCAAAAAGTGAATTTATGAAAAAGATGGTTATACTTTGTCCAACGAAATGCTATAGCATAGAAAAAGAAGATGTTATGCTTCAACATGAAGGATGTATCGAGTGTGGAACTTGTGCCAAAGAAACCGAGTGGAGACATCCACGTGGCGAGAAAGGAATCAACTTTCAATACGGGTAATTAGCTAATTATTATAGATGCTAGTTTTTCCATTTTATTGAGCAGCCAATTGAAGGATCGAAATCCTTTTCTACATTTTCACCTGTCAAAATTTTTCTTATATTATTTTTCATGACTGGAACTTTTGGAGTCATTTCAGGTTCCAATGCATCGTTAATTCTTCCGTGAAATACCAATTTACGTTCTGCATCAAATAGAAAAGGATCCGGTGTACAAATTGCACCGTATGCTTTCGCAATATCTTGACTGTCATCAATTAAATACGGAAAATTTAGTTTATGTTCCCTTGCAAACTTTACCATATTATCAAAACCTTCGCCCTGATAATTAGGATCGTTGCTATTAATACCTACTACTTGTAATTCAGATGGTTTGAATTCGGATTGCAGATCAATTATGTCGCCTATTCTTGCCTTAACATAAGGACAATGATTGCATATAAAAACCACAAGTAATGTTTTGCTATTGAAGTCTTTAAGACGATATATTTTGCCGTCGACGCCCTTTAAATTAAAATCTGGTGATGTTTGGCCAGTTTTTAGAACCTGACTTGAAGCTGTCTTTACCATATATTTTTTGATGCAATGATCATTAAAAACTCTACGGATTTGTCGAAGGCAAAATCATCGATAATCCTCGCAATACGACTGATGGACCTACTTTTATATCACTCTATACGTTAAAAAATCAATACACGTTTTCCATTATTTAGATGTTAAATGCAATTGCTATACACCTCGTTACACTATTTATCAAAGATTTTACATAATAACGAAAAATCACGTTGAAAAGTGATATTGATCCTGGTACGCATACCAGAAACGAGATTTCCATTTTAATGATGAGAAATAAGGTTCTGCAGGTGGAAGAGGCGGAGAAGATCCTAGCGATAGACAAATTGATCGAATTCTTAGTTTTCATATAACAATAGAACTTGTAACTAGGATTTTGAAAAAGCTGAACAAGAAATATTGAATAGTTTGATATTCATTATAGTGCTGACGTAACGGATATTAACCTTTAATAAATAGCCTAAAATAACATCAAATAATCACTTATTAATATATATGTCATCAGAAAAACAAAAGCATAATATTGAAAGAATGGCCTCTGCTATCGAAGATCTACTTTTTATGAAAGTTATTAAGTTTCTGGATGAACCACAACATAGTGAAAAGGCGATTCTATCTACACCGTTCTCAATTATTGTATCAAACCTAATTGCCGATAAGAATTTCAAAGAAAATGATGATAATGAAATTATGAAGTTTATGTACCATTCGCTTCTAATATATATGAGTGAATATCTAAAAATGCCAAAATCCTTAACAATAGCTTTTGGCAATGATCTTGAAAAACATCGTGAAGAAATGCAGTGCGGAGAATTAATTTCAACCTACGTAACTGTATTACAGAATATATTTTTAGAACAAAGAAAGGAAATAAAAAGGAAGTAGGCAATAATAAGACTTTATAATATCATAGTCTAGCATAAAAGGCAATAACTATAAAGAAAATTAAATATTATGCTCTTTTTGAAAAATATTAAGTCTGATGTCCAAATATTTATATTACCATTTAGAGGAATTCCAATAAAGATTAAACAAAAATGGAGTAATTTCAACAAATGTACAACAAGCAATCTTGCAGAGAATGTGGAACTTTTTTAACACCTCATTCAGTGTGCAATTTTTGTAAGGAACATATCAGCTGGATTTGTATAAAATGTGGTAAGGCAGAAGATGTTACACATGACCATAATTATTCCATGGCTGTTTAAAAATAAGGTTAATTCTATAATTGGTAGGAATGTCAATATAAACAACTTCATAAACATTATAATTTCAAGACTCAAAATTACTAGGAAAAACATGTGATAAACAAAGGTTGCTGGCTGTTTGAACGGTTTTATATGCTGAGAGGCTTTATTTGAGAAATCCATATTGTATGCAGTCTTAAATACAGAATATTTGGAGCGATTTTAAAAAGCCAAATAATAGCATATTCCTAGCTGTAGTATATCACAGGAATATCGGGCAGTTAAAAAACTGTTTATCTGTTTATATAATGTATAATCTGCAAAATAATAACTTGGCTTTTACAGATATACGAAGTCCTCTATTTTTACCTATATAACAACAGTCAAGGTTCTTGTATTGAAATGTAACGGAAAATGAATTATTATCTACCTGCGTAATTTCTTTGCAAGTAATTCTGATATCTCTGGAGGACGCTTTGCAACTGGTATATCTGCTTTCGCGTAATTACTAATTTTAGATTCAGCCGAACCATAGTTTCCATAAACGATTGCACCTGCGTGCCCCATTCTCTTTTCTTTGGGTGCAGATCTTCCTGCAATATATGCAACCACTGGTTTAGAGAATTTTGTTTTTATCAAATAATTTGCCAACTGCTCCTCTGCATCTCCTCCTATTTCACCTACCACTACTACTGACTCAACATCCTGTCTATCCCTAATCATATCAAAGGCTTCAATAAGATTTGTTCCATTGATTGGATCTCCTCCAATCCCGAGGCACAATCTTTGTCCGTAACCAGCTCTTGTCAAGTTATAAGATACTTCATACATTAGAGTTCCACTACGTGAAAATACTATGGTATTACCTGCTTTGAACGGTTGGGCAGGCATTATGCCAACTTTCATTATTTCGGGGACAATTACGCCAGGGGTATTAGGTCCTATCATTCTTGCATCTTTCATTTGAGCATATTCAAGAACTTTAATCGAATCTCTAATTGGAACATGCTCCGGAATAGCGACCAGTAATTTTATTCCATTATCTAATGCATCTTTTGCCGCATCTAGGAAAAATGGTGCTGGCACGAATATTCCAGATATTTTGGCTCCTGATGCTCCTACTGCTTCGGCTACGCCATTATAAACAGGAGTTCCTTCAAAATCTTGACCCTTCTTGCCAGGAGTTACTCCCGCGAGAATGTTTGTTCCATACGTCTTCATTAATCTAGTGTGTGTGGAACCATAACTTCCAGTTATTCCCTGTATTATCACAGGTTTTTTCTTATAATCCTTGTCACTCTCCTTTCCAACCAATATATCAAAGATGTCAAATTTGTTAGTCATTTTATTCACCAGTTATCTCATTTTGAAACCTCTTTAACCAATGCATATATTGCTTCCTCTACGGTACCATATAACTTCGCTTGACTTCCTTTCAATATCTCTTTTGCTTTTTCAGACTCTGCTCCAGAAATCCTTGCAAAGACTGGGACATCGATAAGATTGTTTTTATATGCATCAAGTATTGCCTGTGCAACAAGATTCGTTTTTACTATTCCCCCAAATAGATTTACTAGAATTGCGTCAATTCTTTTGATTTTGCTAATAACTTTTAGTGCCTCATATATTGTTTCAATTGTTGCTCTACCACCAAAGTCGAGAAAAGATCCTGCTTTGCCACCTGTATCTGAAACCATGTCTATAGTCGACATTACTAGCCCAGCACCATTTCCTATAATTGCAATATTTCCATCTAGTTCGACTAAAGAAAATCCACTTTTTTCAGCTTGTGCCTCCAATTCAGAAATATGATCATACTTTTTTAATTCTTGATGTCTGAAGATGGCATTATCATCTATGATGACCTTTGCATCAAGTGCCATAAGAGATCCATCACTTAGAATGGCTACCGGGTTTATCTCTGCTAGCTCTGCCTCCTTCTCGCCTACAAGTTTGGAAAGTTTCATTGTAACATCAATAAAGTAGACTACAGTGTTACCAGTAAGTCCAAGTTTATGTGCCACATCTTCTGCAGTCTGTGCAGATAGTCCATCACTAGGTATATCAACAATGATCTTATCTACTACACTTTCAATCTCTATTCCTCCTTTTGCCGATGCAATTAGGGAGTAACATCTCTTACTTCTGTTCAGGAAGAGGGACAGATAGAGTTCCTTTTTTATGTCTACTATTTCTTCAAGTAAAATGCCGCGGGATAGTTCACCTTTTACTTTTTTATTTACAAGTTCATTAAATTTTGACGTCAATTCTAATTCTGTTTTGCATTTTAAAATGGCACCAGCCTTGCCCCTGCCACCTACAGTAAGTTGTGATTTTAATACAAACGGATAACCGAGTTTCGCTGCTGATTCCTTTGCTTCTTCCATTGTAATGGCGAGATATGCCCTTGGAATTCTAATTCCGTATTGATCAAATAATTCCTTGCCTTGATATTCTAGTAATCTCATGTATGAGCAAAGGACAGTCAAATTTGCTTATTTATAATCCTACTTTTATGTAGATATAGTATCTAGAATATTCCAAATTTTATATATATTCCGATAAACAAAGATGCGCCTGTGAAGATTTAATTGTGCCTGGAAAAGCTTCAATTTGTAGATGTTACCAAAAGCTATGCCACTGGAACATTTACGTGTCATTATTATTAATAATAATATATAGAATATCCTGAAATTTTCAGTTTAGAAGACTTCATAATATTACACGTAGCGACCCAAATCAGTGATTTTAGTTTCATTATGTAAGAAAATATATAATGAATTTTAAAATTTATATACTCACATAAAAATTGTTAAATTATGGTTGAAAAGATGACCGCTGTATGGCTGATTATTCTTACTATTATTGTATGTGCTTCTGTCCCTGCACTATTGATCTGGTTGACTACAATGCCACCTCCAAAGATGTTGGTAGGTATTGACCATTTTTTGGTTAATATACCAGTAGCATTCATTCTATCTCAACATACATATGCATAATGACCATTACCAAACGTTAAAATCTTAATAGTATAATTTTATGTGGTATAACTGTTTAAACTATGTTATTGATACTTTATTGTAGAGCAAAATTAAGTACAAAAAGCAAGGCTAGAGGTATGTATGGATATTTAAGTACATGAACTATTATTAGAAGTCTTTTTCATACTGTTACTATAGCTCATGAAGTACAGCTGTTCAGTTCT
>Ga0157301_10000016_pt1 | contig 14329 bp, 15 predicted proteins | sample NitcycUS088202R2_FD_108393 | JGI IMG/M metagenome (GOLD analysis project Ga0157301, IMG submission 108393) | Soil microbial communities from Arlington Agricultural Research Station in Wisconsin, USA - Nitrogen cycling UWRJ-S088-202R-2 | ecosystem: Environmental > Terrestrial > Soil >... | reverse complement strand
GTCACCGACGAGGCCGTCGGCCTGCCGCCCGCCCCCGGCCCGACCAGCGTGACGTCGCCAACGAAATCGCCGTCGATCGCCACGCAGTTCAACACGCCGTCAACCTCCGCGATGGCCGTATCTTTGGGCACCATGGTCGGATGCACGCGCTGCTCAATGCCGCTGTCGGTGCGCAGCGCAACGCCAAGCAATTTGATGCGGTAGCCGAGATCTCCGGCGGCTTCGATGTCGGCAGGCGTGATGTTCTCGATGCCCTCGACATAGACCGACTCGAAGCTGATGCGCGTGCCGAAGGCGAGACTGGTTAGGAGCGAAAGCTTATGCGCGGTATCGAACCCGCCAATATCGAAGGTCGGATCGGCCTCGGCATAGCCTTGCTTCTGCGCCTCCTTCAGCACATCTGCGAAGCTTCGGCCCTCCTGCTCCATCAAGGTGAGGATGTAATTGCAGGTGCCATTGAGAATGCCGTAAATGCGCGATATGTCGTTGCCTTGCAGGCTCTCGCGGATCACCTTCACTACGGGAATTCCGCCGGCCACTGCGCCTTCGAAATTGAGCGCGACGCCGTTCTTCTCTGCCAGTGCAGCGAGATTCGTGCCGTGATGGGCGAGCAACGCTTTGTTGGCCGTGACTACGTGCTTGCCTGAGGTGAGCGCCGCCTCGACCGCTGCCTTTGCGACGCCCTCCTCTCCGCCGATCAGCTCGACGAACACGTCGATATCCGTGTCTCTCGCAAGAGCGACAGGGTCGTCAACGAAGCGGACGCGCGAGATATCACAGTCCCGGTTCTTGTGCCGATTGAGAGCCGAGACGGCGGCCACCTCGATTGGCCGGCCGGCACGAGCCGCAAGCTCGCCCTTGCGCGCTCCGAGCAGCCGCAACAGGCCGGAGCCTACGGTGCCGACCCCGGCCAGCCCTACCTTCAATTCGCCATGCATAGGAAGGGATCAGAACGACCTATTCGCCTTTGAGGCAATAGGAATCACGTTGTGCAGAGACTTTGCTGATTCCGTCAGGAACTTGCGGATGTTGCGCGCAGCCTGGCGAATGCGCTGCTCGTTCTCGACGAGCGCGATGCGGACATAGCCCTCGCCGTACTCGCCAAAGCCCACGCCGGGCGATACCGCAACGCCTGCCTTCTCGAGGAGCAGTTTGGAGAACTCGAGCGAGCCGAGATGAGAAAACATCTCGGGGATCGGCGCCCAGGCGAACATGGTGGCAGGCGGCGACGGGATCGGCCAGCCGGCGCGAGTGATGGCGTCGACCAGGCAGTCGCGGCGCCGCTTATAAATGCCGCGGATCTCGTTGATGCAGTCCTGCGGCCCATTGAGCGCTGCTGCGGCCGCGACTTGGATCGGCGTGAAGGCGCCATAGTCGAGATAAGACTTCACTCGCGTGAGCGCGTGGATTAGCCGCTCGTTCCCCACGGCGAAGCCGACGCGCCAGCCCGGCATGGCGTAGGTCTTGGACAGCGTGGTGAACTCGACAGCAATGTCGATCGCGCCGGGAATCTGAAGGATCGAGGGCGGTGGTGCGCCATCGAAATAGATCTCGGCGTAAGCGAGATCTGAAAGAACGATCAGCTCATGCTTTTTGGCAAAAGCCACCACCTCACGATAAAAATCGAGGTCGGCGACCACCGCGGTCGGGTTGGCGGGATAGTTGAGAACGAGCGCAGAAGGCTTGGGCACTGAATGGCGCACCGCCTTGTCGAGGGAGGCCATGAATTGGGAATCGGTACGCGCCGGCAGATGCCTGATCACGCCGCCCGACATGATAAAGCCGAACTCATGGATGGGATAAGTCGGGTTCGGCACGAGGATCACGTCGCCCGGAGCGGTGATTGCTTGCGCCACATTGGCGAAGCCTTCCTTGGAGCCGAGCGTCGCCACGACCTGGCTGTTGGGATCGAGCTTCACCCCGAAGCGGCGTGCGTAGTAGGCGGCCTGCGCTTTCCGCAAACCGTAAATGCCTTTCGACGCCGAATAGCGGTTGGTGCGCGGGTCGCGCAGAGTTTCGATCAACTTGGCTGTGATGTGGGCTGGCGTCGGCATGTCGGGATTGCCCATGCCGAAATCGATGATGTCGTCGCCGCGGGCGCGCGCCTCGGCCTTGAGCCTGTTCACCTGCTCGAAGACGTAAGGCGGCAGCCGCTTGATTCTATGAAAATCGCTGGTCACGGACGCGCGGGTCCCCACCCCGATCGGACCCCTTAAGGGGTTCTAGTTGAACCATGAAAACGCCCAGCGGGGCAAGCTCCAGCCGGAGGCGAAGCCTCTAATACGCCTGATTGGATGGAGCGGCCGGCGCCGCCGGCTTCGAAGAGACCACCGACTTCGACGTGGCCGCCGGACCTCCCGCCGCGGGCGCCGGTGTTCCGGCCGTGCCCGAATCGTCCTCCTGTACTGCCTGCTCCTGCCGCGCCTTTTCCTGCGCGAGGTCTGAGATGGCGGCGGCCTGCTCGGTTTTGGTCATGGTCTTATCGTACTCGCGCTGGAGCTCGGCGTTGGAGGCGATGGGCTTGCCATTGGTCAGCGTGTCGGCGCAAGCGCCAAGCACCAATGGAACCAGTGCGCTGAGAGTGCGTAAGGCAAATCGCGAAAGCATGCGCAGCATCACGTTAGGAGTCTGTCCTTGTTGGTTTCCCCCTGGCGATTGGCAATCGCTCGCCCTTTGTTATATTGCATAGCACAATGAGCCTTTGCGCGAAAGCCGGGGCGAGCGAGATCTTCTCCCACATGGTGGCTTCAGCAAGGTTAAACGGGGGTAAAACAAGGACAAATTGATGCAGGAAACCGACAAGAGCCCCGACAAAGCCGGGGCGCAGCAATACCGTATCGATCAGTTCGACGCACTTGCAAAGAACATGGTCCGCCTCTTCGATCAGGGGACCAAAGCCATCTCAACCCTGGCCGAACGCTCGAATGGCCAAGGTCCCTACAACATGGCTTCCGAGGCCAGCGAAGCGGCGAAGTCGCTGGGCGAGATCGCTCGTCATTGGGTCGCTGATCCCGGCAAGCTGGTTGCGGCTCAGAGTGAGCTTTTCAAAAGCTATGCCGATCTTTGGGGCCGCTCCGTCCGGCGCTTCCTCGGCGAAGAGGTCGAGCCAGTTGCCGTGCCCGAGCCGGGGGACAACCGCTTCAAGGACCCTGATTGGTCGAACGGCCAGTTCTTCGACTTCTGGAAACAGACCTATCTCATCACTTCGCGCTGGGCCGAGGATGTCACCCGCAAGACCGAGGGCGTCGACGAGAAGACGCGCAAGAAGGCGCTGTTCTATTTGAACCAGGTGCTCTCGGCGCTATCACCCTCGAACTTCCCGTTGACCAATCCCGAGGTGGTCCGCACCACGCTTGCCACCAACGCCGAGAACCTGGTCCAGGGCATGGCACATTTCGTCCAGGACCTCGAGCAGTCCAACGATCTGCTGCGCATCAGCCAGACGGACCTTTCGGCCTTCGAGATCGGGCGTAACCTCGCTGTGACGCCTGGCAAGGTGGTGTTCCAGAACGACCTCATCCAGCTCATCCAATACGCGCCGACAACCGGAGAGGTTCATGAAAAGCCGCTGCTGATCGTGCCGCCATGGATCAACAAGTACTACATCCTCGATCTCGTCCCCGAGAAGTCGTTCGTCAAATGGGCGGTCGATCAGGGCTTTACCGTCTTCCTCATCTCCTGGGTGAACCCCGACGCGCGGCTCGCGCAGAAGACCTTCGAGGACTATATGCGCGAGGGCATCCTCGCCGCGGTCGACGCGGTGAACCGGCAGACCGGAGTTCGCCAGATCAACGCGCTCGGCTATTGCGTGGGCGGCACGCTTCTCGCCGCCACCCTGGCCTATATGGCCGCCAAGGGCGACGACAGAATCGCCTCGACAACCTTCCTTGCCGCGCAGGTCGATTTCAGCGAGGCCGGCGACCTTCTCGTGTTCATCGACGATTCGCAGCTCAAATCGCTCGAAGAGATGATGGCCGAGCATGGCTATCTTGACGGCTCGCGCATGGCGGCCGTGTTCAACATGCTGCGTCCGCGCGATCTGATCTGGCCTTACGTCGTCAACAACTACCTGCTCGGCAAGAAGCCCTTCCCATTCGATCTTCTGTTCTGGAATGCCGACTCAACGCGCCTGCCAGCCGCCAATCACGCCTTCTACTTGCGCGAGTTCTATCATTTGAACCGCCTGAGCAGAGGCGAGATGGAGCTCGGCGGCGTAAAGCTCGATCTCGGGAAGGTGAAGATCCCGGTCTACGAGTTGTTCACCAAGGAAGACCACATCGCGCCTGCGCTGTCGGTCTTCCGCGGCAGCAAGCTGTTCGGAGGACCGGTGCGCCTGACCATGGCGGGTTCAGGCCATATCGCCGGTGTGGTCAATCCTCCGGAGAAAAAGAAATACCAATTCTGGTCAGGGGGCTCGGCCGGGACCCTCAAGGAGTGGATCGCGCAAGCCAAGCAGATACCAGGTTCGTGGTGGCCCGATTGGGGAGCGTGGCTTGCCTCCTACTCTGGGGAGAAGATCCCTGCCCGCGATCCTTCGGCCGGACCGCTCAAGCCGATCGAGGACGCGCCCGGATCGTATGTAAAGAGCCAGGACGTCGGCACGTAAAGTCACCCGGAGTACGGCACCACGTTCCTCGGCCAATACATCCATATTTACTAAGGCCGACGTCAGCTTCGGAGACGGCGTTGGCCGCAAGGCCTTCACGCGCGTTAGCCGGTTGCGATCTTACGGGAATAGCGGGAGCTGCTTCAGCCCGGTTGTCTCCTCGAAGCCGAACATCAGATTGAAGTTCTGCAAGGCCTGACCCGCCGAGCCCTTCACCAGATTGTCGATGGCAGACACCACGATGGCGCGGCCGGAGAGGCGATCGGCGAACACGCCGATATGACAGAAATTCGAGCCGCGCACATGCTGCGTCGCCGGGGTCACGCCCCCCTCCACCACATGCACGAACGGCTCGGTCGCGTAGGCTTTGGCGAGTTCACCGCGAAGGTCTGAGGCGGTCGCCTTGCCGGCAAACCTGACGTAGCAGGTGCAGAGTTCGCCGCGGCTCATCGGTGCAAGATGCGGCGTGAAGTTGATGGTCACGCCCGCTCCTCTCGCAAGCGAAAGCTCCTGCTCGATCTCGGGCAGATGGCGATGGTTGCCGATGCCGTAAGGCGAGAGCCCCTCTCCTGCCTCCGAGAACAAGATGTTCTGCTTCAGCGTGCGACCGGCGCCAGAGACTCCCGACTTGGCATCGATGATGATGTCCTCGCCCGCGATGAGCTTCGCCTTGACCGGCGGCAACAGCGCCAGCAGCGCCGCGGTCGGATAGCAGCCGGGACAAGCAACGATGCGCGCGGTCTTGATCTTGTCGCGGTAATGCTCGGTCAGCCCGTAGACGGCGTCTTTGAGCAGCGCCGGCGCGCTGTGCTCGGCTCCGTACCACTCGGCGTAGGTCTTGGGATCGCGCAGTCGAAAATCCGCCGACATATCGACGACCTTCAAGCGGTCAGGAAGCTTGGCGATCTCGGCATGGGCGGTGCCGTGCGGCAGCCCGCAAAAGACGACGTCGACATCGTTCCAGTTCACCTCGTCAGGGGTGACGAGCTTGGGCAGATCGAGGCTGGCGAGATGTGGGAAAACCTGAGCGAGGCTCTGCCCGGCATGTCCCTTGGCGATTAGCGCTGTGATCTTGATCCCGGGATGCAGCGTGGCGAGCCTGATCATATCGGCGCCGGTGTAGCCGGAGGCGCCGAGCACCGCGGCTCTGATTGGCTTTGTTGTAGCCATGACGAATCTCTGGAAGACGCCTCGCCCGAGAGGGGCTTAGCCTAGTCTGATGCGTTGCGGAAGTAAGGGTTGCGCTGCCCAAGTTCAAATCGACACTTGGGCGAAGCTCCTCGAAGCGCTGACTAGCGCTTGGAGAACTGGAAGCTTCGTCGGGCTTTGCGCTTGCCGTATTTCTTGCGCTCGACCGTGCGCGCGTCGCGGGTCAGGAACCCACCCTTCTTGAGCACGCTGCGGAGCTCCGGCTCGTAGCGGGTGAGCGCGATCGAAATGCCGTGACGAACCGCGCCGGCCTGGCCGGAGAGGCCGCCGCCGCTCACGGTGCAGACGATGTCGTATTGTCCTTCGCGCTTCGAGGTGACAAGCGGCTGCTTAAGGATCATTTGCAGGACGGGACGCGCGAAATAGGCGGCGTGGTCCTTGCCGTTGATGGTGATCTTGCCCGGGCCCCGCTTCACCCACACGCGGGCAACGGCGTCCTTGCGCTTGCCGGTGGCATAGGCACGGCCTTGCGCGTCGACCTTCTTTTCATAGACGCGGGCCTGAGGCGCGCCGGCGTCACCCTTTAGCGGAGCAAGGTCCTCTAAGGTTATGGTCTCGCTCATGGCTTCAGGCGCTCCTTGCATTCTTGGAGTTCAACGCGGCGACGTCGAGCTTCGTCGGGTTCTGAGCCTCGTGAGGATGTTCGGGCCCAGCATAGATGCGCAAATTGCGGAGCTGCTGACGGCCAAGCGGCCCGCGCGGGATCATCCGCTCCACTGCCTTCTGCAGCACCCGCTCGGGATGCTTGCCGTCGAGGATCTTCTCGGCGGTGCGGTCCTTGATGCCGCCGGGATAACCGGTATGCCAGTGATAGACCTTGTCGGCGCGCTTATTGCCGGTCAGCACCACGTTGCCGGCGTTGATCACGACGATGTTGTCGCCGCAATCAAGATGGGGCGTGTAGGAGGGCTTATGTTTGCCGCGAAGCCGATTTGCGATGAGGACCGCGAGCCTGCCCACCACGAGGCCCTTGGCGTCGATCAGGATCCAGGACTTCTCGATGTCCTTCGGCGTGGCTGAATAGGTCTTCATGGCGGCTGGTAGGCTCCAAAGATCGGCGCTTCTAACGGCTCGCCTTCGGAACGTCAAGCGAAGATCAAATATTACCTGAAATCCGTGAGTTGGTGCTGTGGTATAATAATACCACACGTCGCAGCCAGGGCCTCTTGTGTCTTGTTTCCCGCTGGCGTTCGCCGCTCTAGTAAAGCCTGTGCATCTCTCTGATATAACGCTCGGACCCGTGGAGATGGCTGGCGCGACATGACCAAAGTTTTGAAACAGCAAGCATTGAACGACACTATGCTGCTGCGTGAGGATCGCGGCCCAGTCGCAGTGCTGATTCTGAACCGGCCTGATGTACGGAACAGCCTTTCCCTTGAAATGATCGGGGCGCTGCATGGCGAGATCCAAAAGCTCGGAGATAGCGACGCTATTCGCGCCATTGTCGTCACCGGCGCCGGTAGTGCCTTCTCGTCGGGGCACGACCTCAAGGAGATGACCGCGCATCGCAACGATCCCGATCGTGGCCGTGCCTTCTTTGCCAAGACCATGGCCGCCTGCTCGGAGATGATGCTGTCGATCGTACGTTGCCCCAAGCCCGTCATCGCCGCTGTGAACGGCATCGCCACTGCCGCCGGCTGCCAGCTGGTCGCGAGCTGCGATCTCGCCGTAGCCAGCATCGACGCGCGCTTCGCCACACCCGGCGTGAATATCGGGCTGTTTTGCTCGACGCCGATGGTGGCGCTCTCGCGCAACGTGTCGCGCAAGGCCGCCATGGAGATGCTGCTGCTCGGCGAGATGATGGGCGCCGAGGATGCCAAGACGCTTGGCTTGGTCAACCGCGTGGTGCCCGCCGACCGCGTGGTGAACGGAGCGGTCGAGCTCGGGCGGCAGATCGCAGAGAAGCCGAAATGCACCCTCAAGGCCGGAAAGGAGGCGTTCTATCGCCAGCTCGAGATGCCGCTCGAGGATGCCTACACCCACACCTCTTCGATCATGGTCGAGAACATGCTCGATGAGGAGGCCAAGGAAGGCATCGGCGCCTTTATCGACAAGCGCGCGCCGCGCTGGCCGCGCTAAAGCTTGCGAAGCCGGCACCGCGCGCTATTTCTCTTCCGATGAATCACGACGCCTACAGCGACGCCTATATCCGGGACATCCTCGCCAATAACCGGACCATCGCCATGGTGGGTGCGAGCCCCAACACCTCGCGCCCGAGCTATTTCGCCATGAAATATCTCAAGGCTAAGGGCTTCCACGTGATCCCGGTCAATCCGGGCCAAGCCGGCAAGGAGATCCTCGGCGAGAAGGTCTACGCCGCGCTTGCTGACATCAAGGAGCCCATCGACATTGTCGACATCTTCCGCAGCTCCAACGCTGCGCTTCCCATCGCCAAGGAGGCGATCAGGATCGGCGCCAAAGTGGTGTGGATGCAGCTTGGCGTGCGCAACGACGAGGCCGCCAAGCTTGCCGAGGAGGCAGGGTTGAAAGTGGTGATGAACCGGTGCCCCAAAATCGAGTATGGCAGGCTCTCCGGCGAGCTCAATTGGGCCGGGGTGAATTCACGTATGTTGTCGAGCAAGCGCCCTTTACTGGGAGCAAAGGGCGTGCAACATCGCGGGCTCGCCGGCAAAGCCTAGCCCGGCTCGTTGCTGCAATCGCATCGACCATCAGCCTATAAGGGGGATGACAATGTCCGCGGAGCGGAAGCCCGGCTTCGACACGCTTGCAATCCATGCCGGCGCCCGGCCGGATCCCGCGACCGGCGCACGTGCGACGCCCATCTACCAGACCACGTCCTACGTGTTCGACGACGTGGACCACGCGGCTTCTCTGTTCAATCTCGAGACCTTCGGCAACATCTACACCCGCATCACCAATCCCACCCAGGCAGTGCTAGAGGAGCGCGTCGCGGCGCTCGAAGGCGGCACCGCCGGGCTTGCCGTCGCCTCGGGTCACGCGGCGCAGATGCTCGTGTTCCACACCCTTCTTCAGCCAGGCGATGAGTTCATCGCCGCGCGTCAGCTCTATGGCGGCTCGATCAACCAGTTCACCCACTCGTTCAAGAAGTGCGACTGGACCGTTCGCTGGGCCGATACCACCGATCCGCAGTCCTTCCGTGCGGCAGTCACGCCGAAAACCAAGGCGATTTTCGTCGAGTCGATTGCCAATCCCGGCGGCATCATCACCGACATCGCCGCCGTCGCGGCCGTCGCCAAGGAAGCCGGCGTTCCGCTCATCGTCGACAACACGCTGGCCACGCCCTACCTCATCCGCCCCGCCGAGCATGGCGCCGATATCATCGTGCATTCGCTGACCAAGTTCCTTGGCGGCCACGGCAACTCGATTGGTGGCGCTATCGTCGACTGCGGCACATTCGACTGGATCAAGAGCGGGCGCTATCCGACTCTATCCGCACCTTCCCCCTCCTATCACGGTGTCACCCTTGCCGAGACCTTCGGCAATTTCGCTTTTGCCATCGCGGCCCGCGTGTTCTCGCTGCGCGATCTCGGTCCGGCAATCTCACCGTTCAACGCCTTCCTTATCCTGACCGGCATCGAAACGCTTCCGCTCAGGATGCAGCGCCATTGCGATAATGCCCTGCAAGTCGCCGAATGGCTGTCGCGCCACAACAAGGTGGCGTGGGTCAACTATGCCGGTTTGCCGGGCAACCCTTATTACGAACTCGCCAAACGCTATTCGCCCAAGGGCGCCGGCGCCGTGTTCACCTTCGGGCTAAAGGGTGGGTATGAGTCCGGCATTGCGCTCGTCAGCAACGTCAAGATGTTCAGCCATCTCGCCAATATCGGTGATACGCGGAGCCTGATCATTCACCCCGCCTCGACCACCCACCGCCAGCTTACCGACGAGCAAAGGGAACGGGCGGGCGCAGGACCTGAAGTGGTGCGGCTCTCGGTCGGGGTTGAGGATCCCGCCGATATCATCGCCGATCTCGATCAGGCGCTCGCTGGCGCGTGACTCTTCTCGGGCGCGTTCACACGCATCGTGAGCCATAAGTGATAGACGGCCGTGCAAAACACGACGACGGCCCCGGCCTGATGGGCAAGCCCGAGTGGAATCGGCACGACTAGCAGCAACGTCCACACGCCGAGCACTGCCTGCAGCAAAGCCAGCAGCGCAAGAGTCAGCGCGCTGCCGATAAGTTGAGACGGCACGCGCTTTAGCGCGAGCCAGGCAAGTTGGGCGAGTGTCGAGGCGACGACCATATAGCCCAGCATGCGGTGGTCAAACTGCACGGTGAGCGGATTCTCGAAAAGGTTGAGATACCAGGGCGAGGCCTCGCCGAGACGATCAGGCACGAAGGCGCCGTTGATCAGCGGCCAGGTGTTGAAGCCAAAGCCGGCATCGAGACCAGCGACAAGGGCACCGGCAAGAAGCTGCAAGAACATCAGCAGGAGAATTGCCCCGGCAACCCATGTGGGGGCGCGTGAGCGCGGGACGTCGCGAGGCGTTTGCTCATCCTTGCCGAGCCCGAACAGAAGCCAAAGCGTATAGCCGAGGATCAGAAGCGCCGTGCCGAAATGTGCGGCGAGGCGATACTGGCTGACATCGGTGCGGTCGACCAGTCCGCTCTTCACCATGTACCAGCCGACTGCGCCCTGGAGCCCGCCGAGTAGAAACAGGCCGATCAGCCGAGCCAGATAATTCCGCGGGATGTAGCCGGCGAGCCAGAAGCCCACGAACGGCACGAAAAAGACGACTCCAATTAACCGCCCGAGAAAGCGATGCGCCCATTCCCACCAGAAGATGGTCTTGAACTCATCGAGGCTCATCCCGCGCTTGAGCTCGGTATATTCGGGGATCTTCTGATAGGCGGCGAACGCCTTCTCCCAGTCTGCGTCGGAGAGCGGCGGCACGACCCCCATGATCGGCTGCCACTCGGTGATGGAGAGGCCTGAATCGGTCAGCCGGGTGGCGCCCCCGACCAGTATCATCACTGCAATAAGGAGGGCGACGCAGCCGAGCCAGATGCGAAGGGCTCGCCTGTGCCTCGCAGGCATCGCGGTATCGTGTCGCGGCGCAGCCAAACTGGAGACTACCGTTGCGGACATGGGCGTCTGATAGCCGGCCGCCCAAGGAAACTCAATCCGCCTGCCCTGTCCCATTGCCGCAGCAATGCTCACGCCCTTATCGTGGCCTGATGCAAGCTCGCACACGCAAGCTCATCGGCACCGTGGTGCTTCTCGTCTTTCTTGGGGCCTATGCCTGGGCCGCGGTCATTATTGGCGCAGGACGCATCACTTTAGCCCCTCATTGGGTTCAGCTTCTCTATTTCGCCCTCGCCGGCCTTCTCTGGGTCATCCCAGCGGGCCTGCTAATCCGCTGGATGCAGCGACCCGACGCAAGCCCCGAAGCGGCAAAGCGCCATTGATCCATAAGGGCCAATTCGGAGCGAAAATCGCGCCTATTTACGGGCTCCGATGCATCTTCTAAAGCTCACTAGAGCCGTTCTTTCTCGACGCGGGCCCTGTGAGCTCCACGCTTCGCATTTTGCATTGCTTGCATGCGCCCATCGGCGGCCTGTTTCGCCATGTCCATGACCTCGCAATCGGTCAGACCCAGCTCGGGGCCGAGGTCGGAGTGATTTGCGATTCCCGGATCGAGGGCGACCCGGCTGCGTTCGCTCGGCTCTCCGACTACACTGCGTTAGGGCTCATCCGAATTCCCATGAGCCGGCGGTTCGGCCTCGGCGACTTGAAAACCGCCGCCAAGGTGAGGCGTCTCGCCGCCCAGCTTGGGGTTGACGTACTTCACGGTCACGGCGCCAAGGGTGGCGTCCATGCACGTCTCGCTGCGCGTAAGCTCAAACGCAAAGACGCAAAAGTGAAGGCGATCTACACGCCGCATGGCGGCAGCTTGCACTCTTCGCCGTCACGCCCGAGCGGGCGCCTCCAACTCACCGCCGAGCGGATGCTCAAGTCCTCGACCGATGGATTGGTGTTCGAAAGCACCTTCGCAGCAAAACGCTATATCGAGCTGATCGGACAACCGCGTTGTCCAGGCCGGATCGTGCCCAATGGACTGAACCGCCACGAGTTCTACGAGCCGATGCTGTCAGACGACGCGGTCGACTTCGTTTTCATCGGCGAGCTCCGTCGTCTGAAGGGCGTGGACATCCTGCTTGAGGCTCTTGCCGCCCATCAGTCGGTATTTCCTGGCCGTGCCCTCGTCGTCGGCAGGGGCCGGACGAACGCAGTGTCAAGCGGCTCGCCCGCAGGCTTGGCCTTAATTCGCGCGTCTCGTTCGCCGGGCAGCTCCCGGCGCGCACCGCCTTTTGCCGCGGCCGCTGCGTCGTGGTGCCGTCACGGGCCGAATCCTTTCCCTACATCGTGCTGGAGGCGGCCGGCGCTCAGATGCCGCTGATCGCCACTAATGTCGGCGACATTCCTGAGATTGTCGCGGGCACCGATATGCCGCTCATTCCTCCCGGTGATGTGGAGGCTCTGGCCACCCAATTGCGCACCTTCCTCGCGACGCCGAAGCCATTTCTCGAGCGTGCTGCGATCCTGCAGAGGCGTGTTGCCGAACGCTACACCGTGGAGAACATGACGCACGAGGTCGTCGACTTTTACATCTCCGAAGTCGGCGCCGGCGTGAGCTGAGCCGGGTTCGGGCTGACAGCTCAGGCCTTATTCGACAGGTGTCAGGATGGGCGCACCCTTGTTCTTAACGAAGACGACGAGAAACTTCGCCGGCTCCGTCTTGCTGGCGTTGCGACCGACAAGGTGAACATCGTTCGGACCTTCATAGAAGGTCTGACCAGGGTGAAGGGTGACTGGCTCCGCCCCCTTGACCTGCATGACGACGGAGCCTTCCAGCACGTACACGAATGCATGCGCGTCGTGGCGATGGATGGGGTCCGCTCCGCCAGGCGCATACTCCACGTCAGCATCGTGCCCTCCTTACCGGGGATGTCGGTTAGGTCACGCGACATCAACGTCGTCACCTTCGGGGGTTCTTGAGCGGCGACAGAAGCCGTGAAGCTGAGGAGGATTGCACCCGCCAGCAAAAATCGATGCATGATGCTGATCCTTGCCCTGGAGACGAATGGTCGGAGCGGCGAGATTTGAACTCGCGACCCCCGGTCCCCCAGACATACGTCTTGTGTTTCATCGTCTTGTTCTCTCCGAAGGTTAGCTGGCTCTTCGGTCGGTGCTTCGGGACTTATTTCGGGACTTTTGGTCGCGCTGAATGTGTTCCAGCGCGGCAGCAACCTCATCATCCAAAACATGAGCATAGCGGGTCGTGGTCTTGATGTTCGCGTGGTTCAGCGCCTTTTGTGGACGAGCTTGAGATTGCCGGTCTTGCGCAGAAGCTTAGTCGCGAGATCATGGCGGAAATCGTGAAGCCGGAAATCGACAATTCCGGCTCGCTTGCAAGTCCGCCTCCACATTGTCTTGGCTCCTTCCTTGGTGACCGGATAGCGCTCACCCTTCACCAACCCCTTGCGCTTGTCGGCGCGCTGACAAACGTATGTGTGTACCCATTCCGGGTGATGCGGCACAAAAGCGCCACTTTTTCCTTCGCCACACCGCAACAGGATTGCCTCAATCTCTTCGGTGATGGGCATAGTTACGGTCCGGCCATGCTTGCCAATTGTGGTGATTAAGCGGGTGTGCCAATCCACATTTGTCCAGCGGATCAAGCATTCCTTGTAGCCGCGCTGGCCGCTGGCCCGAACGAAATCGAGAAAGGGCGCATAGTCAGTGCGCTGCGCCAATTCGAGTGCGTCGGCCTCTCCGGTACGCAACTCGCGAACGCGCTCTCCTGACTCCTTGAGCATGTGCTCTGCCCAATTGGGCTCGTGGTCGAAGCTTGCCCCCCATTTTTTCTTGGCGTGGGTGAACAGATTTTGCAGAACCTCGGTTCTGGAGCGGTTGACCGTGGCGGGCGAGATACGGTCAAGATCGGCGCGGCCCCACCGGTGGTGTCCGCGCCGCCAGGCGATCACGTCGGTCACGACTTTGTCGGTGATGTCAGCCAATCGCTTGCCCTCCAAGTGCGGACAGGTCACCAATCGGTCGAGGTTGGTGAAAGTCTCATCTGCGCAGACCTGGTGTTGTCCCACCTCGTGGAAATAGCGCACACACGCCGCGTCTATGAGCAAATCCGCGGCGTTCGCCAGACTGCGCTTCAGCAGCGCCCTCCCCCTCTCTCGTATCATCGCCGGATGATTGACAGTTCGATAACCGCTACACGGCAACTCCACACGGAAGCTTCCCCGCTGGCGCGGTGGTGTCGATGGCGGGATTTCTTGCGACATCCTGGTGTCTGCGTTGACCTCACCTCACACTGTTCGGCGACCCACACCTGAGATACCGCCTGAAGCCCGCAGAGGACTCCTACAGACTCGAACGGGCCTAGGCGCTGGCCCGGAGACTCCAAAAACCGATGAGGGCCTGGAGAGTCCTCCAGGCCTGTCTGGAGCGACTCAGCCTAAAGAATGGCTCCAACGGTCGCGTGGTGGGTTGATCGGAAAGGTGTGGAGGAAAT
>Ga0157301_10000014_pt1 | contig 14793 bp, 15 predicted proteins | sample NitcycUS088202R2_FD_108393 | JGI IMG/M metagenome (GOLD analysis project Ga0157301, IMG submission 108393) | Soil microbial communities from Arlington Agricultural Research Station in Wisconsin, USA - Nitrogen cycling UWRJ-S088-202R-2 | ecosystem: Environmental > Terrestrial > Soil >... | reverse complement strand
CTTCCCGACGCGCAGGTCGAATATGGGGTGATGCTATTCAAGGGCCAGGGCGTCGCCGTCGACGAGGCCAAGGCCGCGAAGTTGTTCCGGCTTGCTGCTGAGCAGGGCAACCCCATTGCTCAGAATCGGCTCGCGCGGCTCTATGCCAATGGCGTGGTGGTGAAGGCAGACCCGGTACAGGCGGCCAAATGGCACCTGCTTGCCCGCGACGCAGGGGTCAGCGATTTTTCCCTCGACATCGTGCTTGCCAAGCTCACCAAGGAGCAACGTGCAGCAGCGGAGCAAGCCGCGGAGGATTGGCGGAACGGCCGTCTCAGCAAGGACTAGGCGTTCCCAGCCGGGGTGGTCTTGACAGGGACCAGGCCCCGCGTCTTAAAGGCGGCCACCGAGCTTCTCCCACAAGGTCTTTCATGAAAATCAATGGCAACGAAATTCGCCCCGGCAACGTGATCCAGCACAAAGGCGCGCTGTGGGTTGCGGTCAAGACGCAGCACGTGAAGCCCGGCAAAGGCCCGGCTTACGCCCAGGTCGAGCTCAAGAACGCCATTGACGGCACCAAGCTCAACGAACGCTTCCGCTCTTCGGAGACGGTCGAGCGCGTGCGGCTCGAGCAGAAGGACTATCAGTTCCTCTATGCGGACGGCGACATGCTGACCTTCATGGACATGGACACCTACGACCAGATCCAGCTCCCGCGCGACTTCCTGGAAGAGCGTGCGGCCTTCCTCCAGGACGGCATGAGGGTCACGCTTGAGAGTCACGAGGGCAAGCCAATCGGCATTTCACTGCCCGACCAGGTCACGCTCGAAGTAGTCGAGGCGGAGCCCGTGGTGAAAGGCCAGACAGCGGCGTCGTCCTACAAGCCAGCCAAGCTCGAGAACGGCGTCCGCGTCATGGTGCCGCCGTTCATCGGCGTAGGCGAGCGCGTTGTCGTCGACACCAACGAGCTCACCTACGTCCGCCGCGCCGAGTAGCTCAGACGCTGTCATTCCCGCGAAAGCGGGAATCCAGTAAAGGGTGGCGCTGGTCACTAAACAACAAAGCTTGCCGGCTACTGGTTGCCCGCGTGCGCGGGCATGACACTGGAAGTCCCATGCCCGCCTCTGCGCTGATGAATGTGATGCTCGCCGCCGCCCGCAAGGCGGGCCGCAGTCTCGCGCGCGATTTCGGCGAGGTCGAGCAGCTTCAGGTCTCGCTCAAAGGTCCTGCCAATTTCGTCAGCGCCGCGGACCACCGCGCCGAGGAGATTCTCTTCGCCGAACTTACCCGCGCGCGTCCAGGCTACGGCTTCCTGATGGAGGAGCGCGGCAATATCGAAGGCGGCGACCGCAGCCATCGCTGGATCGTCGATCCACTCGACGGCACCACCAATTTCCTGCATGGCATTCCGATCTTCGCCATCTCGATCGCGCTCGAGCGCGAAGGCGAGCTGGTTGCGGGACTCATCTTCAATCCGGCCAATCAGGAAACCTTTACCGCCGAAAAGGGCAAAGGCGCCTTTCTCAACGATCGCCGCATCAGGGTCGCAGCACGCTCGGAGCTCTCGGCCTCGGTGATCGGCACCGGCATTCCGCACGGCGGAAAGCCCGCGCATGATCTGTTCCTCAAGGAATTGCGCGCCGTCATGGCTTCATCCGCGGGAGTCAGGCGGCTTGGCGCTGCCGCGCTTGACCTCGCTTGGACTGCTGCGGGCAGGCTCGACGGCTTCTGGGAGCGGAACCTGCATGCCTGGGATCTTGCCGCCGGGATTGTGGTGCTGCGCGAAGCCGGCGCCTTCGTAAGCGATGCCGAGGGTAACGACGATATGCTGGACAAAGGCAGCATCGTCGCCGGCAACGAGGCCATCCAACGGAAACTGCTGAAGCTTCTCAAGACGGCCGCCGCCGAGCGCGGCGTCGCTGCCGAGCCTTAAGATGGCACAAAACTAGGCAACGGAGCGACCGCGCCGCCCTGAGGTTGCCGTTTTGCGTGTCATAGTAATGGGCTAAGCTTTAGCCTGCTTCGACTCACCACGGCTTTTTGGATGGCAGCAGCGACAACCTATAAGGTCAAGCTTACGCGCCCACAGGTCTTTCTCTGGCGCATGACGCTCTTTCTCATCCTTGCCGTGCTGCTTGCCATCATCCTCGACGGCCAGACACAGCAGATCAGGCACAGCTTCATGGCCAATCCCGGCCTTAACGCGCTGATCATCGGCGTGCTCCTGGTCGGCATTGTCTATTCGTTCCGCCAGGTGCTCCGGCTCTATCCCGAAATTGCCTGGGTCAACAATTTCCGCATCTCCGATCCGGCCAGCACCTCGGAAAAAAGCACGCCGGTGCTGCTCGCGCCGATGGCGACCATGCTGCGCGACCGCACCGGCCATCTCTCTCTCGCCACCGGATCGATGCGATCTCTGCTCGATTCGGTCGCCTCGCGCCTCGAAGAGCAGCGCGAGACGACGCGCTACCTCGTCGGCCTGCTCATCTTTCTCGGACTACTCGGCACCTTCTGGGGCCTGTTGCAGACCGTTAGCTCTGTTGGTTCCACCATCGGCGCGCTCGATACCAATGCCGGAGAGAACACGCTCCTTTTCGACCAGTTAAAAGAAGGCCTCGCCGGTCCACTCAAGGGCATGGGCACGGCTTTCTCCTGCTCGATGTTCGGTCTTGCCGGCTCACTGATCCTGGGCTTCCTCGATCTCCAGGCGGGTCACGCTCAGGGGCGGTTCTATAACGAACTCGAGGATTGGCTGTCCGGCATTACCGAGCTCCAGCCGGCTGACGCCGCCGGCGCTGCCGCGATGCCCCCGCAGCTCCGATTTGCGCTCATCGACATGCAGCGCTCGATTGCCGACCTCAACGACAAGGTCGAGCTCCGGCTTCTGAACGACAACACCGGAGACGCGGTGAAGGATCTCGCCGCCGGCGTAGACAAGTTGATCCGCCAGATGCGCGCCGAGCAAAAAGTGGTGCGCGAATGGGCCGACGAGCAGGCCCAGCAACAACAAGAGCTTGCCTCCGTTCTGCGCCAGATCACCGACGAGGCGAAGCTCCCGCTGCGCGAGGAGCGCGGCTAAGCCATGTCGCTCGCCCGCGCCCGCCGTGGACGGTTCACGGCCAATTACTGGCCTGGCTTCGTCGACATGCTGTCGACGCTCCTGCTCGTTGTCACCTTCCTCATGGCGTTATTCATGCTCTCCAACTTCGTTGTGACGCAGGCGACCAGCGGCAAGGACACCATGCTGTCGCGGCTGAACCGGCAGCTGTCGGAGCTCACCGAGCTTCTTGCGCTCGAGCGCTCGAAGAAGGAGTCGGCCCAGGACGAGCTGTCGGCACTCCAGGCGACACTTGGCGAGAAGGACAAGGAGAACCAGCGTCTGACCGGGCTCCTTGGCGAGGCCGGCGGCAAGACGCAAGGCGCCGAGGAGCGCGCGGCGGCGTTCGGCACCCAACTCGACACGCAGAAGAAGATCACCAATGACGCGCTCGCCAAGGTCGAAATGCTGAATCAGCAGCTTGCTGCGCTGAGACTCCAGCTTACGTCGTTGCAGGAGGCGCTCGACGCCTCCGAGGCGAAGAACAAGGAGAGCCAGGCCAAGATCGCTGACCTCGGCCAGAGGCTGAACGTGGCGCTCGCCAAGAAAGTGCAGGAACTTGCGCGCTACCGCTCGGATTTCTTCGGGAAGCTCAAGGAAGCGCTCGGCGACCGGCCGGACTTCCAGGTAGTCGGCGACCGCTTCGTGTTTCCCTCCGACGTGCTGTTCGACTCAGGGTCGGCCGAGCTGAAGCCTGAGGCTCTTGCCCAGCTCGACAAGCTTGCCAACGCTTTGAAAGAGGTCGAGACCAAGATTCCGCCGGACATCGCCTGGGTGATGCGGGTCGACGGCCACACCGACATTCATCCAATCGCCACGCCGGAGTTTCCTTCGAACTGGGAGTTGTCGAGCGCGCGCGCGATCTCGGTGGTGCGCTATCTGATGCAGAACGGGATCAGCCCGGACCATCTGGTGGCTGCGGGCTTTGGCGAGTTTCAGCCGATCGATCCCGGGACAAGCGACGAGGCTTTCCGCAAGAATCGCCGCATCGAGCTAAAGCTGACCGAACGCTAATCGTTCACTGTTTGTCGGGCTCCGCGGGCTTGCCGGCCTTGGCCGCGACATCCTTGCTCGCCATGTTGACCACCTGCACGCGGCGGTTCTCGGCTGCAAGCGGATTCTCGCGGTTCTTCAGCTTCTCTTCACCGAAGCCGATGGCGACAAGCTGCTTGGGATCGATATGGAAATTCTCGATCAAGAATTCTGCCACCGACTTGGCGCGCTGGTCGGAGAGTGAAAGATTGTAAGCGTCGGAGCCCTTGGCGTCGGTGTGGCCCGCCACAAGGAACACCGAGCCTTTGAGCTTCTCGTCGCTCAGAGCGGCGCCGAGCTTTTTCAAGATGGGCAGGGCCTCAGGCGTGATCTCGGCTGAATCGAAATTGAAGAACACTTCGAGGTCGATCGGCGGCAAGTCGTTCTCACTCGACCACCTCGGTGATCTCCTGCCGCTCCTCGACGGTGATCTGCCTGGTCTTCGCATTCTGCAGTCGCTTCACGAGGTCAGCTTGCTTGGCATCCTTTGCCGCCTGGTTTGGGTCAAAGGAACGGAACTTCGTCTTTGGCTGGAGCGAATTGACGATGTCGCCCGTCGATGGATCCTGAGCCGACGCCGGCGAACTGAGTACAGCGGCACTCGCGATCAGGGCCGCGGCGATAAGGACGACGTGACGCGCTGGCGCATGGCTCATGACGGTTCCTCCCTCCGCTTTTCGCGGCTCCGGCTTTTAGTTTCGCGCGGAAGCCTATCAAGCTCGAGCTGAACCGCGTGTGAACGCGAGGGGCGAACTACTCAGCCGCGTCAGGGGCGAATTGCAGCTCGGCAAGCCGCGCATAGACGCCGCCGCAACCGATGAGGCTCTGGTGCGTCCCCTCCTCAACCAGCCGCCCATGGTCGAAAACGAGGATGCGGTCAGCGCGGATCACGGTGGCGAGCCGGTGTGCTATGACAAGCGTGGTTCGCCCTTCCATGACTTTGTCCAGCGCGCGTTGCACCAGCGTCTCGCTCTCCGCGTCGAGCGCGCTGGTCGCCTCGTCCAGCAGCAGGATCGGCGCGTTACGCAGCACCGCGCGGGCGATGGCAATCCGTTGCCGCTGTCCTGCCGACAGCGTGACGCCGCCCTCGCCGAGCATCGTGTTGTAGCCCTGCGACAGAGCCTTAATGAAGTCATGGGCGAACGCCGCCTTGGCCGCCGCTTCGATCTCACTCCGGCCAGCTTTCTCGACGCCATAGGCAATGTTGGCGGCGATGGTGTCGGCAAATAGCGCAGTCTCTTGCGGCACGAGTGCAAAGCGGGCGCGCAGCGCGGAAAGTTCAGCCTCGTTGGTTGGCACGCCATCGATCTCAACGACCCCGCGATCGGGATCATAGAAGCGAAGCAGGAGCGCGAAGATCGTGGTCTTGCCTGCGCCGGACGGTCCGACCAGCGCCACCCGCTCTCCCGGCGTCACTCGGAAACTCACCTGAGACAGCGCGCTTGTCTCCGGCCTGAGCGGATAGGCGAAGAAGACATCCCGGAAGGCGATCTCGCCGCGCGGGGGCGCTGGCAGCACCTTCGGATGCGTCGGAGACTTGATCTCCGACTTGACCCTTAGCAGCTCGCCGAGGCGCTCTGCCGCGCCAGCAGCCTCGCTGATCTCGCCCCACACCTCGCTGAGCTCGCCCATCGAGGCCGCAGCAAGCAAGGCGTAAAGTACGAATTGCGAGAGCCTGCCGCCGGTCATGATGCCCGAGAGCACGTCCTGTGCCCCGTACCACAACACTCCGACCACGCTCGCGAAAGTCAGGAAGATGGCAAGTGCGGTAAGCCCGGCGCGCGCCTTGGCCCGTGCGTTTGCCGCCTCGAAGGAACGCTCGACCGCCTCGCCGAAGCGCGCCGATGCCGCCTTCTCGTGGGTGAAGGCTTGCAGCACGCGGACCTGGGCAAGGCTCTCGCTCGCATAGGCCGAGGCTTGCGCAAGCGTATCCTGGGCCTGCCGCGACAGCACCCTGACTGAGCGCCCATAGGCAACCAGCGGAATGACGATGATGGGGATCGCAATGAATACGGCAAGCGAGAGCTTCGGGCTCGTCACCACCATCATGACCGTCGCGCCGATGAGCAGGAGCAAATTGCGCAGCGCCTGCGAGATCACTGTGCTTGCCGCCGCCTTAACCTGGGTCGTATCGGCGGTAAGCCGCGACATCACCTCGCCCGAGTGCGAGACCTCGTAGAAGGCTGGGCTCAAACCGGTAAGGTGCTTGAACACGTCGCGGCGAATATCGGCGACCACGCGCTCTCCGAGCCAATTCACGCAGTAGAAGCGTGCCGCACTTGCGAGCGCGAGAATCAGCCCAATGCCGGCAAGCGTCGCGAAATATTTGTCGATGAGATCGGGCTCGATGCCGGAGAAGCCGAGATCGATCATGCGCCTCACCGCCATGGGCACGGCGAGCGTCGCTCCAGCCGAGACGAGCAGCGCGGCGAACGCCGCGGCGAGCATGGCTTGGTGGCGGAGGAGATAAGGCTTCAGCGCAAGCAGAGGCTTGAGCGAGGCGCGCCTCGCCTCGTCACCGTCCGCATCTCGCGTGACGGCCTGCTTCTGCCGGTCTTGTGGGTCGGGTCTTGCGTCTACGAGTTGCACAAGAGAAAGGCGCCAGCTTCCAAGGTTCGGGGGGACTTTAAGGGCGCAAGGCACCGGCGAAAAGGGTTAGATATCGCCGCGCTGTTACGGCGCAGCTTGTGCCGGCCGCATAGTTCCGATATAGCCTCCCCCCAAACAAATTCGCGAATTTGCAAGGCAGATGCCATGAAGAAGGACATCCACCCCAACTATCACCGCATCAAGGTGGTGATGACCGACGGCACCGAGTTCGTCACCTACTCGACCTACGGGTCCGAGGGAGACACGCTGAAGCTCGACATCGATTCAAAGACCCACCCGGCCTGGACCGGCGGCGGCCAGCATCTCATCGATCGCGGCGGACGCTTGACACGCTTCAAGCGGAAATACGAAGGCTTCATCAAATACCAGGCTGACTCCTAATCGGCCTCGGTACCGAACGCGGCGCGCAGGCGCGATAGCTGCGTCTTGAGCGGGTGCTCCGCCTCGCCCGAAGGCGGAAGCTGCTTGTATCCCAACATGCGATCGAGACGGATCACGCGTGCCTGGAGCTTGATGCTTTGCTCGATCAGCTCGCGCAGCCGCGGCGGCAATGCGCCGAGATCGCGCGCAGGCTGATCGCTGCCCGTTGCGGGAAGCTTGATCTTGCGCTGCTCCTCGATCGCCTGCTCCGGCGTAAGCTCGCCCTCGCTAACGGCGCGCCTGATGAGGAGCCACGATGCGAGCTGCATCAGCCGGGTAGTAAGCCGCATGCTTTCGGTGGCATAGGCGAGCGAATGGGGCGGCCGGAGCTTGCGCGCTTCTTTGCGTCCGTCACCGTCAAGGTAAGTGGCTGCCGCCTCGACCAGCGCCATGCCTTCGCGAAACACCGCCTTGAATTGCTCCGAGCGTGCGAATTTCGCGCCGAATGAGACCGTCACGCCATTGTCACGGTCGCCGCTTTTTGACCTCCCCGCCATCGGCCAACTCCCGTCTACGCCTTAGCCGGCGGCATACTATGCCATGCGGAAGCCACGTCGTCGCCTTCCGGCAGCAAAGGTTAAACGCCGTGAATCGGGCCAAAAAAAGAGCCGCCAGGCGGCGGCTCAGGAAGTTAACAGGGAGGCGTCAAACAGAGTGGACAGGCCACTCAGATCCAGAGGACTGGATGAGGCAAACCCTAGCGCGAGAGTCCTAAGATCGAGTTAATCCTAAGCGCGGGTTTACCTAAAGGAACAGTATCGTTAACGCTTGAAAGCGGCTTCGGCAGCACTCTTCGAGGACTGCTTGGCCGCATGCATGGCCTCGACACGCGCGATCTCGGCCTTGAGATCTTCGATCAGCGCCCTGAGCTCGCCGACAGAGAGCTTGCTCAAGTCCTGGCCGAGCTCATAGCTCTTCGGCTTCTTTTTCGGTTCGAGATCGTCGGTATCCATCAGCGCATCTTATCATCCCATCTTTGTCCTCTCTAACTCCTCTGTCATCGCCGGGCTTGACCCGACGATCCAGTAAACGCTAGCCGTGTGAGCACTCGGGTTACTGGATGCCGCTTTCGCGGGCATGACGGTCTAAGGAGAAGAGAATCGTGCTGCCGAAAACAATGACCGCCATAGTGGCGAAGGAGGCAGGAGGCCCTGAAGTGCTGGCGCCAGTAGAGCGCCCAGTGCCCACGCCCGGTTCTGGCGAAGTCCTCATCAAGGTCGAGGCGGCGGGCATCAACCGCCCTGACGTGTTCCAGCGTGAGGGTCACTACCCTCCCCCCAAAGGCGCGCCGGACATTCTCGGCATGGAAATCGCCGGCAAAGTCGTTGCGCTGGGGCCTGGCGCCGCGCGCTTCAAAGTGGGCGATTCTGTCTGCGCCCTAATCGGCGGCGGCGGCTGCGCCGAGTTCGCCGTCGCGCCCGAGTCAACGACCCTCCCGGTGCCGAACGAGCTCTCCATGGCTGAGGCTGCCGCTTTGCCCGAGACCGTGTTCACGGTCTGGCACAACGTGTTCGAGCGCGCTGCGCTCAAGCCCGGCGAATGGTTCCTGGTGCATGGCGGGGCGAGCGGTATCGGCACGACCGCAATCCCGATCGCCGCGGCGCTCGGCGCCAAGGTGCTGGCTACGGTAGGGAGCGCAGAGAAGGCACATGTTTGCAAAGAGCTCGGCGCCGTGCGCGCCATCAACTACCATGAGGAGGACTTCGGCGAGGTCGTACGCGAGACGACCGGCGGCAACGGCGCCGACGTGATCCTCGACATGGTGGGCGGCGACTATGTCGAACGCGACTTGAAGGCGGCGGCGCTCGAAGGCCGCATCGTGCAGATCGCCTTCCTCAAGGGTTCGAAGGTCGAGCTCGATCTGATGCGCCTGATGCTGCGGCGTCTGACGCTGACCGGTTCGACGCTCCGCGTGCAAAGCGCAGACGCCAAGGCCCGTATGGCCAAGGCCATCGAGGAGCGCATCTGGCCACTGATCGCCGAAGGCAAGTTCAAGCCGGTGATCGACTCGACATTTCCCCTGAGCGACGCTGCCGCCGCCCATCGGCGCATCGACTCCCCCGAGCATATCGGCAAGATCGTCCTCGTGGTGAACTAGCTCGAAATCGGCGAGAAGCGATTGCCTAAACGGGCAGCACCGCCTATATAGACCTCATTCCCCTTCATTTGATTTCGGTTTTTCTCTTTCGCCGAAGGGGCGGAAGAGGCCCGTTATCCCCTTGAGGACGCCAATGGACCGTACCCCTCTGATGCCAAAAGCGACCGCCGTATGGCTGGTCGACAACACCTCGCTCACCTTCGAGCAGATCGCCGAATTCTGCGGTCTGCACGTGCTCGAGGTGAAGGGCATCGCCGACGGCGACGTAGCGCATGGCATCAAAGGCATGGACCCGATCTCCTCCGGGCAGCTCTCGCGCGAAGAGATTGCCGCAGCCGAGGAAGATCCCTCCCATCGATTGAAGCTCTCCGAGCCGAAGGTCGAGGTGCCGGAGGTCAAGACCAAGCGCGGGCCCCGCTACACGCCGGTGTCGCGCCGTCAGGATCGACCCAATGCCATTCTCTGGCTACTGCGCAATCACCCCGAGCTCAAGGATTCGCAGATCATGCGCCTGGTCGGCACGACCAAGCCGACCATCGTCGCCATCCGTGAGCGCTCGCATTGGAACTCGCCGAACCTTCAAGCGCAGGACCCGGTGACGCTCGGACTCTGCTCGCAGATCGATCTGGACGCCGAGGTGAAGAAGGCCGCCGTCAGGCTGGAACGCGAGCGCAAAGAGGCGGGCATCGTCGAGCAGCCAAAGGCCGGCACTTTGCTTCCCGCCGAGGAGGCGCTTGCAGCAGCGGCGCCTCGGCCTGAGGCTGAGGCCGAGCGACCAATGGCCACGGCGCTGGCGCAGGAGGCGCGCGCCGCCATGGCCGCGCCCGACGAGGAGGAAGAGGGGCCGGACGTCGATTCCGTGTTTGCCAAGCTGAAAGAGCTGAAGCGCACCGACGTTCCGTCCGAGTAGCCCATATTTTTCTTCTGCAACAGTAATTGATCAGAGCCTCTCGCCTTCGCTAGGGTGCGATGAGGAAACGCGCCCTGGGGATGGCAATGGCCAACCCTTACGACATCGGTCTCGACAAGAATCCGGCCAACTACCAGCCGATGACGCCGCTCGTGTTCTTGGAGCGGGCGGCAAGCGTGCACCCTCAGCATACCGCCATCATCCACGGCAAGGAGCGCATCGCCTACGCCGATTTCTATGCGCGCGCGCGGAAGCTCGCCTCCTCGCTTGCCTCGCGCGGATTCGGCGAAGGCGACACGATCTCGGTAATGCTTGCGAACTCACCTGCCATGCTCGAGGCCCACTACGGCGTGCCGATGGCCGGCGCCGTGCTTCACTCAATCAACACCCGCCTCGATGCCACGGCTATTGCCTTCATGCTCGACCATGCCAATGCAAAGGTGTTGATCGCCGACACCGAGTTTGGGCCTGTGCTGAAGGACGCGCTCGACCAGGCCGATGTGAAGCCGCTGCTCGTCGATTATCGCGACATGCAATGTGGCGTCGAAGGGACACGCCTCGGCAATTTCGATTACGAGGAGCTGATGGCCGATGGCGACCCCGACTTTCGCTGGTCGATGCCGTCAGACGAATGGAACGCGATCTCGCTCAATTACACGAGCGGCACGACCGGCAATCCGAAGGGTGTCGTCTATCATCACCGCGGCGCAGCGCTCATGTGCTACGCCAACACCGTCGCTACCGGTATGGGCCAGCACCCGGTCTATCTCTGGACGCTGCCCATGTTCCATTGCAACGGCTGGTGCTTCCCCTGGTCGATCAGCCTCGTCTCCGGCACGCATGTGTGCCTGCGCGCGGTGCGCGCAAAGCAGATGTACGACGCGATTTCCGATCATGGGGTGACCCATCTGTCAGGCGCTCCCTTCGTGATGGCGGCTCTGCTCGGCGCTAGCGAAGAGCAGAAAAGAGAGTTCCCGCAGCGCGTCGCCTTCAGCCATGCCGCGGCGCCGCCGCCCGGGGCCGTGCTCGCCAAGATGGACGAGGCGGGCTTCGAGCTCACCCATCTCTACGGCCTGACCGAGACCTACGGCCCTGCCACGCTCAACGAGTGGCACGCGGCGTGGGATGAGCTCCCCGAGGAGGAGAAGCTAGCCAAACGTATCCGCCAAGGCGTGCGCTATCACGCGCTCGAGGACCTGACGGTGATGGACCCCGAAACCATGGAGAAGGTCACGCCCGACGGCGAGACCCTGGGCGAGGTCATGTTCCGCGGCAATATCGTGATGAAGGGCTACCTCAAGAACGCGAGCGCGACCGATGAGGCTTTCGCCGGCGGCTGGTTCCATTCCGGCGACCTCGGGGTGCTGCATCCCGACGGCTATATCCAGCTCAAGGACCGCTCCAAAGACATCATCATCTCTGGCGGCGAGAACATCTCGTCGATCGAGGTCGAGGACGTGCTCTACAAGCATCCCGCCGTGCAAGCTGCGGCCGTGGTAGCGAAGCCCGACGTGAAATGGGGCGAGACGCCGTGCGCCTTCGTCGAGACAAGACCCGGCACTCAGGTGACGGCCGACGAGATCATTGCCTGGTGCCGGGCGAAGCTCGCCCGCTATAAATGCCCGCGCGACGTGGTGTTCGTGGAGCTGCCCAAGACCTCGACCGGCAAGATCCAGAAATTCAAGCTGCGCGAGATGGCGAAGGCTGTATCAGAGGTCCGCTAAATGCCGCTGCTTCGTTTCGATCTAATCGCCGGACGCACCGATGGCGAGCTCAAAGACCTGCTCGATGCCGCGCATCGCGCCATCGTAGAGGCGGCGTGCCCGATCGCGACCGCTATCAAATCGTGCACGAGCATCGCGCCTCACGCATTGTCGTCGAGGATACCGGGCCCGACATTCCGCACACCGACAAGATCGTCTTGCTCCAAGTCACCAGCCGCAAGCGCAAGAAGAAGCAAAAGGAGGACTTCTACCGCCTCCTCCGTGAGGAGCTTGAGAAAGCCTGCGGCATCAGTTCATCCGACGTGGTGGTGTCGTTCGTCGAGAATGGCGACGAGGATTGGTCGTTCGGATTAGGCCGCGCGCAATTCCTTACCGGAGACCTCTAGCATCAAGACTAGTGGCCGTGCCCATGTCCATGGCCGCGGTGTCCGCGCCCATATCCGTGGCAGGGACTTGCGTCCGATCGGACCTTCGCGTCAATCTAGGGAGGGCACTGGGGGAAGACGGCCATTTCACTTGAAGAACAGTTCAGCGCGATTGCGAACTATATCGCGCTCCTCATCGAGGCTGGCGCCGTGCTCGTCGTTGCCTTCGGCGCTGTGCAGGCCCTTACCGGAGTGGTTGTGGCGATCCTCAGAAAATCCGCCGACGAGATGCAAGGGCGGCAGATCTGGATCAGGTTCGCGACTTGGATTCTGCTCGCGCTTGAGTTTGCCCTTGCCGCCGATCTCGTGCGCACAGCGGTAGCACCCACCTGGGACGACATCGCCAAGCTCGCGGTGATCGCCACCATCCGCACCATGCTCAATTATTTCCTGGCGAAGGATATCGCCGAGTTCGAACCCGTCGAGAGGTCCGGCGGAAGCCCGCCCCTTGCGTGAAGTACAGGGAGTCTAGTCCTCCCCGGCGCCCCGATCGAAGAAGACGAAGCCGCCTCGGCGGCGCCACCAACGGCGCGGCCGATCCTCGAACTGCTCGGCTGCCTGAGGCGCTCCCATTTCAGCCTCCCAGGGCATCCACCGGCCCCGCAGCCGAGGCGGCGGGCCCTCGGTGCTCTCATAGGTCTCCGGTCCAGCATCGCGGCTGCGACGCTGCACCGGCGGATTGGACTGCCGCCGTTGCGGCGAAGCGCTCGCAGCTTTTTGCCGTCGCGACGCGGCACTGGAATCTTGTTGTGTCGAAGCGCCGGCCGACTGTTGCTCCTTGGTCTTTCGGTCCAACGCCACAAGGGAGGTGTCGGCAATCCAGCCGCTTTGGTTGCTCCCCGGGTCTGTGACCTGCACCCAGCCGGGCTGGCGCGACACGACGCGAAGCTCTCTCCCTTTGGGGAAGGCGAATAAGACGGGCGAAGACTGCGACGGGGTTGAACGCATGCCGGCTGGCGAGCCCAACACCTTGACCCACCCGCTTTGGCCCTTCGCCTGCTGACTTTGGTTGTCCGGTTGCGCAGCTTCAGTTCCTGCCGCGCCGTGCTCATTTGGGCCAGCGACGGGCTCAACGAGCTTCTCGTACACCCACCCGGTCTGGGACCCATCAGAATTGGCGATCTGCACCCAGCCCGACTGACGGCCGACCACCCTCACCTCCATGCCGGATCTGAGAGTCCCGAGCTGTGATGCGGAGGAAGACGGTCCCGACCGCACAGTGGTGCCAGCCGACCTGACCCACTCGTGCTCGCTTTGCGGCTGCAGCTGGGTCGACTGCTCCTCGGTTGCTGGCGTGGCCTGCTCGGGCTGAGGCGCGGATTGGGCTTGCTGCGCCGTGGATGCCGGTGTCGTTTGCGAAGCCAATTCATTGCCACCTTGTGACGTTGGTGCTGTGGGATTCGCGGCGGCCTGCGCCGGCGAGCTATCGCTACCCGGCTGCGCGGGCGGCGTGGATTGGACTTGTTGTTGCGCTGAGCTTTCTGGCGCGCGCCGATCTTGAGGCATGGGTGGGAGCGGTGCAGTCGTGGTGCTGTCCGAAGGCGGCACGCCCGCCGCGATGTCGAGCCCCGGCGCGTGCTCACCTTGCGGCTGCGCGGGCGCCGGCTGAGGCTCTACCGCCGGACTCTGGCTTTCAGCAATTTCGGCAGGCTGCCGATCCGCTCTTGGCGCTTCAGCCTTAGGTTTGACCGTTTCCTTGCCGGCATCGGCCTCGAGCTTTTGCTTCGGCCAGCCGAAGATCACGTTGGTGTAGAGCAGCGTATTGCCTGCGTAGAGAAGAGCACCCAAAAGCCATAACGACAGCAGCAGTCTATTCATGCCGAACCTCCGATTCGGCCCCACCATGTTGATGGGAGAACCAGGGCGGCGCTCAGTCGTTCCGAGATTGCAAGTTTTTGGCTGTGGGCTTCTGGCGGCTGGGCGTCAGCGTCCGCTGATTGCCCGCTGCAAGAAACCGGCGAGCTCGCCACTGCGCGCACGCGCCGGGATGAGCTGAGCCTGGTCACGCCGCCTGAAGAGGCCGAGGCCAAATCCTCCCTCGGCAGGCGTTTCCGTCACTGGAATAACCGCCGACTCGGCAATAGGCGGACGCGATGCGCGGCGATGGGGGCGCGACTTTCCGCGGGACGACCGTCGCTGCCGCCTTGACGTGCGGCGCAGCAGACTCGGCGAGTGGCGGCGGTAAAGGCTCAGCGGCCGCCACGATTTGCGGCTCTGCCGGCATCTGCTCACGCAGGCGATAGCCTCGCATCCGTGGCACGAGCGCAGCCTTCGTGATCCATCCGAGGTGGCCGCTGCCGAGATCCTGTACCCGAGCGAAGCCTGACTCGCGCGCGATCACGCGAAGTTCCCGCCCGATCAGATAGGCAGAGATCACCGGCGAAGACGATGAGGGGCGCGCGGGTGTAGCTCGCAACCTGGACCCATTCGTTGCGGTGCTGCATTGCCGGCGTCAGCCGATGGCTGGATGGCATGTGCCCCCGCGGGACGCAAGCTTT
>Ga0157301_10000012_pt1 | contig 15082 bp, 16 predicted proteins | sample NitcycUS088202R2_FD_108393 | JGI IMG/M metagenome (GOLD analysis project Ga0157301, IMG submission 108393) | Soil microbial communities from Arlington Agricultural Research Station in Wisconsin, USA - Nitrogen cycling UWRJ-S088-202R-2 | ecosystem: Environmental > Terrestrial > Soil >... | reverse complement strand
AGAATTCTGAGCCATGGTGGAGATTTATCTTGTGATGCTAGCACTGATTGGTTATTCTAGAGATCTGTATAAAAGAATTCTGTCCGATTATTCAACGACTTTCAGCTATAACACTCATCGCGACTTTGGGAGTAATCGAAAACTGATGTAAAGAAATAACGAACGTGTGTACTCCAATATCACATTTCAATGAATAACAATGAATTTAGGATTATCAAATCTGCTACTGAAGCAGCATGAAGGTAATATCATTTCTATCATATTACCAACTATGCGAAGATTTTCCCCTATTCTACTATATGTAACAATGTCCTTTTCTAGAGATTTGTCTTCTTTTATGTGACGTGAAACTATGTTTTCCAATTCAAATTATGTCAGCTAGTCAAACTACTTGTATATTTGAAGTACCGATTTCTTGAAACTACTTGTGTAAATAACATTTCTGGCAGTGCTCCACTAAAGTGCTAAAGTGTGAGAATCATACCACAATGTCACGCAGGAAGTTGATCCTGCGCTCAACTTCGCGTATTTATGATTAAATACAAAATTAGATAGGGAATTTTTCATATCAAAATCGTCAAATGCACGCCCCCGACCTTAGCGTCTCTTTCCTCTAGCTGTCTTTGCTTCCTCTTCCATTAGATTTCTGAGCTCAGTAGACAGATCAATAGTCTCCCGTGCATTATCTTCCGTAATAGTGTTGTATCCTCTTAATACTTTATGGGAGAATTGTTCATCTATCTTGCCTAAAACTATTGATTCTCTGAGATCTATGGTGCGCATAAGTACCCTATTATATTTATTTATAGCCACGTCTAATTTCAAGATGCCATGCTGCACATTTGGTGATAGGTCCCAAAAAAATGGTGCCGATATTGCGGCCTTCAGGGCGTTATTAGATAGCTCTGCTGGAAGATACTGCTGATTAGGATGATTATTGTTATTATCATCATCATTTATATCTGGATTGGTTCCTGACGAAGATTTTTTATGCAACAAATCCCCATTTTCTTTTAGTTCTTGGTGTATATGGCCATACAAATCACTTAGAACTTTCCTATGTCTGCGTCCTTGTCTGAACCTGTCATACCAATGCAGTATTATGAAGGCAACTATCAAAGCGGCTAGCGCTAAAACACCAGCCACTGCAGCTATTATCGCAGGTTTTGCGACAGCAGCTATCTCGTCTAACCTTGCCTTAATTGCTTGTAACCTTGCGTCTATTTTTTCCTCTATTCCTCCTAGCATCCTCTCTGCAACGGAGCTCAGATTAGCAGTCAAAGTACCAGGATTTCGAATAATCGAAAGCAAACCTTGGTCAGACGAAGGACCTGTAGCAATAGTTTCGTTTCTTCTCTGTCCTGAGAGAAGCTGTGCATCAGTATCTTTTGTGAGTACTGGAAGTACTACAAAGCACATTAACAACATCCAAAAGCAAATAGGAATTGATATATGAGTCCAACTGTTTCTCTTAGAATGTAACTTGGAAAAGAATTGTTTATTCGCTAAAAAATCCATATCGTGATATGCAATAAATATTCTAACGATTTATAGTTATTGGTTATAAAGGACCTACTACAAGATACATCAAGTAATTTCTTATCATTCCAGGAGATTTAGAAGTAACTTTACAAGTTTTAGATTGTAGATGAGAAACTGCAATCAGCAGAACGTTTTAGAATATTCAAAGATACTCCATTCTGGATATTCAGTATTGAAGAGCAAAAGAAAGTCGATATTGCAAATTACGGAAATTGTTTTTAACGATATTTGCCTTCGTTAAATATTTCTTGAATAAACTTCCGAGCAATTGTCTTGTTTTACGAGGAAGACATACAGGTACAACAATATGTGCCACCATTAAATGTTGCTATTTACCTTTGGTCCTGTTAAGTTAAGGAGATTAATCATCACCTCTTAACCAGTTGTTAATTTTATTAGGTTTTGTATTACTGTTGGTTTCCTACTGTATTATACATGAAAATAAATAATATCATCCATTTATGAACAAACACTTTACGTATTTTTTTATTTTTTCAAATGGCGAATGGAGTATGCATGTTTTAGTCCTAAGGAAAAACACGTATACTTCAGGAGGTACCATGTTCCATCATCATCATCATCATCACTATAAACAGTATGCTTTCCATAAAGCTTAATTGTAGTTAATTTACAGTTAATTGAATTTAGATTCTCAACTTGTCCAGCTTCTCTATGGAATATAGATCGATAGCATGCAGTATCTAATATTCCGACCACTTTGACTTTATAATGACCTTAATATAATTATAAATACGGGCTTTACCGACTTACTGTAATTTGTCTGCGATGTTGCCTCCGGAACAAATATCTTTTAATGCCTGGAAAACTATTCTAATATTATCCGGTACTATAGTGATATTTCTCTATCTTAATACCGCGATGTCACCAGCTCTTCCTAGCATACAGAAAGATTTTAGCGTTTCTTCATCCATCGCCTCCTGGGTGATGACAGCATACATGGTTTGCGGAGCTGTCATGACTGTTATAATGGGAAGGTTATCGGATCTTCTTGGAGCCAAGAAAATGCTAATGGTAATGATGGCATGTTTTACCATTGGAACTATCTTGGCACCTTTTTCTCCCAACATATCTACTCTTCTTGCACTTAGAGTACTTCAAGGAATAGCAGTGGCTAGTACTCCAATTTCAACTAAGTTAATAAGAGATGGTGTCCCAAAAAGCAAATTCGCTATTGGCATGAGTGTATATCTTGCTGCTTATTCTGGCGGCATGGCGCTGGGAGCAGTTCTTGGACCTGTTGTAGCTGCAGGCGCAGGATGGCAGGGTAATTTCTATATGATTGCTCCTATTGCAGTAGTTTTGTCGTTTGTAAGCTGGAGGTTTGTTCGTGTCGAAGAAAGTAAAAAGATACAAGAGCATGATCACATTGACGAAGTAACCCCAAGCGATATTCCTACGAAGTCAAAAAAGCAGAATAAAAAGCAACGTATAGACTTTATTGGTATTATAATGTTGACTGTGACAATTGTCAGTTTTCTTATAGCAATAACATTTAGTGGATCAATTGCCAATAATTTGGTAGCATTTGTCGTTCCTCTCGTGATTGGAGTTATTTTCCTTGTACTTCTCTTAATTGTGGAAAAGAGAGTAAAGGCTCCACTAGTTAACTTGAGGTTGGTTTTTCATCCAGTTGTATTTATTGGAAACATAATAATGTTGATATTTGGTATACTGCAATACTTCGTTATTACAGGTATACCGCAGTTAGGAGCTGCGCCTGCACCATCTGGATTAGGGTTAGACCCGATTCACACCGGACTTCTACAGTTGGCTTTTGGTCTATCAATGATGATCTTTGGGCCAGTTTTTGGTTTGATGGTAGCAAAAAGAAAGGGACTTAATTTGAAGTTGTTGGTACCTGGTATAGTAGTTACTGTTATTTCATTTTTGTTGCTTTTGTTATTCCACTCTACATCACAAGGCATTAATGGTAGCCTCTTTATTTTTGGTATGGCTGGAGCGCTTTTACCACAAACATTGATCAATACAATCATAGGATTTACACCTAAAGAATATACTGGAATTTCCTCAGCTATTACAAACATGATGAGAATTGTAGGGGGTGCAATAGGTCCAGTATTGACAACTGTAATTCTAGCGTCTATTACGATCTCTATTAGCGTTGATAATGTTGAGAAAAGCTACCCGAGCCCGGTCACATATAATATTCTTTTTGGACTCGGGGTTGCAATGGCAATTGCATGTGTGTTCCTAGCTTTCAGAATGAAACACCTCGCTACCAGGATGAAGCCTTTAACGGCCGAGGGCATAACCTGAGAGAACAATTTTCTTTCCCTTAACACAATGCGTGCATCTGAAGATTTGCCATTTCTCCATGATGGTGCGTGTGCTGAAACGTGACTCCGAATAACTATACTCTATGTGCTAACTCTCTAATTAGTAGTACATTTATTTGGCTTTATCAAATGACAAAGCTTATTTAGACGTATACATAATAGCAATAAATTAAATTTAATAAGCTGACCTATAAGATAAAATGATGATTGCAAACTTTAGAATCTCCTCCTTGGCTTAGAATGCTTCAAATAGTTTTGGGAGGAATATGCATAACATTATCCCTGGTTATTTTAGCATACATTGGCCCTGCAATATTGACAATTATTTTGATTCTTTCAGTGATTTTGCTGGTCGTTGGAATTGAGAGGATATCTGTTGGGATAGCAATGCGATCTTCTTCTAGAGCATTCAGTTTATCTAATATTGTAATAGGTGTGTTGGTAATAGCTTTTTCTATTGTACTTATGGAATTCCCAATATTTACAACATCGGTTCTGGTTGTTCTGGGTGCAATTGCCTTGCTTTTGAGCGGTATAGCAAGGATAATACAGAGCATATCAAGCAAGGCTTCAGGTTCGACTCGAGCTTTTCTTATAGGTGTAGGAGTTCTAAGCATTGCAGTATCTATTCTAGTAATAGCACATCCCATCTCTTTTGGATTGGTTCTGTTCGCGATTATGATTTCGATTGCATTTCTAATAAGCGGAATAGAGATGATGGCATTAGGAATATCTGGACGACAACGATACACAAGAAGAAGTAGTAGTACTGTCAGGTAGTAGTAGCAACATTTGTCTTGTGGTGGGCTGAGATAGTTTTGCTGGTCTTCGGTCTATCCTTTAGTCCATCACCTACACCTTCTTTTGCTAACCTTGCTTAACCATTCTGAAGCCCATGGCTTACTTCTATACAGTTGTTTTGCAGCATGAGTAGGGATTTCACAATCACTCTTGACTCTTAAGACCAGCAATAACCGCTCTTTTACTTTCCGATCTGTTTCCTTTCTGTATATTCTGTATAGATCTTCCAACTTGGTTCTTATCATGGCCTTTTATTTTAGATCCAAGGTATAGTGGGACTTAGATTCAAGTCAAAGAAACCAGACAATATTACAAATAGGACATCCTATGTTATAGAGAGTAGAATTGTTGCTGTCAGAAAAGCTACAGGTTTTGGTCCTGAACAATTAGCAAACTTAGTTAATGAGAGTTTAAATGTAGAAGATAAGGGAGAACAACAACAACAACAACAACAGATCAGTAAGACTACTGCTTACAACATTCTAGCCAGATACTCACTGGTAGATGCAGATAAAAAAGATGGTCAAAGAATACAAATCATTTGAGCGAGATAAGCCTGATGAATTAATACAGGCTGACCTGACAAGATTCAATGGATTACCAATATTAACTATGGAAGACGACCATTCTAGAAAGTTCTGGGCTGCAAGACTGGAGAATGAAACAGACGATACCATAGTAGATGGTATATTAAGCATCTACATGAACAAAAATACGATTCTCTTTTGACCGACAATGGTAGTCAATTTAGTAGAAGAAATTCTGTTATGGAAAAATATTGCAATGTATTGAAACATATCTGGACATCAATACATCATCCACAAACCATGGGTATACTTTCAAGTGGTCAGAAGAGAGGACTGAAAAGATTTCTGATACAAGATACCAGACTAGGAAGTAGGATTTACTGATCATGAAAGTATTGATAGATGCATTTCAGTTTACGTTGACTGGTACAACAATGGAAAGAAGATATCCACTATAAAATGCTATCCTGAAGAAAGATATTCCGGACAAAGAGATAGTGTGTGGTATACACGATTTGTAAAAGCACTTAAGCTATAGCACGTATTACCACTACCAGTTGCTGTGAGGGAATGACATATGTCCCTTGGCTTTGCAGATCCAAGTAAAGACTATATACACTCGTTGTGTAATGAGACTGTAATTCCTTAACTAATCTATTATAGGTGTAATTCTGTAAACTAAGTTATTCGATCCGTATTGGTTCCAGAAAACTCACTCCAGCACTCGAATTTTGCCACCATTACCACAGGACTGAGATCGTCCTAACGAATACAGATTAACACTCAAATCATCCGCTTTCAACTATATAGCGAGTACGTTTGTCTATAGAGTCACTTTCATCTAACTTTAAAAGAAAAGTCCTCATCAGGATCTGTCCTGGAATTCTAAGGATCCATTCTGGAACTTGAATTCAACGCTCCATGCCCTTAGAAGACATCATTTGCATTCTTCTTCCCGATATTCCAAGTACAATTATCTCTATCCCTAATATTAAAAGTGCTATTCCTAAGATGAGGGACACAAGAACTGCGCCATATAAAGGAGACGCCATTATCAATATGGACAATGCAATAGCTATAACTCCTGCACCGATGCTAAAACCTCTTGCCCAGCCAGGGCTTTGTTTGTTAGTGGCTCCATGTATTACATGAGCAATACCATTAAACAATAGAGCGATTGCCAATAAGGTTATCACGAACACACTTGTGCCTATAGGAAATGCCAAAGCTATTAGGGCCAAGATAATAGCTAGGACTCCAAGTCCTATACTACCCCAGCGTGATTTGTTCGTGACAAATATTCCACTTAGAATTTTCTCGACTCCAACAAATAGCAATATTATCGCAATTATGATTATAATCGATACCACTGTTATTCCTGGATGTATTAAAACTAGTATTGATAATATGATGACTATCGCACCCAAGCCAATCTGCGCGCCACGAATCCATCCCGGAGATTTTGAGACACTCAATACACTGTTATAAATTATTTATATCTATTTATGATTAATAATATATGCTTACTTGTTCTTGTTACTTAACAAATTTACTTTCTTTGTTCTTAGCTCAAGTTCGTTTGTTTAGCTTTCACAATATCTGATGCGTATAGTTGTTGTTGTTGTTACAGTAACTATCATGGTCTTTTTATATATAGCTCCAGGAATTTTACTGCCTTATCCACGATAAAAAAAGCTATAGCTAGTGCAAGTATACACCAGCTATAGTAGTGGATAGATAGAACAAAATAATGAAAAATTAATAATTTCAGTAGCTGATAAGTAATAAGTTGATAGGAAATTATTATATCTATTGGGCTATTGCAGCAGTTATTATTATTGCTTATTCGTTAGGTAAGGTAAGCCTGTGTGGAGAACATATTACTTCAAGGTTGGTAAGAAGACAAAACAGGGTTATCATTCAGATGTATAGCCTACAATACCCGCAGATTAACTAGCCTTACTATAATCACATGGCTTCTACAGGCTGCCCATCCTGAGTGAGTCTATGGGAAAAATATTGTTTGAGGTATCCTACACTCAACTTATATATTGTATTTCTCCTCACTATGGAGTGAGTACGACCTTTCCTCCCATTTCCCCAAGTGGAAAGTCTACAGTATCCACTTTGACATATACATTTCCGTCAAGAATATTTTTCACCAATTCAGACATAGGCTTGCCTTGAAGCAAGTCGACAAAGTCTGCGTTTGTAATGTTACCCTGCACAGTTCCACTAGTCCCTTTACTCAGACCTTGTTGAGTAGAAGAATGTATTACAACCACATTATGAGAACGACCTCCAGTCGAATATACGAGAGTTACATCTGCAACTTTGCCCTGGCTGTTTCCTTTAATAGTATAAGACATTGTTTTACCATCCGGTAAAAGAGTGAAAGTAGCTTTTGCAGATGCATTTGCATTAGTTTTTACTACTCCAGGCAAACCTTGATTTGTCAGATCTGCAGAGAAGAGAGGTTGTCTTTGTCCTTGCTGACTTGCAGATTGATTTTCAGTTTGGCTTTGCGATTGTGCTATGACATAGTTTCCTACAGGGAAAATTAATAAGGCCGAAACAGAGAGTGCAGTCAGAAGACTAGCGTGCAAAGATGTTGCTTTGTTATTCATTAAAATAAAAAAGCGTATTAAAATATATCAACCTTTTGCTTTTTCAGGCTCAGTGCAACTGCATATTAGGAAATGCGCTTGTTAGAAGAAAAGATGTCCTAAAAGTGGTATACTTTCCAAAAGGTTCATCCGAATTTAATACTGCTGAAAAATGCTGTAGACAGGGAAACTATAATCTGGTGGTATCAAAATACTATCCAAGGTTTACTGAGCTAAAGAAGTCTCTAACAGAATATTAAAGAACAAAACGGTTCGATCTGTACATAATCAAGTACTTCTCAAGGAGTCTATGGATATATGTTACTGAGTATAGATAACAGTTTCAGCTTAAGACATTTCGTGATATTCTAGCAGGAATGTTTTACATAGATCGAATGATAAGGATAAAAAACTGCAGAAATGATGATAACTCTCGATCAAAACCTTATACATTGCAATGAATTAAGTGGATGCCTGGCCAAGGTGTTCAGTTTGTCTGCTTAACTCTTTTGAGAGGGACCAGCTTAAGACTATTCGTATACCTACAATAATAGATAGCATTGCAAGTTCCATAAATGACGGATCTAAAACCGTTTTTAGAATATCACTACCAATCTCAAAATCTAACGCAATCAACAATCCTCTGGCCAGGCGCATCCTAATATTTTCATATAATATGGCATGTCGGAGCCTACCATGTTTATCATCTGCTGCTAGCATTTCAGTTTCGCTTCTATTTTTAGATAGTAGTATTCTAAAGATTCCAACTAATGCAATAATTACTGATATCCCTATGATTATTCCTACTGCAATATGTATGCCAAATGACAGATAGTCGATATAGGGTATGAGCAGATGCTCTAGTGACGTTCCGTTAGGCTCTACCATGTCGTATTACTCTTTCCTCACGCAATCTAAACCTATGAATATTAACTTTTTATAGATATCTACACGCCCTAAGATGCTCTACTGCATGCATATATCTCATTTCTTACCATGTACCTTATTCAGCTTCCTAACTGTAGAGCTCCTAGCTAGTTTTGGGTATAATATCACTACTTTTTGTCGAATGCAATAAATGTATTGAGGACAGAAAGAAAATTAAACAGCATCAGCTTCGGCTTAATGACATAACCTGGTCTCAATAATACCCTCAGTTATGCATTTTTTAATAGTTTGTTAGTTGCTTATCGATCAAAATATTTGCAAAACACTTTTAGCTTTAGAGCGTTCTATCCTAGCTTGCAGTCGTAATATCCATATATATATATATATCTTGCTAGGTTTATGTCAATTCCATGCACATTGCTGATATGATCAGGGACATTTGGAAAGCGTTGATTACACACTGGACATCTTTCGTCTTCTTGGCTCACTTTTAAAAATCACCTATGTAACAAACTAAGATAGATAGGTCGTGCAATAAGTTTTTAATTAGTATTCATTGCTTTACCAGCAAGTTATTAATAAATTAGCTATTCATTTATAGCAGTTTTATATAGAATAACAATGATATAAAGCATAAATACTATACCGTTTACTACATTCTAAGATTGATAAACAAGAACAATAACAGCAAAATTATGCCAGAACATTCAAAGATCAAAACAACGACAAGGACATTTCTTGTGATTGCTCTAGTTCTTCCTTTGATTTTAGCCATTACTGTAAGTACAATGTCAATTCAGGCAGCAAATGCACAACTTACCCCCGCACAGCAACAAGCTCTACAGAGCCTTGCAACGACAGGCTTTACTAATCAACAGACAGTAACTGTTGGCGGACAGAATTTTTCAATCCCATATAGTATTAGAGAGGGTCAAGTTGTTGCGATAGTACCAGCCCCACCCACAACAAGCATAGACGTAATCATTGCCCCGACGCAATTTGCTAAAACTTATGGAGTATTCACTATAAAGATACCTAGACATCTATTAGACTCCAAAAATCCAGATGGTACTGATAAACAATTTCGTGTAGCATTAGATGGACATGGCCTATCCTGGAAACAATTGCAAAGCGACAATACCGATAGAACATTAGGTCTTTACTTTGGGGCCAGCAATGGTTTCCTACAAATATATGGTACCCAATTGGCGCGCTAGAATGGATGAAATAATAGAGATATCCATTATTTAATTTTTTTATTCAATAATCTGACTACTACTTCTTCTGCTCTTGATTGAATGTTGATTTAAACTTGAATGCTTGCGGATTTTCGACACCCTTTGTATCAGATGAGGTATAATCATTGCACTTACTAGCTATGACTGAAAAACATTGGACTACAAGTATCAAGGGGGTTGATCTCACTCTTGCTAAAAAATAATAAATGAAAGTTTCGCCTAATTACGATTTGAAAAACACAAATTTTTTGCTATAATATGAGTAATTAATTCAAATGCATAAGCTTACTAAAATCATCAACTATAATGGGTTTGGTTTTTAATATCATCAAAAATTACTGGTTTATATTCCAGATTCTAATCAATAGCAGTGGAATGTCTAATACTAGAAAAGAACAACCACAACGAAAAGATGAAGATATAATAACACCGACTACATTCACCAGTACAAAAACCACTGCATCATTTTCTTCATAAGTACACCAGCAGCAAGAAGAACAACGACAATCAATCAGTAAAGCATTAGATGAGACTAGAAATAATATTAGAAGAGCAACAGATGAAGCAAGAAAAGATATCCCATTCAAACAACTATAGAAATAGCATATTACTACATCGAGTCACTTCAAACATAGATGCATTCAATATATATATTTCATAGTGACTGACCCGCTGTCAATTACTATTTTACTTTTTTGTAATAGTTTCTTGTCGTATACCCACAATATTAGTAGGATATCTAATATAGTTATACGCACAGTGGGACTCTGATTGACAAGATGAAAATCTTCTAACAAGTATTATCTTGTATTATTGGTTTGGCTTGAAGCTAGCTCAGCGAATTAGAAAACCCATATATACTGTTCTAACATAGGCAATCTAATGCAAAAACAAATAATCCTTATAATAACAGCAGTAACTTTATTGACAGCAGTGGCTACAACAGCGCTCTATACTCTTAAAGAAGCAAATGCACAAACCAACATGACCGGTACTGGCGGTAATACTACTGGCGGTAATACCACAGGGATAAAGGTGACTAAGGTGACGAACCCAGCTACTGGAGTTACTATCGGTAAGATAGAAAAAATTAATAATACTAGTTCTGGTGGCGGCAATATGACTAACTCAACTCAGTAAGTGTATCTTAAAACCGTGATGGTCGTGCCGATTGGATACTAAAGCAATAAACTCAACACATTCCATTTTTTCTAACGCTACTACTATACTACTCGTTGTTATATACTGCTAAATGGCCTTTTGATACTAAAACTATTTTATGAAATGAATGATTTAACGTTAAATTGGAAGAGGATATCGAAAGGATTACCAAGAGCAAAGAATTCGTCTAATGATAGGGCCACTACCGTAGAGGAAATACGTAAGCTCGTTCAATATCCAGACAGAAGAATAAAACCTGTAGTCTATGCTATGGGATGTTAGCCGATCAACCTAGAACCAGCCTAGACATAGTCATAGCTCCAACACAATTTGCTAAAATTAATGGAATATTGACCGTACAGATACCCAGAGATCTACTGGATTCAAAAAAACCAGATAATACTGGTAAACCATTTGCTGTAAAGATAGACGGACAGGGTATCGCCTCAAAAGAACTTCAAAATACCATACGTATAGAACAATAGGTCTTTACTTTGGTGCCCAAAATGGCTTTGTCGAAATATTTGGTTCCCAAATAGCCCGTTAGAATGGATATTCAGACATCCATTATTATTTTTTTTATTTTAATCAATCAATCCTTTTTTATAGATTACAAATATTGTCCGTATCTCTTATGCTCTTGAATTTTTTCCGAATGTTAGTTATTATCTTATGTTCTAAAGTTGTATGGCAATAGGCTACATAACTGCCCGTACAAGGACATGTGTCTTCTTTTGATTATTGCATAGAGTGTGTATCTTTACATAAAAATTAGACAAATACTTTGAGGTCTACCAATTTTTTATAAGAATGAATTCTGAACATCTTTCTTTTTAAAGTGAGTTCCATTAAATATTAATACTATGACACTTATAGTTTTGTAGCACTATGGAAAACAGTCTGATTTTCCAAGATATACAAAAGGAAGAACCAAAACAACAAAAAGAAGAATTAACTTTGGAAGATATTTCGCCTAAGTGGGCGGCACGGCTTAACAAAAATAAATTGCCAACTTTTATGTCATTGACATGGTTCAAATGGTATTCTGAACTTAAGTATGGTTCAAAGTGTGTTGTAGGTGAAGCTCATGGTTATTCATCATCATACTTTGACGATTGTAATACGTGTGATGATATTAGTCGGAAATTTATGTACTACTTTGGTACATGCTCAAATAAAAAATTAGAACAAGGTATGCATAGATTTGTCAAACATTGGAATGAAAAACATATTATGTAACAATAGACATTATATAAGAATAGAATTTATTTTACCAAGGTATATTTCATATAAAGTTCAGGAAGTATTTCATTTAAAGCGCAGTTATAATTGATTAGGGTCGTCTATGTATTGTATCATGTAAAAAATTGTTCTCCTAACACTATATCTTAAATACCAGTTGAACAGTCGTCCACTTGAAGAATGGCGAGATTGTCTTATAAGAGAATCTCTTCTACGACTTGGAATGATGAGGCAGCTTGATGTGATAACGAGAGCTATTACTGCATAGCAGCGGAGCATTTTTGATTTTCTAAACAAAATAAAAATGCTTTAATTCTACTTGACCACATGTGGTAAGTTTGCGACTTGCTAATAGTCATATCTCATCCAGACAGAATCTTTCTTAAATAAGTGCACACTTCACCATAAAATATTTTAGCAATAATGGAGTGAGTTAACAGCATTATGATCACAGCATTAAGATCCATCTAGATCCTTAGTGTAAAGTATCGCTGGCTGTTATAAACTAGATTCTACCTTGATGGCGATAGTGATTCTATAGAAGCACTAGCAATACAACTTATCCATTTTTCGAATTCTAATTAACCACCAAGACTTTACAGAAAAAGATCAATCTAATTGCCTCTATCTGTAAACGACTTGTTACCTTTCTGAATTAAATCCAGAATTATTTTGGAATGATTTGTCAAAGGCTGTATTGGATTTTAAATAAGTAGATATCCAAAGCGATAACCATTAGTTTACAGCATTAGGCAATCATAGTATTTACAATGCTGTTAAGCAAAGATACAATACAACTAAGGGATGCTGATATGCCCTATAAGAGAGAACTTTTCTTCAAAGAGATGTAAAGTTTATGTTGACATGAAAACAATTTTAGCTTCATATCGAAATATGAGAGTTTTAGCGACTTAAAGATTTTAAAAAATTCTTTAAAGATGCAGCCGTTATCTGTTTATTTTCTACCTTATCCTTTTGGAACTACAAAAACCGTATTGTCTGATTTACTGTCCAGTCAATATTGCTCTTCCATTTTTCTGCATAAACATTTTTTCTATATCTTTAATTTCAAGTATACTACGATAAGCCATGGCTTGCTTTTTGGCGTAAAAATATTTCCTGAATTACTTACTGCAGCAGCTGATGACGTTGCGCATGACAACGTCTATAATTTCTAGTTAAATTAACACGACCAAGCATTTCATCTTATTCAAGCTAGCCTGTAAACTATAAAACCAAACATGAAAAATTGGGAACTATATTTTATGCCTTGGCCTGTGCAGGTTGGACTACCTCTACAACACCAATCTCTAACGCCGGAATAAGCCCATCAAATATAGTCCATGCTTCCTTAATTTTATCATTTTCAAAATGAAGAAAGTCAGTTCCTTTAGTTTCGAAAGCTTTCTGAGTGGCCGGAAGGCCAATAAATTCCTTTACATGAGTGGCTTTCATGGTCCACCTTATTGCAACTTTGTTTTGTTCGGCAAGCTCATCTAATACTGTGAACTGCATATCGGGAAATGCGCTTAGATCTTCGGATATCCACTGTTTGAATTCCTCGACGCCTCTAATCTCTTCTGCTCCATGCCAAATTATATCAGGTGTAACGAATTTATTTAAATCGTCTAATTTGCCTTCGTTAAATATTTCTTGAACAAACCTCCGAGCAATTGTCTTCTTTTGCGAGTAAGACATACAACTACAACAATATGTGCTACCATTAAATGTTGCTATTCACTTATTCAAATCATATCTTAACAAGCTTGGGTCAATGATTGAGGAACGCTATTAATAAAATATAGTACAAGGTTTAACGGCCATTTTACGTTATTCGCAGTTGTACTTGCTATAACCTATCCCGACAACAAACCACCTAACTAATAGTACATTCTACAATCAGTGTCACAGTGAATATGTTAGTTTATACCTTTTCTAAAACATAACTGGAGTTTAATTGTATCCTCGTACATGTGTTCTTTTTAGAGTTTTGAAATTAATTCCATTTTGAGTTTCTGAAATTCTTCATCGGATAATATGCCTTTTTGGTGTAGATCAGCTAACTTTTGCAACTTTACTGTTATGTCTTCCTGATTCGACTGTTGAGGCTGCGAGGGTTGTGCTTGTTGCATCTGTGCGGCTTTTAGTTGATCGATCTCTTTTTGTTGTGCTTGTTGTGCTTGTTGTGCTTGTTGTGCTTGTGTCATAGCTGCACTAGTACGGCGTTTGGCTACAGCAGAACCTATAGCGAATGAAGCAATTCTACCTCTCATAATATTGGTACAAGTATAAGAGATTAATATACTTTTTTTGCTTTGTGGCTTAGTCCTGTAACTCCATTTCTGTTCTGATTCTATATCTTATGAGTAGCCTAATATTATAGATTACAACTTTTATTCCTGTTTCTATTCTCTGCATATTCAATTTTCTCCTAGCAGGGATATCGCCAAACTTTCTTTTGAATGCGGAGTTGGTTGATTGAACAGCATCGCTGCGTTTGTGGTATCTGAAAGTGTCCAAATACTAGTAAAGTAATACAAGTCTACTCCTACTCTTTTGTTAAGTTAATCAATATCACCATGTATACTTTGCAAGAATACCTACTCTCAAAAATAGATCCCTTCAATTATGTCATAAATTGTATATCAGACATCATTCAAACGTATGTGTTTGAATGAATCGCTTGCCATAGCTGCTGTTGTTGTATGATCATTTCCTCCAATGTTATTAGAAATTTGTGTTGTTGCATTAGCAAGATT
>Ga0157301_10000011_pt1 | contig 15153 bp, 16 predicted proteins | sample NitcycUS088202R2_FD_108393 | JGI IMG/M metagenome (GOLD analysis project Ga0157301, IMG submission 108393) | Soil microbial communities from Arlington Agricultural Research Station in Wisconsin, USA - Nitrogen cycling UWRJ-S088-202R-2 | ecosystem: Environmental > Terrestrial > Soil >... | reverse complement strand
GGCGCGTGGGTCGCACCGTCGTGCTGCGACTTCGCTTCGACGACTATTCGCGCGCAACGCGCTCGCACACGCTGCCGTACGCGACCGCCAACACCGACGCGATCCTGACCACGGCGCGAGACCTGCTCTCGGTCGCGGCGCCGATCATCGAGCGGCGTGGGATCACGCTCGTCGGCATCTCGGTCGCGAACCTGCACGACGGCCGCGCGGTTCAGCTCACGCTGCCGTTCGACCGGCGCGGGAGCGAAGCGCTAGACGCCGCCCTGGACGAGGTGTGGCAGCGCTTCGGCTCGCGCGCTTTGACTCGCGCGGTGCTCCTCGACCGAGGCCCGGGCGTCGAGATGCCGCTGCTGCCCGACTAGGGCTACCTGCTCATCACGGCGTCAAGGTGCGCTCGAACGTGATGTTCCCTGCCGTGTTGACGATCCGGATCGTCAGCGTGCCATTCCTCGTCAGGCTGAGCTCTCCGAAGTTGAACCAGCGCTTCGCCTCCGCCCACGTGGTCACGGCACCCGGCGACGGCGGTCCGAAGAAGGCGAGCTGTTCCGGATCGAGGCTCGTGTCGAAGTCGGTCGTGGGGAAGATGCCGGCGTTCATCGGCCCGGTGACGAGCTCGTACACGGAGAACCCCGGGTCGGCGGCGAAAGGGGTGTACCGGAAGGCCTCCGCGAAGTGGACGTCGGTCGTGATCCAGACGCTGTTGCGGATCGCGTGCTCGTGCATGAAGCGGAGGATGTCGAGCAGCTCACGCTCGTAGCCCGTTGTCTGGTCGAAGTTCGCCCAGCCGTCGCGTCCATTCGGAACGGCTGGGAACCCCGTGGGGATCGACATCGGCACGCTCGAGACAATCACCTTCCACCTCGCGTCCGAGGCCGCGAGCTTCTCCTTCAGCCACGTCAGCTGCTCCCGCCCGAGCATCGTCTTCGGATGGGCGTCTGTATCCGTTTCGAAGTTCGGATCCCGGTACTGGCGCGCATCGAGCACGAACAGCTCGAGATTCTTCCCCCAGCGAAGCGAGCGGTAGAGGCGCGACGGCGTGTTCTCGGCGATGGCGACCGGCGTGTAGTCGAGGAACGCCCGAAGGCCGAGCGGCATCAGGTGAACGCCCGGGGTGTACGGGGGGGTGCTGCGGGTGTCGGTGAGAGGCCCGAAGTCGTTGACGACCTCGTGGTCGTCCCAGACGCCGACGTAATCGGTTGCCGAGAGTAGGCGCTGGAAGCCCGGGTCGGCACGGCTGTAGCGCCAGTGCGCCCAGAACGTCGGCACGTCGGTAGCCGGGCCGAAGGTCCCCGGGATCTGCGCGTTCCCGTACAGGCCCACTGCGGAGCAGGCGTTATCGGCGTAGATGATGTCGCCGAGTCCCACGAACACGTCCGGGTGCCGGGCGCGGACCGTCTCCATGATCGGCATCCCCTCCGCTGCGTCGCGGCAGACGTTCTGCCCGTTGAGATCACCTCCAAAGGCGAGACGGAGAGGCGCGGCCTCGCGGTCCCTCGGCGCCGTGCCGAAAGATCCCTTGGCAACCGGCCCAGGCGACGAGCCGTGCCCGCGGAGGCTGAACCAGGCGCGATAGCGGTACGTCGTCCCTGGTCGGAGGTGCTCGAGCGGGACGCGTGCGGTGAAGTCGTCCGCCGCCCGTGCCTCCACGTGCGCGATTCGCCCGTGCGGCCCTCCGGAGACGGCGACATTCAAGGTTGCCTCGCGGTCTGCTCGCGCCCAGAGCAGCGCAGAAGAGGAGGTGACGTCGCCGACGATGACGCCATGCGTGATCGCGACAACAGGCCCCTTGTGCTCAGCATTGGCGACCGCGCCGCCCGCCGCGAGGCCCAAGAGCACGGTCGTGAGGATGAGCCCGACGATCTTTGACATCGCTCCCCCTTCCCCCAGTGGAGCCGCAGACGCCACCAGGGCGTTGTCGTCTTCTCGGTCAGCCTAGACGCAGGTGATTAGCGACTGCCGTCGACTTGTGGACGACCCAGCCAAGACCCGCTCCCGGCTGGTCGACCAGCGCGCGCAGATCTCGAAGCCCCGCGCGGAGCTCTCCCTCGTCGGCCCCGGGTAGCTGCGCAAGTGCGTCCAGAGCGCTCTCGATCACGTCTGCCGCGTAGCTCGCCTGCACGGCGAGGTCGTCGTTCTGCCACCAGTAGGGCCGTTCGCCCTCGTCGACGTCACCGAATCCCGCCTCGCGAAGCCATCCCGGGAGGCGGGTGCCGGCGTCGCTCCAGCCCGAGGCCGCCATCCCGGCGACCATCGTGCGAATCAAGGCCTCGATCGGCGGCGTGGAGGGCTCGGCCCGGCAGGTCGAGTAGTCGACCTCGATCGCCGTGATGGCACCGCCGGGAACGAGGACTCGCCGGGCTTCGCGGAGGACGGCCACCGGGTCGGCGACGTGCTCCAGGAACCACATCATCCAGACGTGGTCGAACGACTCGTCTGCGAACGGAAGGGCAAGTGCATCCGCCTCGACGAGGGTCGCCTCGACTCCGGCCCGCTGCAGGTGTCCGCGGGCGAAGTCGAGCTGCTTCGGCTCGATGTCGACGCCCACGAGACGGAGCCCTGGGAACTCCTGGCCCAGCACCGCCAGCACCGCACCGACGGCTCAGCCGACCTCGAGCAACCGGGTCCCGGGCGCGAAGTACGTGCCGTCGCGGATCAGCCGATGCCGCCAGTGCTCCGCCTGCTCGACGAGCCGCTCCTGCTCCGGGGTCCCGTAACCGTGGACGTAGCCGGCCGAGGTCACGCCATCAGGATAGGCCCGGGGTCTCACCCAACCGCTAGCCGCACCTCTGGCGGCGGTGGAGCCCTCGCGGTCAGCGAAGGCTCCACCCTTCCACCCCCTCAGGGAACGATGCGCCAGACGGCGCCGTTGCCTGCGGACGCGCCATTAACGGAGACGTAGAGCGCGCCGTCATCGCCGACTACGAGGCCCGTCGCCCGCGGCAGGCCGCCCGCGACGAGCGTCGACGACCCGCCGCCGCCCGGCGGCACGACGCGGATTGCGCCCGGGCCCGCAAACGGGAACGGCACGCCCGGAATCGCGGACCCGTGCTGAAGCACATAGAGCGAGCCGTCCGCGCCGAACGCCAGGTCAGTCAGCGCTGTCAGGTTCCATGCGTACGGCGTCGGCGCCTGGCCCGGTACGACGCGATAGACGATCGCCGTGTCCGCCGTGAACGGAAAGCCGGTGAGTGTCGATACGTAGTACGCACCGTCGGGCCCGACGACGACGTCCGTCGGCACCCCGTCCCGCAGGCCGAACGGCCCCGGCGGAGCCACCCTCGGGAACGTCGCGACGGTGGAGAGGTTGCCATTTGCAGCCACATCGAGCAGCGAATTTCCACCCGCGTCGGTCACCAGCCGATGACCCGGTAGTGCCAGTAGTCCGTAGGGGTTGCTGTCGATCTGCGCGCCGTCGGGATTGGCGTCCGACTCGTAACGGGCGACGTCCGCAATCGGCCTCGTGTTGCCCGACGCCGACACCTGCAGCAGGTAGCCGAAGCCGAGGTCGTCGAGTAGCGCGCCGATGGGTGTGGCCTTGTTGCAGCTACAGCCGATCGTGACGAACAGCCCACCGCGTCCCTGGAACGAGACGTGCTGGGGGCCGGCCGCCGTGTCGCCCGCCGGCAGGAAGGCGACCGACGGCAGCCCGGCGACGACTCGCTCCTGCACGCCGTGCCACAGCCGCGAAACGGCACCGGTTGCGCCGTAGCAGCGCACGGCCGGCGGTGGCGCGTCCGGAGCCGGCACGCAAACGCCTGAGCCGCCGCGCCCTGCCTCCGCGACATAGAGCCCGCCCTCCGGGCCCCACGCGAGCCCGCGCGGGTTGTCGAGCCCCGTCATCACCGCCTGCGGAGGCGACGCGGCGAGGCCGAGCGCGGGAATCGAGAGCGCAGCGGCTACTACGCCGATGCACGTGAATACCCTCATTGGGGACTCCCTTCTCCCCCCGGGCCGCCGCGAACCCCCAACGCAGCCAGCCGCAGTGAGCCTTCGACCCTAAGGTGACCGTCCACCGAATGCAAGGAAGCGCGCGTGGTGGCAATAAGCCGCTGTCCGCCCTACGGAGCTCGCGCGCCGGGAAGATCCCCGAGCACCGGGAGGATGCTCAGCGATACGAGGGTCTGCTCGGCCTCGGGCGGCGGTGTCCTGTGACGCAACTCGTCCACCATCACGAAGAGCTTCCTGCCGAGCTCATCTGCCTCCAACGGTGTGAGTGGGACGAACCAGTTGACGACGAGCGACGCCTCCATCCACTCGTCGCTCGGCCTGCCGATCATGAAGCGTCGACGCACTTCCTCGTCGCGAGCGAAGAAGACCGCGAGCCACCGCTGGTCGATCGCCCTCCCTTCGGCATCGCCGGAGACGACCCCGACCACGGTTGCCTCTGGGCGGCGCCACCAGCGTTCGCGCTTCGTCCCGAGGGACTCGTCCTCCGCAATAAGTCCGGCTCGCGCGAGCATCCTCAGGTGGTAGCTCGCCGAGCCCCGCGACTCGCCGATTCGCCGCGCGAGCCTCGACGCAGTCGAGGGGCCTTCGCGCAAGAGCTCCCAGATCCGGAACCGGACCGGGTGGGCGATTGCCCACATTGCGGGACGGGTGAGCTCGATCGGGTCGCGCATGATGGAAAAAACCTTTGCAAACGATCCTCGCACGTGCGCGTCGCAGCGAGCAATGGGACCTCGCTACCGCCGACCGGCCATGCTCGCTGTGTGCGCAGCCGTCGGTGGGATGCTGGCCCTAGGCGTGTCGGCCGGCAACGGCGTCCACGTGTCGCGTGTCGGCGGAGGCGCGGCGACAGCAGGCAGGCCGTGGGTGGTGAAGCTCGCTGTCCGGCCGAAGTCCTTCCACGGAACCGTGCGCGTCGTCGCAACCGGCCCGCGACGCCTGAGCGCACGCGCCCGTGGCAGCAAGGGCATCTATCGTGCCCGGCTCGTCTTTCCGAGGCCTGGCGTCTGGACGCTGACCGCCCGTGCGGGCGGAGCACGCTCCAAGCTCGGCTCGGTCCGCGTGCGCCGAGCCCCACTCGTCCTCGTCGAACCGACGGGAATCGACGTCGCACCAGACGGATCGCTGCTCGTCGTGGAGTTCGGGCTTCGTAGGCTCGTTCGCGTCAACCCGGCCACGGGCCGGCTCACGCCGGTCGTCGACCTCGTCAAGCCCTGGGGCGTCGCACGCGCGCCCTCCGGGAGCAGCTACGTCTCCGACCTCGGCTGGGTGAAACGGATCGAGCCGGGGCGCGCGCCGCAGATCGTCGCGACAGTCGATCCCGGGGTCGAGGTGGGGCCGGTCACGGTCAGCCCCGCAGGCGACGTCGTCTACTCGACCGTGTCGGCCGTCTACCGCCTCGCGCACGGAACCGCCGGCACGCCGGAGCGGCTCGCGGCGGGAACTCCGTTCTCGGGCCCGCACGGAATCGCGGTTGCCGCCGACGGCTCCCTTCTGGTCTCCGACACCGGCAACGGCCTGATCAGGCGAGTCGACCCGGCCGGCTCGGTCACGACCTTCGCGGCACTCGGCAGCCCGCGGGGCATCGACGTCGCTCCCGACGGCAGCGTCTACGTTGCCGGTGGAGACGAGCACCGCATCGTCCATCTCGACGCCTCAGGGAAGCGTCTCGGCACCGTCGGGCCGCGGTTCGGCGACGCCTACGCGCTCTCGGTGGCGCGGGACGGGACCGTCTACGCGATCGACATCGGCGCAGATGTCATTCGCCGCCTCTCGCCCGACGGAACCTCGACCGTCGTCGGTCGGCGCTGAGCTCCCCATCAAGGGCCCGGGCCCGGAAGGCCCGGTAGGTCGGTGGGATAGACGCCGACCGCGAATCCGTAGACCGTGTCGCCCGAGCGGGGAAGCTGCTCGAACTCCGCGACCAGCTCGGCCATCCTCTTCCAGAACTCCGACGCCTGCTCCTCCGAGATGCGGGCATGCCGGATGAAGCCCCACAGCTTCCCGTTGTGGAACGCCGCGACTGACTCCCCGGCGGCGACCTCGAAGTCGTTGAAGTCTCCAGGCATGTCGTCTCCGTCAGGGCTCCGCTCGACCCCGACGTAGAACATCCGGGCCGTGCGGCCGTAGTAGCGCTCCTCGATCGCCCGTACCCGCCGCGTCTTCACCACCTGCACCAGTCCGGCCGCGGCAAGCACCTTGACGTGGTGTGCGACCGTGCTCTTCGGACGTTCGACCGCGACCGCCAGCTCGGTCACCGTCGCCGCCCGCTCGTGGAGCATGCCGAGGATCGCCGTGCGAAGGGGATGGCTGATCGCCTTGACCTGGGCGGACGTGGTGAGCGCGATCCGGTCGGCGAGGTCGTAGTCCGGGTGGCTGGGCTTGCGAGACATGTCCGAATAAACTAGCATTGTCGAATGTACCAATCTTATGGATCAATCGCTGAAGGAGGATTCGAGATGACCGAAGTCGTGCTGTACCACCACGTCCAGGGCCTGACGGAGGGAGTCGGGTCGTTCGCGGACGAGCTGCGCCAGGCAGGGCACACCGTGCACACGCCCGACCTGTTCGACGGAAGCCGCTTCGACACGATCGACGAGGGGATGGGCTTCGCGCGGGAGGCGGGGTTCGGCGCGCTGGCGGAGCGCGGAGTGGCCGCCGCCGAGGGCATCGGCCCCGAGGCCGTCTACGCCGGCTTCTCGTTCGGCGTCATGGTCGCCCAGCAGCATGCGCAGACCAGGCCCGGCGCCCGCGGCGCGTTGCTCATGTACTCCTGTCTCCCGGTCTCGGAGTTCGGCGACGCGTGGCCCGAAGGCGTCCCGGTCCAGGTGCACGGCAAGGAAGGCGACCCGTTCTTCGCCGAGGACCTCGAGGCCGCGCAGGCGCTCGTCGCCTCGACCGACCAGGCAGAGCTGTTCCTCTACCCAGGGGAAGAGCACCTCTTCGCCGACTCGTCGCTCCCGTCCTACGACGCCGCCGCGGCGGCCTTGCTCACGCGGCGGGTGCTGGCGTTCCTCGACACGATCGACTGAGCGAGGGGCGCGCCGAAGTCGTCGTGCCCGCGGCGAGAGTGCCCCGATAGCCAAGAAAGGCTGCAAATGTGCGGGCCGTGTCTCGGGCCGTGTCTCAGGCTTGTCCAGTGGTATGTGCCGCCTTGCGGATTGGCAGTCCGCTTGCGCCAAAGTGTCGGGAGACGGCCTTGAACGAGCTGAGCATCCGCTCGCGCGTCTCTCGCGTAATCGCTTATACAGTCAGGCCAATCCAAAGGCGGGCCCGTCCAAGGAGGGAGACATGGCAGAAGCGAGTCTCTACGAGCGGCTCGGTGGCGCATTTGCCATTGCAGCGGTGATCGACCACTTCAGCGACGCCGTCGTGCGCAACCCAATCGCCGGTCAGGGATCGAAGGATCCCGAGCTAGATGAATGGAGTAGAGACGATCTGGCCCGGCTTCCGGGCCTCAAATTCATGCGCACGCTTTGGGTCTGCGACATTGCGGGTGGCCCTCAGGTCTATGCAGCCACGAAACCGGGCGAGACTCACCTCGGGCTGGAAGAAGCCCACAGGGCGCTGGAGATCTCTCCTGACATCTTCGACGAAGTCGCCGCCGAACTTGGACGATCGCTCGACCACTTCAACGTGCCGGAGCCGGAAAAAGGGGAGGTTCTGGCAGCCTTCGCCGCGCACAAACCCGAGGTGGTCGAGGGCTACGCGGGCCAGTATTGACCCAACTCACGAAAAGTCACTCCGCGCCGAGCCGTGGGTTCAAACTCGGGGCCGCGGAGAGCGGAACCGGTGCGGGTGGTGCCTCTCGGAACGCATCTCGAATGCGCCCCTCGCCAGCTTCGTGTCGGGGTGCCCGAACGGCGTCGATATGCCCCCGGCAAGAATCGAACTTGCGCACGCGGTTTAGGAAACCGCTGCTCTTCCACTGAGCTACGGGGGCTCGGCCGCGAAGGCTACCGCCGCCTGAGATGGTTCCTTCGTGGCTCTCACCGTCGCGATCGTGCTGGCGCTTCTCTTCTTTCCGTGGCCGTGGAACCTGCTCGTGATCCTCGGCGGCCTCGCTATCGAGGCGGGGGAGCTCACCTGGGGCTTGCGACTCGCGCGCAAGTGGCGGCCGACGACCGGGGCCGAGGCGATGATCGGTGCGCATGCCGAGGTCGTAACTCGATGCCGGCCCGACGGGCAGGTTCGGATCAAGGGAGAGCTCTGGCAGGCGCGCTGCGAGGCGGGCGCGGACGTCGGCGAGACCGTCCGCGTCGACCGACTCGAGGGGTTGACGCTCATGGTCAGCCCCCTCTCACCGCCGGGGTGAGAGGGGGCTGCGCTTTGAGGTCTAGGAGGAGGGGCGCGTTGCCAGGGTCAGCGACACGGTGTGCTCGCTGCCGCCGCGCTTGTACGTCACGGAGATCTTGTCGCCGGGCTTGTGGGCGTCGATCACGCGGGTGAGGTCGTCGCCGCTCGAGATCGCCTTGCCGTCGACCTCGACCACCACGTCGCCGGCCTTCAGCCCTGCACCGGCGGCAGGCGTTGACGGACGGATCTCGGCGATGCGTGCCGCCGCGGCGGTGGCGTCGATCGAGACCCCGAGGTAGGCGTGCTCGACCTTGCCGCTGGAGATCAGCTGCGAGGCGATCGAGCGGACGGTGTTCGAAGGGATCGAGAAGCCGACGCCCTCGTTGCCGTTCGAGTCGCTCTTGATCTGGGCGTTGACGCCGATCACCTGACCCTGCACGTTCAGCAGCGGGCCGCCCGAGTTGCCGTGATTGATCGCGGCGTCGGTCTGGATCGAGTCGTTGATGGTGAAGTTGTTCGGGGCCGTGATCGCGCGGTGCAGCGCGCTCACGATGCCGCTCGTGACCGTCCCCTCGAGGCTGAACGGGCTGCCGATCGCGACGACGCCGTCCCCGACCTGCAGAGCGGACGAGTCACCGACCTGCAGCGGGTGCAGCTCCGAGGACGGAGCGTCGACCTTGATCACGGCGAGGTCGGTCGACTGGTCGGTGCCGACGACGCTGGCCGAGTAGGTTTTGCCGTTCCAGAAGCGGACGCTGATCGACTTGGCTCCGTCGACGACGTGGTCGTTGGTCACGATGTGGCCGTCGGAGTCGTAGACCCAACCGGAGCCCTGGGCCTGCGCCGTGCCGCCGCCGCCTCCGCCGAACGGCGAGTTGTCGCCGCCGCTCGTGGTGACGGTGATCTCGACGACCCCGCGGTTGGCCTTGCGGTAAATCTGGTTGACCGAGAGCGGCGCGCTCGAGCTGGCGACCGACTCTGCCTGCTTGACGGTGACCTGCTTGACGACGGTGTCGCTCCCAGAGAGTGTCGCGTACGCGACGGCCCCGCCGCCCGCGCCGAGGCAGGCTGCTGCTAGGAGAGACGCAATGAACGTTGGGCGCGAACGGCGGGGCATCAGGGAGGTGTCCTTTCTTCGGTGAATTCCGTCGATGTCGTTCAGCCATGACACCAACGGCCCCTAAGACAACGCTGAGACGGCGGTAAGAAGTCCGTAAGAAAACCAGAGGCCCCGCCGAGGGGGCCTCCAGTCACGCACAAGGGGTTTGGGGGATCCCTTGATCGATGACGCCTCCGATCTCACACCCCGCGCCTAAGGGCAGCGTGAAGATTCCCTAAGAAATTCCTAAGAGCGGGCGAGGTGCAGGCACTTCTCACGCCCCGTTCAGCTTCGGGAGCAACAATGCGCACGTGAAGATCCTCGTGGTGGACGACGAGCGGGCCGTGCGGGAGTCGCTTCGCCGCGCGCTGGAGCTCGAGGGCTACGAGATCGAGCTGGCCGAGGACGGCGCGCAGGCGCTGGAACGGCTGGAGTCCGAGCCCGAGCCCGACGCGATGGTGCTCGACGTGCTGATGCCGCGCGTCGACGGGCTCGAGGTCTCCCGCACGCTGCGCCGCAACGGCAGCCGGTTGCCGATCCTGATGCTGACCGCGCGGACGCAGGTCGAGGACCGGGTCGAGGGTCTCGACGCGGGCGCAGACGACTACCTGACGAAGCCGTTCGCGCTGGAGGAGCTGCTCGCGCGCGTGAGAGCACTCTTGCGGCGGACGACCGACGGCTCGGGCGAGACCTTGGAGTTCGCCGACCTGACACTCGATCCCGGGACGCGCGACGTGACCCGGGACGGCGAGCGCATCGACCTGACCCGCACCGAGTTCGCGCTGCTCGAGCTGTTCATGCTCAACCCGCGCCAGGTGCTCACGCGGTCGCTGATCTTCGAGCGTGTCTGGGGTTACGACTTCGGCTTCGCGTCGAACTCGCTCGACGTGTACATCGGCTACCTCCGACGGAAGACCGAGGCCGGCGGCAGGTCGCGGCTCATCCACACGGTGCGTGGCGTCGGCTACGCGCTGCGCGAGACATGAGCTTTCGCACCCGGCTGGCACTCGTCGCCGCGGCGGCGGTCGGGATCGCCGTGGTCGTGGCCTCGATCGTCGTCTACATCGTCGTGCACAACGAGCTGCTCGGCGAGGTCGACCGGTCGCTCAGCGTTCGTTACGAGGGGATCACGAGTGGACCTCCGCTGCAGATCAGGGAGGGCTACCTCGACATCCCCGGAGCGGCGCCGGGCCAGCTGAGCGACTTCGTACAGGCCGTCCCGGCCGCCGGCCGTCCGTACGTGCAGCCGGGAATGCTGGTGTCCCTGCCTCCGACGAGGCGTGAGCGTCAGACGGCCCAACGCGCGGCCGCGCGTCAGGCAGGGCGTGTCTATCTCACCGACAGGCGCGTCGACGATGCCGAGTACCGGGTGCTCACGTACCCGGCCCTCGGACTCGACGGCTCCGGCTACGCCGTCCAGATTTTCCGGCCCCTCAGCGAGGTGAACCGCACGCTGCACCGCATCACGATCTTCCTCATCTTCATTGCGGCAGGCGGGATGGGCGTCGCGGCCGCGCTCGGCCTCCTGGTCTCGCGGGCTGCGCTCGCTCCTGTGCGGCGTCTGACCGCGACAACTGAGGCCATCACGGAGACGCGCGACCTGTCGCAGCGGATCGAGTCGACGGGAACGAGCAACGACGAGCTGGGACGGCTCGCGACGAGCTTCAACACGATGCTCGGCGCGCTGGAGGAGTCGAACCGGTCGCAGCGGCAGCTCGTCGCGGACGCCTCCCACGAGCTGCGCACGCCGCTCACCAGCCTGCGCACGAACATCGAGGTCCTCGCGCGCGCGGACCAGATGGCGCCCGAGGAGCGCGAGCGCCTGCTCGACGACGTGGTCGAGCAGATCGGTGAGATGACGGCGCTGATCGGGGAGCTGATCGAGCTCGCGCGCGAGAGCAGGCCCGACATGGTCGCGGAGCCCGCCGGCGACGTGCGGCTCGACCTGCTCACCGCGGACGCCGTCGAGCGGACGCGGCGGAACCGGCCGAGCGTCGAGTTCGAGACCGACCTCGAGGAGTCGCTCGTCCACGGCCCGCCGTCGGCGATCGAGCGCGCCGTTGCGAACCTGCTCGACAACGCGGCCAAGTGGAGCCCGCCTGGCGGTCCCGTCGAAGTCCTCGTGCGTGACGGCGAGGTCGTCGTGCGCGACCACGGCCCCGGGATCGCCGAGGAGGACCTCCCGTACGTCTTCGACCGTTTCTACCGCTCGCGTGACGCGCGCGGCATGCCCGGGTCCGGGCTCGGCCTGGCGATCGTGAAGCAGGTCGCCGAGTCGCACGGCGGCTCCGTCGTCGCCGAGCAGCCGCCGGACGGCGGCACGGTGATGCGGCTGCGCTTGAACGGCCTCGGCGGCGTGGACTCTTAGCGACTTCTCATCGCGCCTTCAGGCGGCTTTCAGGCGCCGCTGGTTTGGTGGAGCCGTGCGCACCTCCCCTTCGCGCATCCAGGAAGCCCGCCGCCGCGCCACAGGCGCGAAGCAAGCCGCGGTAGGAGTGGCCGCGGCGGGCTTCCTCGCACTGGTCCTGCTCGCTCGGGCCAGCCATCCGGCGAGTGCGCCCGCGACGGCCGGGTCGACCAGCGACTCGAGCGGCTCCGGCGCAGCCACGACCCTGCAGTTCGACGACGACGGCGGCTTCGACCTCTCGCCTGGGTCGGTCTCACCTTCTGACGGCTCGCAACCAGGAGCGCAGTCGAGTGTCTCCTGAGCAACCGGAGGTCTTTCGCTCGATGGGCGTCGATGTCCGCGTCGGCGGCGCGACGGCCGCCGAGCTGGCGGCAATTGCGCAGCTGTTTGCCGATTGGGAGCGAGCCTTCTCGCGCTTCCGCAGCGACAGCGAGCTGAACCGGGTCAACCGCGACCCGGCCGGGGTGGTCGTCCTTTCGCGGCTCTTCGCATGGGTGCTCCGCGAGGCACTGGGCGCGGCGACGACGACGGGCGGCCTCGTCGACCCGACCCTCGGGCAAGCCATCGCAGACGCGGGCTACGACCGTGACTTCTCATCCATTGACTTCGATGACCCGTCCGAGCCCGGGCCCGCCCAGCCCGGGCAATGGCGGTCCCTGCGCCTGACGGGCCGGCTCCTCGCGCGGCCCGCGGGCCTCGCACTCGACCTGAACGGCGTCGTCAAGGCGCTGGCAGTCGATGCGGCGCTGGAGCTGCTCGCCGGCAACGGCTTCGTGGCGGCGGGCGGCGACGTGGCCGCCCGCGGCGGAACCGTCGTCGGCCTGCCCGGCGGCGGGTCGCTGCGCCTGCTCTCCGGCGGCGTCGCGACGAGTGGCACCACGAAGAGGCGGTGGCGCCGACGTGGCGAGCTGCAGCACCACCTGCTCGACCCCCGCACCGGCCGCCCGTCGAGCTCGCGCTGGCAGGAGGTGACGGTCGCAGCCTCGACTTGCGTCGCCGCCGACGTCGCGGCCAAGGCCGCGTTCCTGCTGGACGCCGACGGTCCAGCCTGGCTCGACGAACGACGCCTGCCTGGCCGCTTCCGTGGCACGACCGACACGGTCGTGAACGAGGCTTGGCGCGAGACCCTCGAACCCGAGGCGGCCGCGGCATGATCTGGTACGTCGCCCGGGCCGGCGGGATGCTCGCCTACCTGCTCCTGACCTCGTCGGTCGTGGTTGGCCTGCTGCTCTCCGGCCGCGCGAAGCTCCCGCGCTGGCCGCGCTTCGCGCTCGAGGACGTGCACCGCTTCGTCGGCATCCTCGCGGGTGCGTTCATCGTCCTGCACGGCGGCGCGCTGCTGCTCGACCGCTTCGTGCCGATCTCGCTCTCGCAGCTGCTCGTGCCGGGCACCGACAGCTACCGCCCGCTCGCCGTCGCATGCGGCATCGTCGCGGCGGAGCTGCTCGCGGCGCTCGCGGTGGCGAACCACTACCGCAGGCAGCTCCCGCACAGCGTTTGGCGGCGGCTGCACTACCTGAACTTCGCGGTCTGGGCTCTGGCGCTCGTCCACGGCCTGACCGCAGGCACCGACGCGTTCACGACCTGGGCGCTGCTGCTCTACGCAGGCTGGGCCTGGCTCGTGCTCGCGCTGCTCGTCCACCGCGTGTCCCTCGGCTGGGGCGCGCCGCAAACGACAGAAAGGAGCACGTAGATGGCGATGAGACGAAAGGTGATTGCGGGCGCCGCGGCGGCGTTGGCCGTCGGCGGCGCTGGGGCGGGCGTCGCGGCGACCAAGCTTGCCGACTCGCGGAGTGCGGAGAGCCAGGCGATCGTGAACGATGCGGCGAAGAGCCTCGGCGTCGAGCCCAGCAAGCTGGAGGCGGCGCTCAAGAAGGCGTTCGAGGACCGCATCGACGCCGCCGTCGCCGCCGGGCGCCTGAGCAAGGAGCAAGGCCAGGAGCTCAAGAAGCGGATCGAGGCCGGCGACTTCCCGCTCTTCGGACCGCCCGCCTTCGGCCCCGGGTTCGGCATGCCCCACCCGTTCTTCCACGGCCTCGACGCCGCGGCCTCGTACCTCGGCCTGACCGAGGAGCAGCTCGAGAGCCGGCTCGAGAGCGGCAAGACCCTCGCCCAGATCGCCAAGGACGAGGACAGGTCGGTCGACGGGCTCAAGGCCGCGATGCTGAAGGACGCGAAGGAGAAGCTCGACGCTCTCGTCAAGGACGGAAAGGTGACGAAGGCCGACGAGCAGAAGGTCCTGATGGATCTCGAGCAGCGGATCGACGGCCTCGTCAACGGCCAGCTGCGGCTTCGGTTCCGCGAGCACCGCGGCTTCGGGTTCCGTCGCGACTTCGACCGCGACGGACCGCCGGCCGATTCGCTCGGCCCCGCGGCCTAACCCAAGCCTCGCGCACGCGCCCGGGTAGGCTGGGCGCGTGCGCGAGTCCACGGAGCGCACCGGGCCGATCCGCAGCGCCGCCTGAGTGGCGGCGGTCCTGCTGGCGTGTGCCTCGGCGGCGCTCTTCGGCGCGATGTCGGTGGCGGTGCGGTTCGCGGTTCGCCGGTTCGACGACGTCGAGCTCGGCTCGCTGGCCATGTCGTCGGTCGCGCTGGCGCTCACGGCCGCGATCTGCCTCGTCGCCGCGCGCGGAACCGAGCTTGTCGACGCGTGGCCGTTCCTCGTCTCGGGCGCGATCGCCCCGGGCGCCTCGCAGATCTTTTTCGTCCGCGCAGTGAGAGACGCGGGCGCGGCCCGCACGTCCGTGGTGATGGGGACGGCGCCCCTGGTCGCCGTCGCGATCGCCCTGACGGTGCTGCGCGAGCCCGTCAGCGCCGCGCTGCTCGCGGGCGGCGCGCTGATCGTCGCCGGAGGCGTCGCGCTGGCAAACGAACGCGTGCGGCCGGCCGATTTCCGTCGCCTGGGCGTCCTGTTCGCGGCCACGGCAACCGTGCTGTTCGCCGTGCGCGACAACGTGCTGCGGGCGATCGCGAAGGGCAGCGACGTCGACCCGCTGGCGGCCGCCGCGGTTTCGCTCCTCGCCGGAGCGGTGACGGTCGCCGTCTACCTGACGGTGACGCGGCGCGGCGCCTGGGTGCGTGGCTACCGCAACGCGGTCGGCGCCTTCGGCGTTGCCGGGGTCGTCTTCGGGCTTTCCTATGCCATGCTCTTCGAGGCCTACTACCGCGGCCGCGTCAGCGTCGTCGCGCCGCTGGTCGCGACCGAGTCGCTCTGGGGAGTCGCGTTCGCTGCGTTGTTCCTGCGCCGCAGCGAGCTCGTCGGTAGGCGGCTCGTGCTAGGAGCGCTGTTGATCGTCGCGGGCGGCGTGGTCATAGGCGTAAGTGCCCCTTCAGGCGATAAACGCCGGGCTCCGGCCCGCGATCACGCGGCGCCAGGGACCACTTTCGCCCTTGCCAAGGCCACCAG
>Ga0157301_10000010_pt1 | contig 15614 bp, 18 predicted proteins | sample NitcycUS088202R2_FD_108393 | JGI IMG/M metagenome (GOLD analysis project Ga0157301, IMG submission 108393) | Soil microbial communities from Arlington Agricultural Research Station in Wisconsin, USA - Nitrogen cycling UWRJ-S088-202R-2 | ecosystem: Environmental > Terrestrial > Soil >... | reverse complement strand
TGGGGAGAATAGATGGTTGAAGTTTGCGTAATTTATGATAAGATACGCTTTGAGGAAAAGGCACTTTATGACAAAGCAAAAAAAAAGGGTATAAGGGCGCAGATTGTCGACGCAAAAACGATTGCCATCGATACCGAAATCAAAAGAAAAGCACTTCAACTGGGGGATGTAATCTTACAAAGAAGTATAAGCCACTTTAGAGGATTATACCTTACAGCATGTTTAGAATATCTGGGCTTTCTGGTTATCAATAAATTCAAAGTCGGCGAAACTTGCGGAAATAAATTGATAACATCACTTACACTTGCCAAGTATCAAGTTCCAACTCCAAAGACGCATTTTGCTTTTAGCGCAGAATCTGCAATTGAAGTAATAAGCAAGACGGGGTTTCCGCTTGTTTTAAAGCCAATTGTTGGTTCATGGGGCAGAGGAGTTTTTCCTCTACGAGATGAAGAAGTAGCAAACATGATTGTAGAAATGCGAGAAGAAGATGACAGCCCTCTAGCACGTATCTATTATATCCAGGAAATGATCAAAAGACCGCCACGAGACCTCAGGTGTATAGTAGTAGGAGATAAAGTTGTTGCTGCCATTTATCGTTATTCCGCAGAAAATGAATGGAGGACAAACGTAGCCAGGGGAGGAAAAGCAGAGGTTGCTCCAATTACAAACGAACTGGAAGATATTGCACTAAAAGCCGCAAAAGCTGTGGGAGGTGGCATACTAGGAATTGATTTAATGGAAGATGAAGAAAGAGGACTATTAGTTCATGAGGTCAATAACACTGTGGAATTTAAAGGAGCTTCCAATGTTTCTGACGCTGACATTGCTGGTGCCATAATAGAATATGCCCTGAAAATTGCAAAAAAGTGAGCCCAATATGGTCTCTATTGACCTGAAAAATACATTCTGACCAAAAAGTCAAATAAGAGTCTTTATTACAATTTACATCTCAAGAATGTCAAAGATATAACAAAATTCATAAGCCACGTTATCGGCAGATAGAAACGAACTATTAAAAATGAAAGTTGGTGTTGTTGGCGCATCAGGTTACGTGGGTGGTGAATTATTACGGTTGCTTCTTCTCCATCCCAAAGTTGAGATTAAGATGGTAACATCTAGACAGAAGGCTGGTGAATATGTACATCGTGTTCATCCTAGTCTAAAAGGTTTCATAGATCTTACTTTTTTGCCAATGGATATGGAAAAGTTGGCAAATTCGTGTGAACTAATATTTACTTCGGTTCCGCATGGCAAGGCAAATAAAATAGTTAAAGATCTGTATGATAGAGGTACAAAGATAATAGATTTATCCGCAGACTTTCGTTTGAAGAATCCAAAGGATTATGTAAAGTGGTACGGATGGGAACATCCTTTCCCCGAAATGTTATCAAAATCAGTATATGGAGTTCCAGAACTTCATCGCGATGAGATTAAGAAAGCTCAGTTAGTTTCGTGCCCTGGCTGCATGGCGGTTACTTCATTGCTTGCAATAAAACCTCTAATAGAAAATAATTTGATTGATACCGACCACATCATAGTTGATAGCAAGATTGGCTCATCGGGTGCAGGTGTGAAAGCAAATGCAGGAACACATCATGCTATGCGATATGGCGTAATTCGACCATACAAACCCGCTAAACACAGACATACAGGAGAAATTGAACAAGAATTAGGACGCATTGCCAAAAAAGCAATTAAAGTAAGTATGACTCCTCATGCGGTAAATGTGGTTCGAGGCATACTTACTACAAATCACACATTCCTAAAGGAACCTGTTAGCGAGCTAGAACTATGGAAAATGTATAGAACATCCTACAAGAACGAGCCTTTCATCAGGTTTATTCGTGATAAGAAAGGCCTCTACAAATTTCCAGATCCCAAATTTGTAGTCGGCTCAAACTTTTGCGACGTAGGATTTGATATTGATGAGGACAACAAAAGGCTTGTGGCATTATCTGCATCCGATAATTTGATGAAAGGGGCAGCAGGATCCGCAATACAGAACATGAATGTAATGTTTGATTATGATGAGATGGATGGATTAAAATATACTCCACTGACACCAGTATGATAGTAATCAAAATCGGTGGAAGCGTAGTAGATGGACTCCATCCTACAACACTCTCTGATATCAAAAAGACAGTGGAAAAAAACAAATTGATTCTTGTCCATGGCGGAGGTAAAGAAGTCACTAACACTGCAACAAAGCTAGGTAAAGAACAAAAGTTCATTGTATCGCCTGGAGGAGTAAGGAGCAGATATACTGACAAAGATACAGCAAAAATCTATACTATGGTGATGTCAGGTAAGATCAATAAAGAAATTGTAGGAATGCTATTATGTCAAGATATAAAGGCTGCCGGAATTGCCGGGATTGACGGAGGTATCTTGAAGGCAGAACGTAAAAAGAAGCTTTTGATTATCAATGAAAAAGGCAGAAAAATGGCAATAGACGGGGGATATACGGGCAAGATAAATGCGGTTGATCCATCGTTAATAAATACATTATTAGATAAAGGATATGTTCCTGTTGTTTCACCTATTGCATTAAGTGAAGAATTTGATTTTCTTAATGTAGATGGAGATCGAGCTGCTGCATATATTGCAGGTGAGGTAAAAGCTGACAAAGTGATATTTATTACAAATGTCAATGGACTGATATTAAACGATAAGTTAATTACAAACATGACATTTGAACAGGCGACAGTAGCCCTACCAAAGATAGGATTTGGTATGGAAAAGAAAGTTATGGCATGTACTGAGGCAATAGAAATGGGAGTTAAAGAAGCAATAATTGCATCAGGTCAGGTAGAGAACCCTATTTCAGCAGCAATAATACATAATAATTGTACGGTGATTACTGCCAATTGAATGGTGAGGACCAGTATTCAGCTAATTTGTACCAGAGATTTCCTGTAAACATTGCGCGTGGCAAAGGTGCAAAACTCTGGGATACATCTGGTAAGGAATATATCGATTGTATGGGAGGATATGGTGTCGCAATTGTTGGACATTGCAATGACAGAGTAGTACAAGCTGTCAAGGACCAAGCAGAAAAACTCATAGTATGCCATATGTCTCTATATAATGATATTAGGTTAAAGTTTCTGCAAAAGCTATCTAGATTAGCTCCGAAGGGAATTACCGATACATTTTTTAGCAATAGTGGTGCCGAAGCTGTTGAAGCCGCATTAAAGTTCTCTCGTAAATATACTGGTAAGAAAGGCATAATCGCTATGAATGGTGCTTACCATGGAAAGACATTCGGAGCACTTTCAGTAACTCATAATGAAAAATATAGAAAGTCATTCATGCCTCTTTTAGAGGGTGTAAAGTTTGTTCCTTATAGTGATCCTTCCAAAATAGAAGAGGCAATTGATGGTAATATAGGAACTGTAATTTTAGAACCAATCCAAGGTGAAACAGGAATTGTGGTTCCAATAGATGGTTTTATCCAGAACGTCAGAGAGATTTGTAATCGTCACAACTTAGTTTTGATATTCGATGAAATTCAAACCGGTCTCGGCAGGACAGGTAAGATGTGGGCAGGACAGAACTGGGATACCACGCCTGATATCATGTGTATTGCAAAAGGGATTGCAGGCGGAATTCCTATGGGCCTAACGTTGGTAAAACCCGAAATCTTAGAAGCAATGAAGGTTGGAGAACACTCTTCCACCTTTGCAGGAAATCCACTCGCATGCACGGCCGGTAGTGCAACGCTTGATGCACTCATAGAAGATAAACTAATTGAAAATGCCTTAAAAACTGGCAAATACTTCAAAGACGGTCTTTTAATGCTGAACGATAGACATAAGATAATTAGAGAAGTTAGAGGTTTAGGAATGATGTTAGCGGTAGAGTTACGTTTCGACGTAAAGGACATATTATTTGATGGAATCCGAAATGGATTGTTAATGCTATATTCAGGAAGAAACATAATTAGGCTACTTCCGCCACTAGTTATGGATGAAAAGACTGTTTCTCACACATTAGAAATAATGGACAAACTACTTGCTAAAGAGGAGAAGAGGAGAAATGTGGGGTAACCTTGATTCTATTGATGATAAGATAATGGGGATTTTGCAATATGACTCACGCAAATCATTTGTAGAAATTGGCAGTGAGATCGGATTGTCAGAATCTGCTGTAAGAAGACGCATAAAAAATCTCACAGATAGTGGAATTATCAAACGATTTACCATCGAAAAAGGTACTACTGACAAGGCAAGCGCGATAACCCTTATTTCACTTAATTCCACGGCAGATACAAATGTAGTTTCTTCGAAACTAATGAAAATTAACGGAGTTGAGGTAACCTATGAGATTACAGGACAATATGATATTGCTGCTATTATTGCAGCACCTACAATCACAGAAATTAACAATTCTATTGATGATGTCCGAAAAACAGAAGGAGTATCTGATACAAATACTGTAATTATTCTTAAAAAAACTATACGGTAGAAATCTTGTTGTTATTGTTCATTTTATTAATAAAGATGCGAAATTCGATTTTTTACCTACTTTCTCAACAAATATTATAACAAAATGATTATACATATGTGATTTTACTTGCGAAAAAGTTTATATCTCATGCGAAAAGAGTTAATTAAAAGAGATAAATGTCGCTAAAATCAGATGATCCCAACTACTATGCTCATATATATAATGAATCCGACAAAGACAGAAAGAGAATTAGGATTCTTGACTCTACCCTTAGGGAAGGTGAACAGCATCCTAAAGTTTCATTCACTACCAAACAAAGAATACAGATTGCATGGATGCTCGATTCTTTTGGCGTCGATCAAATTGAGATAAGTCCTATAATATCAACCGACCACTTTGAGTCTACAAAGACCATTATAAAACAGGGGTTGAAAGCTGATATCTTAGCACACGTCAGGGCGATGAAATCTGATGTAGATATTGCCATTAGCTGTGGAGCATCATGGGTTGCAACATACATGGGTGTTTCGGATATTCACCTATCTACAAAACTAAAGATTACAAGAGAAGAGGCAAAAATAAGAGCACTGGAAGTTGCTGACTATATCAAGTCACATGGCTTGAAAGCTCGATTCACTATGGAAGATGCAAGTAGGACTGATCCTGCTTTTCTTATAGAAATGTGTAAGGAGATGAACGGTCACGGTATTGAAAGAATCAGTATTCCGGATACAGTAGGCATCATGCGTCCTAGAGGTATGTATAGACTTGTCAAGATAGTCTATGACAATATAGATATGTCAAAAACTTCACTAGATGTCCATTGCCATAACGATGTCGGCTTAGCATTAGCAAATGCTTTGGCAGGATGTGAGGCAGGTGCAGATCAAATTCATACCACTATAGATGGATTGGGAGAACGTACTGGTATCCCAACCTTAGCTGAAAGTGCAGTTGCACTTACACTAATTTACAAATCAAACAACGACTTAAGATTACACATGCTAAGAGATTTATCAAAGACAATTTCACAATATACCGATTTAGAAATTCCAGAATCAAAACCAATTGTCGGAGATAGCGCATACAAGCATAAAGCAGGCACCCACCTTGCCGCGATTCTGCGAAATCCATCCGCGTACGAAATCTTGGAACCAAAAATTGTGGGCAACAGACGCAAAATTGTATTTGGAGAACTCGCTGGCAAAAATGGTGCAACATACCTATTATCGTTGCTAGGATTGGAAACAGGTCAACATGAAGCAGAGACTTTAGCACGTGGTTTGAAAGAACTTCGTATGGGCGATATTTTGGAGTTGTATTTGGATGATAGGCTAGAGAGAAAGATACTTAATGATGCGGCTCTGAAAGTAAAAGAGTAGATTTAACATGGTTAAATGCCCAGAATGTGATGCGGAAATCAAAATTCCACCTGACTCTATTGAAGGCGAAATTGTAACTTGTCCTGACTGTGGTGCAAGTTATGAGCTTGTGAAACTAAACGAAGAATTTAATATTAAACCAGCCCAAGTTTTGGGCGAGGACTGGGGCGAGTGACCGAAGAGAGGACTTCTCTTACCATTCTTTATGACAACATCAGATGGGAAGAAAAGGCACTATATGAAGCTGCTAAAAAGAGAGGAATTGAAGTGAATAATACTAATTGTAAAGATCTTTTTATTGAGTTGAATGAGAATGATTCCTCATTATACAGGAATAAAATCATTATTCAACGTTGTGTTAGTTATTTTAAGAGTCTTCACTCAACTGCGGCGTTAGAAGGTCTTGGAGCACATATTATCAATTCGCTCCGCACTGCAATCCTTTGTGGTAACAAATTATTTTCTCATATGGAACTTCAAAAAGCCGGATTAAAGACGCCTAAGGCAATTTCTGCATTCTCTGACATATCTGCAATGGCAGCACTTGATAGTTTAGGATACCCAGCAGTCATCAAGCCCACAGTTGGAAGTTGGGGAAGATTAATTGCCCTTCTACGCGACAAAGATGCAGCCAGGGCTGTAATTGAAGATAGAGAGCATATGTTTCCACTTTACCACGTTTACTACTTTGAAGAGTTTGTTAGGCGTCCTCCTAGAGATATTAGAGCAATTGTAGTAGGAGACAGAGTTGTTGCTGCTATTTATCGTTATTCAGTCCAAGATGAATGGAAAACGAACATGGCATTAGGGGGCCATGCTGAAATTTGTCCAATCACAAGAGAGTTAGAAGATATCTGTATAAAAGCTACAAATACAATGGGAGGACAGATTGTTGGTGTTGATCTTATGGAGAGTAAAGAGCATGGTCTAATTGTGCATGAGGTCAATAATACAACTGAATTTAAGAATACGGTCAGAGTAACTGGTGTAGATGTTCCAGGATTGATAGTTGATTACACTTCAAAATTAGAAAAATAGAATTGGTTTCTCCGAATTACGCGGTTGAATTATTAAGGAAAGCCCTCCAATTATACACACCATCAAGATCTGAAGCTTCGGTTGCAAACATGATTAAAGACAGATGCGTTAACGAACTGGGTTTTGAACAGGTTCATATTGACAACGTTGGAAACGTTATTGCAGCTAAAGGAAATGGTGAACCCAGAATATTACTCTGCGGCCATATGGATACTGTTCCTGGATATATTCCAGTCAGGATAGAGGACGGTTTCATTTATGGTCGCGGAGCGTCTGATGCAAAGGCTCCTCTGATCGCGATGTTACTTGCGGCTTCTGAATATCCAAAACAGAGAGGAACAATAATTTTCGCAGGCGTAGTTGACGAAGAAGGAAATGCAGCTGGAGTTAAACAACTTGTAAAGAGTAAAATTTCAGTAGATTATGCAATTTTTGGCGAGCCAAGTGGCATCGAGAATATCACGGTTGCATATAAAGGCAGACTGGCAGTCAGACTGACGTGTGATGTTGGATCTAGCGCCCACGCAAGCGCCCCTTGGCTGGCTAAAAATTCAATTGAAGAAATGTTTGATTTTTGGAATGCAATAAAATCTGAAATAAACCGGACAGGCACAAGGGAGAATAAGACTAATTCAATCAGTTGTAGCCTCACCGAAATTATAGGTGGTTCCAGCCATAACATTACACCCCAGAAATGTAAAATAACAATAGACGTTCGAATACCCACTATTACTACATGTGAAAAGGTGCTTAAAATTATAGACGGAGCTATTACTGAAGTTTCTACCAAGAAAGGGATAAAAGCTACCTATAGAATAGAAGATAAAACAGAGCCCTTTGAAGCAAATCATACTTCTACTATAGTTAGGGCACTTTCTCTTTCAATTCTTGATGTTTGCAAGAAACGTCCAATTCTTGTACGCAAAACAGGGACTGGTGATATGAATATACTAGGTAATGCATTAAAAATACCTATGATAACATTTGGTCCGGGAGACCCGCACACTTCTCACACTGTTGATGAACGAGTAGAGATTGAAGAATATGTTTCTAGCATAGAAGTATTTAGTAGGGCATTATTTCATATGTCCAGACTTCATCAAATCAAAAAGGTCAACTATACCAAAGATAAAATATAGAGCTGGAAGTCTTTTTCCCTATATATGCTCTGGCTTATCGGAATAGGCATTCACGGTTACGAAGGTATAAGCATTTATGCACTAGACATTTTGAAAAGATGTGACATAGTCTATATCGAGAGATTTACAAGTGCATTATCTGACGATGATATACAGGGTTTGAATTCTTTGATTGGAAAAAATGGTAATAGAATAATACCTGTCGAACGATGGTTTGTTGAAGATGGACGAGAGATTCTTGAAAAAGCAAAGAACAAAGATATCGCGCTCTTAGCATATGGCGATCCATTAATTGCAACCACTCTTACAGAACTACATGTAAGAGCTGTAAAAAACTGTATCAAAGTCAATATCATACATGCTGCATCTGGCATCACTTCCTTGATCGGTGAGACAGGCCTTCACATATACAAATTTGGAAGAACGGTTACAATGATGTCTGAACAGCAGTCAACTGTTAGCGTATATAATACAATTTTTGATAATTTGCTTGCAGGAAGCCACACTTTGATTTTGACTGAATACAATAATAAACATAACAAATTGTTCTTTCTTGACCCAATATACTTATTTAACATGCTGCTGGAGGTAGAAAAAGATCTAAATCACAAAGCTTTTTCAGAAGAAACCTTTATAATTGTCGCCTCTCGTGTTGGTACAAAACAAGAAAAAATCATATCCGGTAAAGTTAAATCATTAAAGGACTTAAATTTCGGAACAGGTCCCCATTCAGTAATAATAACAGGGTTACTTCATTTCACAGAATCAGATGCACTTACAACGCTGACTTATAATGTCAATAAACCCATAGACAATACACTCAACATCCAGAAGATTTCTGTAAGTATGGTTCAAAGGTATGTTCCAAAAGCTAAACATGCAATTGAACAAATGAGATCCATTATAGGAGAAGAGGATAAAAATTTACCTGGCAATAAAGGATCATTTGAAGTACTAGATAATGCAGAGTACTATATTGATGACGCAGAGAGATTTTTAAAGCAGGGCAAACTGGAAGTGGCTGTCTTAAGTATTGGGTATGCAGAAGGACTTATTGATGCGCTGCGTTTCCAGAAAGGGATCAATCCGTGAGATCATAAAACAAACACCCATACCTTTGCTTTTGCAAAAGGTATGTGAAAAAATATAACAAAGAGAAGAAAATTTAATAAAAGAATATGTTTGTAACATGTAAAGAATTTATTAATAATACTGATTTTATAATTTACAAAATTTAAGTCATTATATATTTAGACATTATAGAAAGTTAGAAAACATATTATTATTAGTGCCAAAGCCATGCTAATTAGTGAGCGTGGGAGCAAATGCTAAAGAGATCGATTAATAAACAACAGATTGAAAAATCAATCCATATTCCTTATGAACTTATGCAGTTCGTTCAGCGCAACACATACTCTCTACTTATCAAGGGATATGCAGGAACAGGTAAAACCACTCTCTCGCTTAGTATTCTGAGAGCATTAAAGATTAAAAGCAACTTTTTCTATATTTCTACTAGGGTTTCTCCAAAGCAACTTTTTCTATATTATCCATGGCTTGGCAAATTCATTGAACAATCAAAGACATCAGGATCGGATGAAACATCAGAGCAAGGATATAATTTATCAAGTTTTGAAGATGCACGCCTTGATGAACCCGAATCACTTTTTGAAAGAATTACGAATCAACTGATGGACGTTAAGGCACCAATAATCATTATCGATAGCTGGGATGCCATTGCATCCTTTATGGACAAAGAAGCACGATTAAATAACGAACGTGTACTACAGACTTGGCGCGAAAGAGCAGGCGCCAAATTAATTTTTATTAGTGAAGATCCAAAAGACACGACACTAGATTTTCTTGTTGATGGAATAGTAGAATTGGGACAGAAATTCTATGATAATATAAGAATAAGAGAAGTTTTTCTTTCAAAATTACGTGGAGTTAGAATAAACAAACCATCATATATTTATACACTTAACAATGGCATTTTCCGCAGTTACAATGCTTATCAGCCAACAGAGTTTATGATAACTTGTAAACCAAGAATCTCCTTCAAAAAGAAAGAAAAAAAAATACCACCCCTTTCTGAAGACCTTTACATTGCAAGCGGATACCAAGGATTAGATATTGCGCTGGGAGGAGGATTTCCAAAGAAAGGCGTCGTACTTATTGAGATAGACTCACATATCAATACAAGGGTGACCATGACATTTTTAGCCAGGATTATATCAAATTTTGTTTTGACCTGTAATCCGATTTTATTTCAACTATTCGATGGATTTGATCCAAGCATAGTAATCACCTATCTAGAATCGTATCTGCCTGCTGCTTCCAAAAATAGATTGATTAAAATTTTTTGTCCGGCTGATAAAGTTGAGGTGTCATCGGATTACATAATACCATATCAGAACTGCAATGATTTTGAGAAACGCTTCGAATTTTTTCGTGATATTGTACTTAAAACAAGACAAGAGAATCCAGAAAAACTTTTGTTGAATATAATGAACATAGATATGTATCAAAATGTGCATAAAGATGGACAAATTAATAAAATGGAAATAATACCCTTCATTAGAGAAAATACTGATCTTTCGTTATTAGTAATCCAACATCCTCAAAATATACTAAAACACTTATCTGGAGTATACGATACACATCTGAGGCTCACAATTATAAATGGTACCTTATTTTTGCAATCACTCCTTCCCTGGAATCATCTTTTCGCAATTGTGACTGACAGGTCCTCAGGATATCCAAAAATTAAACTCGAGTCTGTAGTTTAAGGATATCATGTACTCAAATGATAATATTCATCCGTAATGTTTTCTTCTATTCCAACAGGTAGTAGCTCTTTCATTTGATCATAATATGACAAAAACTTATTACCCTTATGTGTTATTCTATAGAACATTTTATTGCCGCTATTAACTTCTTGAATGAGACCGCTATGAAGTAGAGAGTCAAGATAGATTTTGCACTGGTCATTGCTTAACATGGCTTTATACATTATTTTCGTTCGTGTTTCTTCTCTACTAGCTGATTTCAGAATTGCCGCAATTACCTCATAACGACTACGATTCTTCATTCTTTAACAATAGAATTAAACTTACATTTCATTTAATGTGAATGGAACTATCAGATAGAAACATTATTCACAGTAATGAAAGATCTCTTAGTTTATGTTAGTGACGGCGGAGGAGGCTTACTAAAAAGTTCTGCAAGTTGTTTATATCTTTCTATGAATTTTTTGCCTAATTCATCAGTCTTATAAATATATCGTTTTGAGTTAGGACGTTCTTGTATTTTTTCGAGCATTTCACATTCAAGAAGAAAATTCAGATATTCATTAATTTGTTTAGAATTCAGATTACACCTGTACATTACGTGAGTTTTTCTAGCCCCATTCTCACACATAGAAAGTATAAATTCGATTATCTCCAACCATCCCCTATTACTCCATCCTGTTGCGTTTAACGGCAATGTCTAACCACAGTAACTCAAAATGTATCGCTTTTAATACTAAACATACTTTCTAATTCAAAAAGAACCTAGAAGATTTCTACGTCAGTAACTTGGTTGTACCGGACAAGGATATTAATATATACTAAACAGCAATTTTATATTATTAGTAAATACTCCAAGCATAACGATCTTGTTCCTTCTTTTCTATATTCTGAAAAGATATTAACATCGTAGGCGTTATATATATTAATTGTTTACAAGCGTTGCAACATCTCCTCTCAACATAGACGCTTCGGATTTTGTTCAGGTAATTGAGGCAGCCTCCAACGTCTTGGAAACGGAAAGACAAACTGGTCATATCATAGGAGGGAAAATTATGGGAGGAGTTGCTGAACTGCGAACTCCGGAAAATCTCATAATCATTGGAGACATTCATGGTGATTTCAAATCCCTTTTCAATGTTCTTCAAGATATCACTTTTGAAGAGTTTCTGCTCAATCCCTATAATAAAATCATATTCTTAGGTGACTATGTTGACAGGGGGAGTGATTCAGTCGGAGTATTATATTCAATCTGCTATTTAAAACAAAAATTCCCTAATTCAATCATATTAATGCGTGGAAACCACGAAGCACCACTTGAATTTCCGTTTTCGTCGCACGACTTGCCATTCAAAATTATTGAGCATTATGGTAAAAACTTAGGTAAGTGGATCTATAATGAAAAAGTATTAACCTTTTTTCGATTACTTATACTATCAACCGTGATAAAAAACCAGTTGCTCATAGTTCATGGAGGGCTACCTACTGATGTAACTGGATTAGCCGAAGATTTTAGAAACCCCATTGCTGCTGCCCACGAAAATCATATTGATAACAGAATAATGGAAGAAATTCTATGGAATGATCCTTGGAAAGGAACTCATACACAGGATTGGAGCTATTCAGAAAGGGGCATCGGGAGACTCTTTGGAATAAATATCTCCAAAAAATGGTTAAGGATATGTGGAACTAAAGCCGTTGTCAGAGGACATCAACCTTGCCAAGGCTTCAAAATTGATCATGATGGCATGATAATGACGTTGTTTTCATGTAGAGAAGCATATCCGAATTCCAAGGCTGCATATTTATCAATATCCAACAAGCAATTACACTCTATACATAACGCCATAGATCTATCACAATATGTAATAAAAATTAGCTAAATCTTGAGAGTTGCTTTTATTTCCTTGCATCTCTTTCTCAAGGAGACTGTCGATATATCAGCTATTTGACAGATCTCTACCTGTCTGAGGAACTCGTTGCAGCTCTGTGACGCTAAATAAATTACGGCGCCTGCGAGCGCCCTTGGGTTCTTGCCTATCGAAATTCTATTCTGCTGTACTTGAGAATATATTTTCAATGCTTCACGCTTAATTTTTTCACTTAAGTTGAGTCTGTTTGCGAGCAGAGTAACGTAGTCTGGTCCGTGAAGGACTGGCATTTGCAAAGAGAGTTCTCTTAATATCAATTTATAATGGGACATTACGTCCTTACTAGATAAATTACATACGGCCGCAACATCAGAAATCGTTTTTGGTGTTGCAGTCTCTCTACACGCAGCATAAAGTGCAGCTCCAACCAAACCAAGAGTTGATCTACCCTTAGCAAGTTTCTTTATTGCAGCTTTTCTATAAATATATGCCGCACTTTCCAAAACTGCCTGACTCAGATATAATTTATCTCCAAAGTTATTCAGAAATTTTAGAGCTTTCTCCAAGTTTCTAGATATTGAATCGTTTAGTTGGGATCTATTGTTCCATGTCCGTAATCTTTGCATCTTCATCCTTTGTTCAGGTTCCAGAGCTTTACCCCTCGCGTCAGTATCACCCATTCCAATCAAGGTAGATAGACCTTTGTGATGAATGGCTAAAGATTCTGGCATTCCTGTTCTAGATCTATCACTATATTCAGACTGCGTAGAATATCCACTACTATGTTCATTATTAAAAAATTTATCATTTGCAACACAACCACACGAACTACATACAAATTCGCTAGAGACCATATCAAAAATTACTGTATCATTATTACATTGATTACAATATGTAGCCTTATTACGGCCGTCTAGTTTACTCTCAGAATGCATGTGTTCACTCGGATCCATCACAGAAGAGCCCGTAGAGTCTTTTATTATCCCTAGTTTTTCTAGAAATCAGAAAATTCTAATATTATACGTTTTAAGTAAGGAATTCAAGCTCAAACCACAATTTGCCTTTTTTCTAAAAGTGCTGTGAATATCTATAAGAAACAAGCATATGTATTTAATATCAGATATTATAAATCTAGGATTTTCTCATTTTTTCCATTAATCCTGTAACATCCACATTACTTATTTTTCTATTTCTTTGTCAAACCATGCTTCGACATCTTCTGGCCGTGTCCGTACTTTTGCTTTCATATCAGTAAGTTCATTACTTCTTGTCTGTGCAATATCTCGGAACTTCGGCATATAGGCAGAAGTAACGCTTTGCAATAATTTTTCGACAAACTTATCAATCATATCTTTCCTTACCTCCAGACCATATTTTATTAGTTAACTAGCCGAGAAGATGGAAAAGAAATCTCAGCAATAATATAAGCACAATGATTCCAATTACTATGTAGATCAGCGTCCAAATCATGTCTATCGATAGCACGATATGTAATATAAAGTCGATACAACAATTATCGTAGGAACAATTCCTTAACATCATGGGTATGAACCGTCTGCTAAGTTTTATTTATTTATATAATCATTAGCTTTACCGCACATTCTTTTAGTCAGTTACGTACAACAAGAATACTGGATGGCGCTATTATTTACACCATGCAAATGTACATGCAGATATAAGATAGAGCAAAAAGACAGAACTCTTATATCATTCCGTCCATTACCGTACTGTCATGCCTAAGGCAGGCTTCAAATCTATTACGGTAAGCGAAAACGTATATAAAAAGTTCTTCGAAATTTACGAAAAAAACAAAAAAGAATTAGAGTTAAAAGGTATCACAAGCTTCTCAGGATACCTTACTAGCATGATGGAGGAGATGATGATAAAGTATGAAGCATTTGCCAAGCACGCACCATTTATGGAAAAACTTGCCATTGATCAGAATCGAGTCATAGTAAAAGACAACAAACGAAATAGAATTGCAGAAGTGTTATTAAAGAATGGAGAATTGCAGTGCCTCTTAGATGAAAGGTCAGACTGTGTACATGTAGGTTTTGTCTATTCTCTACCTGAAATATATTGCATAATTAACAGCAAGGGAATCAAAGTTCCGCGGTCAATATACTAACTATAATCCTCTTACCACTAGGTGGAATCGTGTTATCTATCGTGAATGATAAAAAGTAAAGGATTTTTATTATGCGGAATAGGCGTCTGAAGGGGTCAATGTTGCTGAACCAGTAACATATTCTATTTCCTGGTCTTCACTTAATAATTTCTCAAGCTCTTCAATATACATGCGTATTGCTTTGAATCTAAGAGTTCTACCTTCTTCCACGGATGGAACACGTTCGTACCTTTTGTATATCCAATCCTTTTTAGACTCCAAATCTACTTTGTTTGCAGGATAAACTACTTTGAGCATCACACTGCCCTCCCAATCATCGTAGGTTGTTTCAAATTGTAGAACATTCAACAGCAACTTTTGATCCATCTTTGGGAAGAGGGTTGCTGCTTCGTGAATGAGGCTTTGATAACTTGACTTTAACTTTGCTGCTATTGATGATGATGATGATGATGATGATGATGATGATGATGATGTTACAGTTGGGCTCTTTATGGTAGTGTCTTCGACCATGCTAAACAATATCTGGAAACCATTTCTTTTAACCTTTTATTATTATTCGAATTGGTAATTGCCTTCGACAAACTCTGAAGAGTCATTTATATGTATTATCCCATTGTCAAAGTTCTTTATCGATGATTTTGGAATAAGATATTTATTAGGAGTTATTGGTCCGTATGACACCACAAGCTTTTCTGGTTGAACCGAAGAAACAATTCCTACTTGTTTTCCATCGCTGCTATAGACAGGCTTGTTTACTAAAACCTGCCAATCAGTAATTCCCTTGCTATTCCCTTCCATAAAATATAAAGTAAATA
>Ga0157301_10000007_pt1 | contig 16036 bp, 13 predicted proteins | sample NitcycUS088202R2_FD_108393 | JGI IMG/M metagenome (GOLD analysis project Ga0157301, IMG submission 108393) | Soil microbial communities from Arlington Agricultural Research Station in Wisconsin, USA - Nitrogen cycling UWRJ-S088-202R-2 | ecosystem: Environmental > Terrestrial > Soil >... | reverse complement strand
TGAGATCAGCGGCATTGATCCGGCGGACGGGGGGCAGCGGGATGTCCCGGCTCCCTCGTATCGAGTGACCCAGCGAACCGACGGTCTGGGACGCAAGCCATAGCTGGTCTGCCGTCCACTCGACGGGGTTTCGGATGTGCTCTCGGCTTGTCATGCTCGCTCCTCGCGAACTGTCGGTTCGAGGGCCCGGGGCCGATCAGGCCGGGCTTGACGCCAATCGGCCGAGGGCGAGCGCGTTCGACGCTTATTATACACTATCCTGGCTCTTAAGTCCCACTTCTCCCACCGGCGGAGATCCCGAGCTAGGTCAGTCGAAGCGAAGTAGGTGCAGACTGAAGAGATTGTCGGAGTCGGTCCAAGCCTTCACCGGCTGCCAGCCTGAAGTACGAGCAAGCGCGTGGAACTCCGGCACGGTGTATTTATGCGAGTTCTCGGTGTGGATGCGCTCGCCATCGGCAAACGTGAAGGTGCGCCCGAGAATGTGAACAGCCTGCCGCGCGAGGCTGACGAGATACATCTCGATGCGGCCCTGGGCCTCGTTGTAGACGGCGTCATGCGCGAAGCGGCTAAGGTCGAACTCGCCGTCGAGCTCGCGGTTGATCCGGGCGAGCAGATTGAGGTTGAACGCCCCGGTCACGCCGCGCGCATCGTTATAGGCGGGAAGCAGAATCGACGTCGGCTTCTTGAGGTCGACACCGATCAGAAAGACGCTGCCCGGGCCGAGCAGCTTCGCGGCATTGGCCAGGAAGGCTTGCGCTTCGATAGGGGTCAGATTGCCGATGGTCGAACCTGAGAAGAAGCCAAGCTTGCGATAGCCTTGCGCGGCCTTGGGCAATGCGCGCGTCTTGGTGAAGTCGGCAATGAGCGGCAGGATCGTGAGCTCTTCATGCCGGGCTAAAAGCCACTCGGCGGCCTCCCTCAGGCTCTCGCCCGCGATATCGATGGGGATGTAAGCGGGAAGGTTTCCGAGAGCGCCAATCAGGAGGCTCGTCTTCCGGCTCGACCCAGATCCAAACTCGACCAGCACACGGCCCTCGCCGGCAAGCTTCGCGATTTCGGCGCCATGAACTTCGAGCAGAGCGGCTTCGACCCGCGTCGGGTAATATTCCTCGAGCTTGACGATCTCCTCGAACAGCTCGCATCCCGCCGCATCGTAGAAGAAGCGGCAGGGGATGCTCCGCGGCGTCCGCGCAAGGCCTGCGAGCACGGCCGCGGCGAAATCCGCCTGAATGTGGAGCCCGAGCGCATGCGCCGGGATATCGGAGGGGACGTGAAGGGAGATGTCGCTCTCCATCACGCGGAGGAGGCGAGACGCAGGCCCATGAACTGCCAGCGCTGATGCGGATAGAAGAAATTGCGGTAGGTCGCCCGCACGTGGCCCTCTGGCGTCACGCAGGAGCCGCCCCTGAGCACGAACTGATTCACCATGAACTTGCCGTTGTACTCGCCAACGGCGCCTGCCGCCGCCTTGAAGCCCGGATAGGGGAGATAAGCGCTTGCCGTCCATTCCCACACGTCGCCGAACATCTGCTGAAGCGTGGCGCCAGCCTTGGCTGGCATGGCGCGCAAATGATTTTGGCCGAGCGTGCGGCCCTGGGGGGGCACACTCGCCACGGCAATTTCCCACTCGAATTCCGTCGGCAGCCGATGACCGGCCCAGCGGGCGAAGGCGTCAGCCTCGTAATAGCTCACATGCGTGACAGGCGCGGCGAGATCCACAGGGCGGAAACCGAGCAGGCTCATCTGCATATAGCCGCCTTCGGCCTTCTCGAAATAAAGCGGCCCCTGCCAATCCTGACTGTTCACCGTATTCCAGCCGTCGGCGAGCCAAAGCGTTGGGGTCACATAGCCGCCACCCTCGATGAATTCGATCCATTCCCCGTTGGTCACGCACCGCGTTGCGAGCTTGAATGGGCGGATCAGCTCCTCGTGACGGGGACTCTCATTGTCATAAGCAAAGCCATTGCCGTCATGCCCGACTTCGAAGATGCCACCGTCGAAGGAAAGGAAGCTCAATGGCGTCGCTTCGCTTGTGGCGACACCGGCAGGAGCTGAACGATAGGCAGGCTTGAGCGGCTCTGTCGCGAACAGGCTCAAGATGTCGGTGAGCAGCAGCTCCTGGTGTTGCTGCTCGTGATTGATGCCGAGCTCAATAAGCTCTGCCGCCTCGGGCTGAAGCGCCTGGTCAAGCAAGCGCTCGAGCGCCTCATCGATCGCAGCGCGATAGGCACGCACCTCTTCCGCCGAGGGACGCGTGAGCAGACCGCGCTTAGGCCGCGGCTGCCGCGGCCCCACGCTCTCGTAGTAGGAGTTGAAGCAATATTCGAAGCGCTCGTCGAACACCTGGTAGCCGGGAAGGAAGCGCTTCAGCAGGAAGGCCTCGAAGAACCAGGTGGTGTGCGCAAGATGCCACTTGGTAGGGCTCGCGTCGTCCATCACCTGGACGACCTGGTCCTCATCGCTCAGGGGCCGCGCAATTTCCGTCGACAGCGTTCTCGTCCGAAACAGACGATCGCGTAAGATGGACGTATTCGATTGGGTGCTTGGCGTTGGCTCGGCGAGGACGGCGTTCCACGCACTCATCACTGGCTCCCTTCCGGCAATCGCACCCAACGCGAGATTTAGCAGCTTGTTCCGACAGGCGAAATGAATAACCATGCACGACTCCGTGAGCGCGATTTGATTTTCTAAGGAGTCTTGATGCTGGAATATGGTGCCAAGGCCGAGGATCCCATCGTCTCCTTCGACGGGAGGCAATCGGAGGTCGCAGCCGAACTGCAACGAGGCGTGTGCCGGGCACTTCGCGCGCTCGGCCACTGTGTTGTCACGGAGCTGCCTCCGCCGACGTTGTGGCGATGTCAGGAAGCGGCGACATTTTGATCGTCGAGATCAAATCCTGCCTCCTCGACTATCGCACCGACGCGAAATGGCAGGATTATCTCGAGTATTGCGACCGGCTTTATTTCGCGGTGCGGGCGGATTTCCCTTGCGAGGTCATCCCGGAAGAGGCTGGGCTCATCCTCGCCGATCGCTATGGCGCGGAACTCGTGCGGGAAGGGATTGAGGAGCGGCTGTCGGCCGCACGCCGCAAAGCCATGATGCTCGCCCTCGCGCGCGCCGCAGCACTTCGGTTGCAGCAACACCTCGATCCCGGCTGCAGCTTCGAGATCTGATCTATTTCGGGGCGCGCTTGGCGAGGATGCGCTGCAATGTGCGGCGATGCATGTTGAGCCGCCGCGCGGTCTCAGAGACGTTGCGATTGCAAAGCTCATAGACTCTCTGGATGTGCTCCCACCGCACCCTGTCGGCCGACATCGGGTTCTCCGGCGGCGGCGCCTTCACCGCGGTCGTGGACGCCACGAGCGCGTTGTAGACATCGTCGGCGTCGGCAGGCTTGGCGAGGTAATCGACCGCGCCGAGCTTCACCGCTGTGACAGCGGTGGCGATATTGCCGTACCCGGTAAGCACCACGGCACGCGCCTCGGGCCGCACGTCTTTCAGCGCGGCGATGACGTCAATGCCGTTGCCGTCTTCGAGGCGCATGTCCACCACCGCGAACGCGGGAGGTCTGCGCCGCAGAGACGACAAGCCATCCTCGACCGAAGCGGCAGCCTCGACTTCGAAGCCGCGTGTCTCCATGGCGCGCGCAAGCCTCGCGAGGAAGGCACGGTCGTCATCAACGATGAGAAGAGTGTTGTCGGACACGCGGGTTGTCTGCGCGGGCGTAGGTGAGATCTGCTGAACGTCCATGGCCCTCTCCTATGAACCTGTCCCAGCTCGCTAGTGAGCTAAGCGGTTTCGCGGCACTCGGCAACAATACCAAAGTAGGGGGTAGCTGGAAAATGAACTGCCGGTAACCTTCGGCAGCTGTTCGCGATGTCCACCGACCAAGTGGCGATTTGCGCGCCACGCTAGACAACCGGCTCGGGATTCAGCTCACCTCGCGCCGGACGTTGCTCGAATTTAGCGCGCGGCCAGGTTACCGTCACCTTCGCGCCGCCTTGCGGCCGGTTGGCGAGCGCAAGCATGGCGCCTGAACGCTCGAGCAGCGTCTTGGCGATGAAGAAGCCAAGCCCCATACCAATATGCTCGTCGGGCGCTTCCTGCCGCCAGCCCTGCGCCGGCCGGGTGGTTACGAATGGCTCGCCGAGCTGCTCGAGCACGTTGGGCGGGAAGCCCGCGCCGTCGTCGGCAATGACGATCTCGACCGCCTTGTCGGACCAGCGCGCCTCGACCTCGACCTTGGTGGCGGCGAAATCGATCGCATTCTCCACGAGATTGCCAAGCCCATAGATGACGCCGGGATTGCGCTCGGCGACCGGCTCCTGAGCCGCGGCAGTGCGTGGCGCCACGTCCTCGACGGCAGCGGTCCTGACCTCGATGGGCACGGCGACGAGACGGTGCGGCGCCACCACCTCTTCGATCAGGTGGCTCAAGGTAAGCCGGGACACAATGAGGTCGTGCTGCTCACCGCCACCGGCGAGCTCGGCCAGAATCTCCCGGCAGCGCTCGGCCTGAGCCCGCAGCAACACCACGTCGTCGTAATGCGGGTCGGTGGGCTTGGCGTCGCGCATCAGCTCTTTGGTCACAACGGCGATGGTCGCGAGCGGGGTGCCGAGCCCGTGCGCCGCAGCGGCGGCTAGCCCGTCGAGCGCCGAGAGTTTCTGCTCGCGGGCTAGCACCATCTCGGCGGCGGCCAGCGCCTCCGCCATGCGCCGCGCCTCCTCTGCTGTGCGCCAGGAATAGAAACCGATGAACAGGATGCCCGAAACGACCGCGGCCCATACGCCCATCACATAAGGGAATGGGAGCAGAAGGTTGGAATGGTGGAACCAGGGGAGCGGATGATGGAAGTTCGTGAGCAGCGTCGCCGCGCCGATGGCAAGTGCGCCAAGCAACGCGGTGACCCTGATTGGGAGCGTCGAAGCCGACACCGTGACGGGTGCAATCAGCAGGAAGGCGAACGGGTTTTCCAGGCCGCCAGTCAAATAGAGAAGGGCGGCGAGCTGGAGAACATCGTAGGCAAGCATGACAAAGGCATAATGACTGCGCAGGCGCTGGCTCGCGGGGTAGCGGATACGGAGCGCGACATTGATCCAGGCAGAGAGCGCGATCACCGCGAGACAGCCGCCGATCGGCAGGTCGATGCCGAGCACCCAATAGGCGCCGACGACGGTGATGGTCTGGCCGAGCACGGCAAGCCAGCGCAGGCGCACGATGGTCTGGAGGCGCAAGCGGCTTTCGTCCTGCCGCAGCCAATCCGGGACATGGGCGCGACGGCTGATTTGACTATTGTCGATGGCGGCCATAGCTCAAGTCTAACACGTGGGATCGAGCCATAATTCCGACAAAGCGGACGAGCAGCGCAAGGTTATGGACGAGAGAGTTGAAGGTTTCGGCAAAGGGGCCGGCGCTGGGCCTGCTGACGATAGTGTAGCGGCAGCGGGGGTCCCAGTGGCGGTACGCGACCTCACCAAGGTCTATGGCCCTGTTACCGCTGTCGATCATATCAGCTTCGAGCTGGCGCAGGGAACGACAGTGGCGCTGCTCGGCGGCAATGGCGCTGGCAAGACCACGACTATCGCCATGCTGCTCGGCCTCGTCATGCCGACCTCCGGCGAGGTCAGGGTGTTCGGCGCCGATATCAGCCGGAACCGCGGGACCGTGGCGCACAAGCTCAATTTCCAGAGTCCTTATGTCGATCTTCCGGCGCGGCTGACTGTCAGGCAGAATCTGACCGTGTATGCGGGGCTTTACGGCATCGCCAATATTCCCGAGCGCATCGCCTATATCGCTGAGGATTTTCAGATCGAGCCTCTGCTCGACCGCGAGACCGGCAAGCTGTCGGCGGGCCAGAAAACCCGCGTGGGTCTCGCCAAGGCCCTTCTTAATGCCCCTGAACTCCTCCTGCTGGATGAGCCCACAGCTTCGCTTGATCCCGACACCGCGGATTGGATCAGGCGGAAGCTCCGAGATTATGCGCGGTCGCGCGGCGCGACGTTGCTGCTCGCCTCCCACAATATGACCGAGGTCGAGCGGCTCGCCGATCGCGTCATCCTGCTCGACGCAGGCCGCATCATCGAGGATGAGACGCCCAAAACGCTGATCGCGACTTTCGGCCGGAAGACTTTGGAAGAGGTGTTTCTCGACGTGGTGCGCCGGCGCGCGAAGCGAACTCGCGAGGAAGCCGACGAATCCTCGGCACGCAAAGCATCATGAGCGACGCTCGTACATTGCCGCTGGGTGTAGAGCCCATCCTGTTGCCGCCCACAGGGTTGAGCGCCTCGATCCGGCGCATCAGGTCACTGGTGCAGCGCTACATCTATCTCTTGCGAAGCTCTGGCGTGCGGTTGGTCGAGCTCATCTATTGGCCGTTCCTCCAGATGCTGACCTGGGGCTTCCTCCAGAAATATCTCTCGGGCACCACCAACCCACTGGCGCAGGCTGCCGGCGTGCTCATCGGCTCGATCCTGCTGTGGGACATTTTGTTCCGCTCGAATATCGGTTTCGCCACCACCTTCATCGAGGAGATGTGGTCGCGCAATCTCGGCAATCTGCTGACGAGCCCGCTCCGTCCTTATGAACTCATCATAGCGTTGAGCGTCTGGAGCGTGATCCGCCTCAGCGTGAGCATGATTCCGGTGGCGACGGCTGCTTATCTCCTGTTCGGCTTCAATCTGCTCGATCTCGGCCTGCCGCTCGTCGCCTTCTTCGCCGTGCTGGTTTTGACGAGCTGGTCGCTCGGCCTGATCTCGGCAGGCGTCATCCTGCGCTACGGGCTTGGCGCGGAGGAGCTCGCCTGGTCGCTTGCCTTTCTGCTGCTCCCACTCTGCTGCGTTTACTACCCTGTCTCGGTGCTGCCGAGCTGGCTGCAGGTGATCGCGCTCGCGCTGCCCCCCACGCACGTGTTCGAGGGCATGCGTTCTATCCTGCTGCATCACACATTCGATGCAAAAGAGCTGTGGTGGGCGCTCTCATTGAACGCCGTGTACCTCTTCATTGGCTATCTTACCTTCAGCCGCTTCCTCGCAAGCGCGCGGGTCAACGGCACTCTGTTGAAGTTGGGAGAATAGATGCGCCGCCGTCTCCTCATCGTGATCCTTGCCGGCTTTCTCGTTGGCGCGCTCGGAGGCGCGGCCGCGCTTATCGTCACGAGCAGCGCGCAAGGCCCCAAGGTCGAAACCACAGGCACGGCCCTGATCGGTGGACCCTTCACGCTGGTCGATCAAAATGGCAAGACCGTCACCGACCGCGACTTCCGCGGCAAATACATGCTGATCTTCTTCGGCTTCACTCATTGCCCGGACATCTGCCCGGCGGAGCTGCAGGTCATGTCGGCGGCGCTCGATGCGCTTGGCTCAAAGGCAGACGAGGTCGTTCCCGTTTTTGTGACCTTGGACCCGGAGCGCGACACGCCGGAGGCCGTGGGGACCTACGTCAAGATTTTCGGCAAGAACTTCGTTGGCTTGACTGGCTCTCCCACGGCAATTGCCAATGCAGCAAAGGCTTATCGCGTTACCTACTCAAAATTCGAATATAAGGGTAAAGATGGAAATTACGGGTATAGCATCGATCATTCTGCACTCGTCTACCTCATGGACAAGGATGGTCAGTATTTGACCCACTTCACCTACGGAACTCCTGCCTCAAAAATGACGGAGACTATGCGCAGCTACCTTTAGCCGCGCGACCGATGCGCTCCCGTGGCAACTTGCCGTTGCGCCGCAACATAGAATCACCATCTGATTCCGCGATGCAGCATTTTAGCTATATCGTAAATCGGTAGGCGCGAGGTCCGTCCATGCTTTATCATCTCTACGAGCTGAACCGGGCGGCGCTCAGCCCTGCGCGGGCCGCAGCCGACGCCTACAGGCTCCTCTTCCGCAACCCCTTGAATCCGGCTGCTTATACCCCGCTCGGCCGGAGCGCGGCGGCTGCGCTCGAGCTGTTCGAGCGGACGACGCGCCGTTATCCGAGGCCCTCTTGGAATATCGATCAGACGGAGATCAAGGGCCGACGTGTCGCTGTCCGCGAGCGGGTCGTCATCTCTAAGCCCTTCTGCAATCTCATTCATTTCGAGCGGAACGTTTCGGCATGGCGCCGCCGCCGGGACCCCAAGCTTTTGATCGTGGCGCCGCTGGCCGGCCATTTCTCCACCCTGCTTCGTGGCACGGTGCGCGACCTCCTGCCGCACCACGACATCTACGTGGCCGAGTGGCAGGACGCCCGCTTCGTTCCGCGCGCCGAAGGCTCCTTCGATCTCGACGACTATATTGATTACATCGTTGAGTTTCTGCAGTTTTTTGGCGGCGATGTGCATGTCATCGCGGTGTGCCAACCGACCGTGCCTGTGTTCGCCGCGGTGTCCTTGATGGAGACAAATGGCGACCCGGCAGTGCCGCGCTCGATGATCCTCATGGCTGGTCCGGTCGATGCGCGGGAGAACCCAACCGCAGTCAACCGCTTTGCCGAGGCGCGCGCAATCGAGTGGTTCCGGCGCAACGTCATCACCCAGGTTCCGTGGCCCTATCCGGGCGTGATGCGCAACGTTTATCCCGGATTCCTGCAGCTTAGCGGATTCATGGGCATGAATTTCGATCGCCATGTTACGGCGCATCGCGACCTTTTCCATAATCTGATTAGAGGAGATGGTGATTCCGCCGATAAACACCGTGAATTTTACGATGAATTTCTGGCAGTAATGGATTTAACCGCCGAATATTACCTGCAAACCATCGAAACGGTGTTCCTAGAGCATAGCCTTCCACGCGGGGTGATGACGCACCGCAACACACTGGTAGACCCTGCTAAAATCCACAGGGTCGCCCTCATGACAGTGGAAGGGGAAAAGGACGACATCTCGGGAAGCGGCCAGACCTATGCTGCACATGTTTTGTGCAAGAATCTTCCACACAGTAAGCGTGAGCACCATTTGCAGCCCGGAGTGGGCCATTACGGCGTCTTTAACGGATCGCGCTTCCGCTATGAAATAGCACCGAAAATCCAGCATTTCGTGAGGGCTCATCAGCGTCGCGGCGGGATCCTGTCGCGGGTCTTCGGACTGACTGCCTAAAGCAGAGGCGCGCGCTCCCCGTAAACCCTGTGCTAGTGTACCGCCCGCCGAATCGGGAGGGGGACCGGGCGGTAGTAGGGAGCGTAAAAATGCTTAAGAGGCTCAGTCTCGCTCGCGGCGAGACTATCGAAGTCAAAATCCGCGGTCTCAACATTCCAATGGTGCTGAAACGAAGCGCGCGAGCGCGACGCTTCAGTTTGCAGGTCAGCGAAGCGCGGCGCGGCGCCGTGCTTACCATGCCGTGCTATTCGAGTTTCGCCGACGCAGATGAGTTCCTGTCGCGGCATCTTGGGTGGCTGAAAGAACGCGTTGCGGGATTGTCGGAGCCAGTTCCTTTCACGCATGGCGCCATCGTGCCATTGCGCGGTTTCGCTCACGTACTTCGCTTTACGGGGTCAGTGCGGAAGCGAGGCGTCGTGTGGCTCGAGGAAGCGGAAGATGCGAAGGCGGCGCCGGCCTGGCCCGAGGGCGCGCGCGTTTCAGTGCGGAGATTGCCGCGGCTGTACGTGGCAGGCGAAGATGGGCACGCTCCGCGTCGTTTGCTCGATTGGCTGAAGCGGCAGGCTCATCTCGATCTCAAGACGCGCGTCGCGGTGCACGCGAAACGCCTCGATCTCATGCCGAAACGGATTTTCGTGCGCGATCAGACCACGCGATGGGGATCGTGCTCGACCAGCGGCGCGCTCTCCTTCTCATGGCGCCTCGTGCTCGCGCCCCCTTTTGTGCTCGATTACCTCGCTGCGCATGAGGTCGCGCATCTGGGCCACATGAATCATGGGCCGCGTTTCTGGGCGCTGGTCGAGCGCACCATGCCGCGCCATGAAGAAGCGAGGAGCTGGCTCAGGAAACAGGGCGCGAGCCTGCACTGCTATGGCGCCGAGGGTGGCTTCCCTTCGTCGCGCACCTCGCCGAAACGCAGCATCGAATAGCTACTGGCCGGAGAAGACTCCGAGCACGCGCTGGAAGAGTGGCGTGCCGCTCTTCGCCGGCCAGGGCAGTCCGGCAATTGCCTCTTGGAGACGCGGGCCGCGTATGTTCGGCAACGGCAGCGGCGTCTTGTCGGTGTGCGCGTAAAGCATGATCTCATGCCAGAGCTTGGCTGGAAGCGTGCCGCCGGTGACCTTCTTCATGCGCGTGCCGTCGTCATTGCCGATCCAGACGCCACCCACATAGTGTCCGGTGTAGCCGATGAACCACGCATCGCGGAAGCTCTGGGTGGTTCCGGTCTTGCCGGCGGCCATATGTCCCTCGATCGCTGCCTGTTTTCCGGTACCGCTTGTGATTGTCGCGGTCAGCATGTCGTTCATGGCCCCAACATCGGCGGCCGACACCACTTGGCCGAAGGTCGAGTGCTGCCGCTGGTAAAGCACCTTGCCGTCGCCATTCTTCACGCGGGTGATGATATGGGGCAGCACACCCTGGCCGCCATTGGCAAAGGGCGCATAGGCGCTGGTGAGCTCGAGCAGCGTCACCTCTGATGTGCCGAGCGCGATCGAAGGATTGTCTTGCAGCTTGGAGTGAATGCCGAGCCTCTGCGCCGTCCGTACCACGGCCGAAGGTCCGACTTCCGTGGCGAGCCTGACCGCCACCGTGTTGATGGAGTGAGCCAGGCTGTCACGCAAGCTCACCTCGCCCTGATATGAGCCGCTGTAGTTCTTGGGCGACCACCCGGCAATGTTGGTCGGACCGTCATAGGCGAGCGAGTCGGGCGTGTAGCCGCTTTCGAGCGCCGTGAGATAGACGAAGGGCTTGAAGGCTGAGCCTGGCTGGCGCAGCGCCTTCACCGCGCGGTCGAACGGGCTCGTTGAGTAGGAGCGGCCACCGACCAGTGACTTCACGCCACCGGAAGGATCGAGCACCACCACCGCGCCTTCGCTCGCGTGGCGCGCTGATCCTTCCTCGTCGAGCATTTGGCGTAGCGCTTGCTGCGAGACCCGTTGCAGGCCGGCATCAATGGTCGTCTCGACGATGAGGTCGCTGTTCTTCTCGTCGACATATTCCGGGAGCAGCTCGGCGACCCAATCCACGGCATAGGGATATCCGGTCTCGTCGCCCTTGGCAGACAGGTTAAGCGGTTGCTCGTTAGCGCTGCGCGCCGCGTCGGCAGAGAGGAACCTCGCCTCCACCATGTTGTCGAGCACCTCGTCGACGCGCGAAGCGGCCAGCTTCACGCTCCGCGTGGGCGTATATTTTGACGGCGCCTTGAGCAGGCCGGCGAGAAGGGCGGCTTGCGGCAGCGTCACATCCCGCGCCGGCTTGCCGAAATAATGCTGCGAGGCGGCTTCCACGCCGTATGTGCCCCCGCCGAAATACACTCGGTTGATGTAGAGCTCGAGGATCTCGTCCTTGGTGAAGCGTTGCTCGAGCCAAATCGCGTAGATCACCTCCTCGAGCTTGCGCGCCATGGTGCGCTTCGGCGAGAGGAAGAGATTCTTGGCGAGCTGCTGAGTGATGGTCGAGCCGCCTTCCACCACCGTACCGGCTGTTGCATTGCGGAAGCTCGCGCGTACGAGTCCGAGCGGGTCAATGCCGAAATGGCGGTAGAAGCGCCGGTCCTCGGTCGCAAGAACCGCCTGGACGAGGTAAGGCGGCAACGAATCGAGACGAACATGACCACGGCGCAAGCCGCGCTCGGCGAGCACGGTGCCGTCGGCGGCAAGCACGGTGACGTTGGGTGGTCGGTCGTCGAGCGCGGCGATGATCGGGTCCGGCACCTGCGAGATGAAATAGACGATCGCGGCGCCGAGCACGATGGTGCCCCAGATAAGGCTGAGCAGACAGAGCCTGATGCCCTTGTAGAGCAGCGGATGATTTGCGAGCGCGAGCTTCAGCCGCGAGGGTTTGCGTTTCTTGCGTGGGCGGCGCCGCGGCGCATGCGCGTTGGCGCGGCGCGGGCCGATCTTGGGCTCGCTCCGGCGACCGACCTTAGCGCCGGGTTTTGCGCTCCGCCGCGCACCTTGCATGGATTTTCCGCCCCGATCGAACGCGCGAAATCAAGCCTCGCGGGAGCTCGTTTCGCGCCCCGCGCGCCTGTTGGACGGAAGCCTAGATGTTACGCCTTGACGCAGCGTTAAGGGATCGAGGCGACAGGCACGAAGTCACAGAGCAAGGGCCTTGCCTCGGTTCTGGATCAGCGAACGAAATCCGCCTCGTCTAGCTGGGGGCTGCGGGCTCGATGCGGACGCAGAGCTCTTCATGACTTCGAGGCCTTATACAGTTGCGGCCTTTACCACATCCACTGACACTCACACGTCGAGATTGGCGACTTGCAGCGCGTTGGCCTGGATGAACTCGCGGCGCGGCTCGACCACGTCGCCCATCAGCCGCGAGAAGATGTCGTCGGCATCCTCGCCTTCCTTGATCTTCACCTGCAGCATGGTGCGCGTGTCGAGGTCCAGCGTCGTTTCCCAAAGCTGCTCGGGATTCATCTCGCCTAGTCCTTTATAGCGCTGAAGCGTGAGTCCCTTGCGGCCTGCGACCATAACCGCGTCGAGCAGCTCGCTCGGCCCATGCACGACGAGGCTCGCGTCCTTGCGCTTGAGCGTGGCGGGTTTGGCATAAACTTCCTGCAGATGCGGGGCGAAGCCGTCGAGCTTGAGCGCGTCTGCCGAGGCAATGAACGGCCCATCGATCAGATGAGACTCCATCACGCCTCTGAGCTCGCGCCAAAAGCGCAAACCGCCCTCCCGCAGAGCCTCTCCATGCCAGCCGCGCTCGGTCTCCTCGGAAAGTGCATCGAGACGCTTAGCGATATAGGCCGCGGCAGCTTGTGCCTGCTTCAAATCCTTCAGAACCTTGGGACTGAGCGCGCCGGCAATCGCGGCTTGCTCAACGATAAAGCGCGGATATCGGCTGTGCATGCCCTTTAGGATTGCGCCGATCCTGCGCGCGGTCTCGACGATATCGCGCAGATCTCCGCCGCCCCGGCTCGCATTCTCGCCGGTCACCAGGATCGCGTCCTCGAGCCCTTCACCGATGAGATAATCCTCGAGAGAGCGCTCGTCCTTGAGATAGCGCTCGGACTTGCCGCGCGACACTTTGTAGAGGGGCGGCTGGGCGATGAAGAGATAGCCGCCCTCAACTAGCTTAGGCATCTGCCGGTAGAAGAAGGTGAGAAGTAGCGTGCGGATATGCGCGCCGTCGACGTCGGCGTCAGTCATAATGATGATCTTGTGGTAGCGAAGCTTCGACAGGTCAAACTCGTCATGGCCGATGCCAGTGCCGAGCGCCGTGATGAGCGTGCCGATCTCCGCGCTCGACAGCATTTTGTCGAAGCGCGCGCGCTCCACGTTGAGGATCTTGCCGCGCAAGGGAAGTACCGCCTGGAAGGCGCGATCGCGCGCCTGCTTTGCGCTGCCGCCGGCTGAATCGCCCTCGACCAGGAACAGCTCGGACTTGGCCGGGTCTCGTTCCTGACAGTCCGCGAGCTTGCCGGGAAGCGAGGAAACGTCGAGTGCGCCTTTGCGCCGGGTGAGCTCGCGCGCTTTCCGGGCAGCCTCCCGCGCCGCGGCAGCCTCAACGATCTTCTGCACGATGTTGCGCGCTTCTCCGGGGTTCTCCTCGAACCACGCCGAGAGCGCATCGGCCATGACGCTCTCGACCATGGGGCGCACCTCCGAGGAGACGAGTTTGTCCTTGGTCTGGCTCGAGAATTTGGGATCCGGGACCTTGACCGAGAGTACGCAAGTGAGCCCCTCGCGCGCGTCGTCTCCGGTGAGCGCGACTTTCTCCTTCTTGGCAATGCCGGACTCGGCCGCATAGGTGTTGACGGTGCGCGTCAGCGCCGCGCGGAAGCCCGCGAGATGCGTGCCGCCGTCCCGCTGCGGGATGTTATTGGTAAAGGTGAGCACGTTCTCGTGGTAGCTGTCGTTCCACCACAGAGCGGCTTCGACCGAGACCTTATCCTGCTGCTTCTCGACCACAATCCGTTCCGCGATCAGCGGGTGCTTGGTGCGGTCAAGATAGCGGACGAAAGCCCTCAAGCCGCCCTCGTAGCGCATCTCCTCGATCTTGGGCTCGACGCCGCGAAGGTCGGACAGCACGACGCGCACGCCAGAGTTCAAGAAAGCGAGCTCGCGCAAACGATGCTCTAGCGTCGTGTAGTCGAACTCCACCATGGTGAAAGTCTTGGGTGAAGGTACGAAGGTGATGCGCGTGCCGGTCTTCGCGCCGGCGTCGGCAACGACCTTGAGCGGCGCCTCCGGCACGCCGTCGTGAAACCGCATGAAATGCTCGTTGCCGCCGCGCCAGATGGTCATCTCGAGTTTGGAAGAGAGCGCGTTCACCACCGACACGCCGACACCATGCAGGCCGCCAGAGACCTTGTAGGAGTTCTGGTCGAATTTCCCGCCGGCGTGGAGCTGCGTCATGATCACTTCTGCGGCAGACACACCTTCGCCTTTGTGGATCTCAGTCGGAATCCCGCGGCCGTTATCCTCGATGGTGGCAGAGCCGTCAGCGTTAAGCGTGACGAGAATCTCGTCGGCGAATCCGGCGAGCGCCTCGTCGATGGCGTTGTCCACCACCTCATAGACCATGTGATGGAGGCCAGAGCCGTCGTCGGTGTCGCCGATATACATGCCCGGCCGCTTGCGCACGGCATCGAGGCCTTTCAGCACTTTGATCGACTCCGCGCCGTACTCTGCAGCGGCAGCGGCTTTGCGTTTTGAAGCTGGTGTCATCGTTCCCTGAAAGTCGTTTCTCGGTTTATGAGGCGGGCTTTCCGCCACTTGTGAATCAATCCCTGATAATACCCCGATTCACCGCCAAGATTTGGGCCTCTTGTGCAATCGGAGCGAACAAGTCGCGGTCGGTCCCGGTCATCCAGGCCTGAGCGCAAAGCCTTGAAATTTCGTCAAAAAGTGCCTCCCGGCGGGATTGGTCGAGATGTGCTGCGACCTCATCCAGGAGGACCAGCGGGGAGATGCCTTCGAGTTCCTTGATGAGCTCTGCTTTGGCGAGGATCAGCCCGATCAAAAGCGCCTTCTGCTCGCCTGAAGAGCAGGTGGACGCCGGGGCATTTTTGGGGCCGTGACTCACAATTAGGTCACTCAAATGCGGACCTTCAAGGGCCCTGGAAGCGACTCTGTCGCGCTCCCGCCCGGCCTTCAGGATGTTTCGAAAATCGTCCTCGACTTCGGTGGCCGGCATGTGCGCCAGAGCTCCTTCGAGCGTCCCTTCGAGAGCAAGCGCAGCCCACGGGAAGGGTGTGCCGGCGGCCCGTGACGCCCGCGTGCGCTCGATCAGCGCCGCGAGCCGGTCGACGGCATGGAGACGCGCGGCAGCTATTGCCGCGCCGGCCTCCGCCATCTGCTCTTCCAACGCGGCAAATAGTGCGGGACTTCCTTCGCGCATCTGGAACAGGCGGTTACGCTGCCGCATCGCCCGGTCATAGCGGCCAAGCGGAGTTCGCATCTTTGGGTCTATCGCGAGAACGAGCCGGTCGAGGAAGCGCCGCCGCTCGGAAGCGGGCCCCGTAAACAGGCCATCCATGGCGGGGATGAGCCAGATGATCTTAACAATGTCGCCGAGAGCGCTAGGGCTCTCGTCCTTGCCGGCGATGCGCACTGTGCGCCCCGTGCTCTCGTCCCGCGCGCCAACGGGAAGGCCGGTGCCGATCTCGACCTCGTCATGCCGCGACACGACGCGCGCGGCGATGGCGAATCCGCCTCCGCCATCTCTCCGGCACAGCTCTTGATAAGGTCGCCCGCGCAAGCCGTGACCGGGTCCAAGCAGAGACACGGCCTCGAGCAGGTTCGTCTTGCCAGAGCCGTTATCGCCGACCATCACGACGGGACGCGCGTCGAGCTCGAGCCGTGCCTTGGCGTAGTTGCGGAGGTCAGCAAGCTTCAGCTCGCGGACGAACAGCCTGTCGGCGTGAGGGCCTGTTTCGCCCGCCACTGCCAATGACTGATCCTTTTCGCTTCGGTAGGCCCTCATACCCGCATCGGCATGAGCACATAG
>Ga0157301_10000006_pt1 | contig 16244 bp, 15 predicted proteins | sample NitcycUS088202R2_FD_108393 | JGI IMG/M metagenome (GOLD analysis project Ga0157301, IMG submission 108393) | Soil microbial communities from Arlington Agricultural Research Station in Wisconsin, USA - Nitrogen cycling UWRJ-S088-202R-2 | ecosystem: Environmental > Terrestrial > Soil >... | reverse complement strand
GTCGTGGCGATCGACCCGCCGCACGCGACGGTTGCCCATCTTCCCCAGGAGCCGGAGCGCCGGCCGGGCGAGACGCTGCACGCCCGCCTCGCGCGCCTGACCGGCGTCGCAGCCGCCGAGCGGGCGGTCGAGCGAGAGGCGCAGGCGCTCGCCGCCGGTGGCGTCGATGCCGCGTCGCGCTACGACGCTGCGCTCACCCGGTTCCTGGCGTTGGGAGGCGGGGATCTCGACGCGCGGGCTGCCACCACGTGTGCTCGGCTCGGGCTCGGCGTCGACCTCGACCGGCCGTTCGATGGGCTGTCTGGCGGTGAGGCGGCGCGCGCCTCGCTCGCTGCAGTCCTCCTCGCGCAGGCCGACCTTCTCCTGCTCGACGAGCCGACGAACGACCTCGACGCAGACGGGCTCGCCCAGCTCGAGGAGTTCGTCGACGGCTTCCGGGGCGCGATCGTCGCCGTGTCCCACGACCGTGCGTTCCTCGACCTGACCGTGCGGCGGATCGCCGAGATCGACCCTCGCTCGCACGCGATCGTCGAGTGGGCTGGCGGTTGGTCGGACTACGCCGCGCGTCGGGACGAGGCACGCCGCGCTGCGTATGCGCGCTTCGCCGACGTGCAGGGCCGTCGCCGCGAGCTGGCGACTCTTCTGTCGACGAGACGGACGGAGGCGCGGTCGCAGGGCACGGGGCTCGGCGAGAAGTCCGGCGGGGCAGACCGCCGCGGCACGAATGCGCTGCGGACGAAAGTGCGGCAGACAGAGAAGCTGCTCGAACGGAATCCACTCCCCGAGAAGCCGTTCGAGCCGTGGGAGCTCCGGCTCGAGCTCCGGGCCGCGGGACGCCTACCCTCGCCGGTGCTCCGACTCTCCGGCGCCGTTCTCGAGCGCGGTGCGTTCCGTCTGGGGCCGCTCGACCTCGAGCTGCAGCCCGGCGAGCGGCTCGCGATCACCGGGCCGAACGGGTGCGGGAAGACGACGCTGATCCGCGCACTCCTCGGCGAAGTGGGGCTCTCCGCCGGCGGCCTCCAGATCGGCCGCGGCGTCGTCCCAGGCGTGATCGGGCAGGAGCGAGTCTCGTACTCTTCGTCGGAGCCGCTGCTCGACGCGTTCAGAGGTCGAGCCGGCATGCACGCCGTGGACGCGCGGGCACTGCTGGCGAAGTTCGGCCTCGGCGCCGCGCACGTCCTGCGCCCGTGCGAGACGCTCTCGCCCGGCGAGCGCACCAGGGCGCACCTCGCGGAGCTGCAGGCGGCAGGCGTCAATCTGCTCGTCCTCGACGAGCCGACGAACCACCTCGACCTCGAGGCGGTCGAGCAGCTCGAACAGGCGCTCGCGAGCTGGGACGGCGCACTCGTCGTCGTCTCGCACGACCGCCGCTTCCTGGAGGCCGTCGGGCCGACAAGGGCTCTCGCGCTCGGCTAGCAGGTACACTCCCGGCCGCCCATGGCCGTCCCGAAGCGAAAGACCTCGCAGTCCCGCCGCGACAAGCGCCGGGCGCAGCACGCGATCTCCGCACCGCGCGTCTCGACGTGCGAGAACTGCGGCTCGCCGAAGCAGGCGCACCGCGTCTGTCCGACGTGCAACACGTACCGCGGGCGCGAGATCAGGCCGCTGCGGGCGCCCGCGCCGTAGAGCCGAGCTCAATGGCGACCCGCGTCGCGGTCGACGCCCTGGGCGGCGACCACGCGCCCGGCGAGATCCTCGCGGGCGCCGTCGCAGCCGCCTCCGAGACGATCGCCCCGGTCCTCTTCGGCCGGGCGGACCTCGACCCGCACGGGCTCGAGCTGATTGCCTGCGGAGACCTGATCGCGATGCACGAGAAGCCGGCCGAAGCCGTCCGGGCAAAGCCGGATTCGACGCTGGCACGCGCCGTCCGCGCGGTTGGCGACGGCGAGGCCGACGCGGTCGTCTCCGCCGGGAACACGGGAGCGATGCTCGCCGCGTCGCTCCTCCATGTCCGGCGGCTCCCCGGCGTCCTCCGTCCCGGGATCGCCATAGTGATCCCCGGCCGGCGCGGCCCGACGGTGCTCATCGATGCCGGCGCGAACGCGGACGCCCGGCCCGAGCATCTCCTGCAGTTCGCCCACATGGGGACGGTCTTCGCTCAGGAGATGCTCGACGTCCGCGACCCGTCTGTGCGGTTGCTTTCGATCGGCGAGGAGCCCGAGAAGGGCAACCAGCTGACGCTCGACGCGCACGCCCTCCTGGCGCAGGCGGACGGGCTTCGCTTCGAGGGCAACGCGGAGGGCCGCACGCTGTTGGATGGCGACTCCGACGTCGTGGTCTGCGACGGTTTCACGGGGAACGTCGCGCTCAAGACTCTCGAGGGGACGATCCGGAGCGTGCTCGAGGCGCTCCGCACCGAGATCCGCTCGTCCCTCACCGGCCGGCTCGGCGGCCTGCTCGTCCGCCCGGCTGCGCGCGGCTTGCGCTCGCGCCTCGATCCGGACACCTACGGCGGCGGCTACCTCCTCGGTCTCAAGGGTCTCGTCGTGATCGCACACGGGTCGAGCTCGCACGTCGCGATCGCGAACGCGATCCGCATGGCGGCCCGCGGCGTCGAGCACCGTCTCGTAGAGCGCCTCGCGGAGCGGCTGCCCTCCACCCGCGCCGAGTCGGCGGAGTAACGGCCGTGGCTGCCTGTTAGAGTCGTGCGACTCAATCCACCCGTGCGACAGCGAGGTTCGAACCGTGGCCCTATCCCGCGATGAGGTGTACGAGCGCGTCAAGGTGGCGCTCGTCGACAAGCTCGGCACCGACGAGAGCGCGATCTCGGAGGACGCGGCGTTCCAGGAGGATCTGAACGCCGACTCGCTCGACCTCGTCGAGCTGATCATGGAGCTGGAGGACCAGTTCGGGATCAAGATCCCGGACGAGGACGCCCAGAAGCTGACGACCGTCGGCCAGGCCGTCGACTACGTCGTCCAGCATCAGTGAGTGCAGACTCCTGACGTGCGCGAGGGGGAGGGCCAGGCGCTCGCGCGCCTGATCGACGCCCTTCCCCCCGAGCGCCGGGAGCAGGTCTTCACGCATACGTCGTGGGCGCCCGACCGCGCGTCCTCGTACGAGCGTCTGGAGTTCCTCGGCGACTCCGTGCTCGAGCTCGCGATCGCGCGCGCGCTGTTCGACCGCTTCCCGGACGCGTCCGAGGGTCGGCTGGCGAAGATCCGCGCGCACGTCGTCTCCCGACAGAGCTGCGCCGCCGTCGCGCGCGACCTCGACCTCGGGGCGGTGCTCGTCGCCCGCGCTCAGGACGTTCCCAGCCCAGAGCTGCACCGCATCTCGCTGAGCCGCAATGTCCTCGCCGCCCTGCTCGAGGCGGCCATCGCCGCCGTCTACCTCGAGGCGGGCTACGACGGGGTCGCGCCGGCGATCGTCGAGGCGTTCGACGAGCGGATCGAGTACGCGAGCACCGGGCACGTGGACTCGAAAACGGAGCTCCAGGAGGCTCTCGCCCGGACGGGTCGCGCGGTGCAGTACGAGGTGCTCGACGTCGAGGGCCCACCGCACGAGCGCCGGTTCGTGTGCGCGGCGCTCATCGACGGCGAGCGGCTGGGGACGGGCAGCGGCTCGACGAAGAAGGCCGCGGAGCAGGAAGCGGCCGCAGAGGCGCTCGCCGCCCTGGGCGTGCACCCCTCCGCCGCCTGAGAGCTCGTTCGACGGTGGGATCCGCCGTCCGTCGCCGCAGTTAGCGTTCGGGCCCGGTGCACCTGCGCTCTATCAAGCTGCGCGGCTTCAAGTCGTTCCCGGACCCGGTCGAGGTGAAGCTCGAGCCCGGGGTCGCGGTCGTCGTCGGCCCGAACGGCTCGGGCAAGTCGAACGTCTCCGATGCAATCGTCTGGGCGGCCGGCTCGCTGACGCCGTCCGAGCTGCGCGCGGAAAAGCCCGACGACGTCCTCTTCGGCGGCTCCGCGACACGTCCCTCCGCCGACCACTGCGAGGTCGAGCTCCTGTTCGACAACGAGGACGGCGGCTTCGGGGCCGAGCTCGACTACTCCGAGATCGCGATCGCGCGAAGGCTCGTGCGCGGGGGCGAGGGGCAGTACCTCGTCAACCGGACGCCGGTCCGTCGCACGGACCTCGTCGAGCTGCTCGCGGACGTCGGCCTGGGCGGTTCGATGCACTCGATCGTGAGCCAGGGGAAGGTCGACGCCGTGCTCGCCTCCAAGCCAGAGGATCGCCGCGCGCTCGTAGAGGAGGCCGCGGGGCTCGGGAAGTTCAAGCGACGCCGCCACCGCGCGGAGCTGAAGCTCGCCCGCGTCGCGGCGCAGGCGGAACGCGCTCGCGACGTGGAGGAGGAGGTTCGCAAGCGCCTGCGGCCGCTGGCGCTGCAGGCGACGGCGGCCGAGCGTGCCGAGAAGCTCGCCGGGGAGATCGCGGCTTTGCGCGCGCGGGTCGCCCGCCTCGACCTCGCCGCCCTCGACGCGCGCCGGGCGGAGGCCGACGAGCGTCGCACCGCCGCCGCGCTCGCGCGTCGCTCGGCGCAGGAGCGACTCCAGTCCGTGCTCGCCGAGCGTGAGAGCGCCGAGGTAGAGCTCTCCGATGCCGCGGGTGCCCGTGAGGCGGCCGTCGGCGCGCTGTACCGGCTCCAGGGCGCCGGCGAGCGGCTCACCGTGCGCGGCGAGTCCGCTGCCGGCCTGAGCGAGCGCCTCCACGAGGATCTCGCCGACGCCGAGCGTGCGGCCGCGACAAGGACCGACGAGGCGCACCGTGCGCTCGAGGACGCATCACGCGCCGCCGCCGCGACCGCACGTGACGCAGCTTCGCGCAGCGGACAGGCGACCGAGCGAGCGCGCCACGCCCAGGCGCTGCTCGCGGCCGCCGAGCGGGCACTCTCGGACGAGGCCGAGCGGCGTCTCGAAGGGGTTCGTCGCGAGCGCGAGGCGGTCGACCGCGGGATGAGCGAGCTCACCGGCGGCCACGGCGACGCGAACCGCAGGCTCGTGGCGCTCGGAGCGGCACGCGAGCGCCTGCAGGCCCGGCACGAGCGCGCCACCGAGCTCGCCCGACGGCTGCGCGGCGAGCACGACGTCGCCCGCGCGCGCGCGCGGAGCGGCGGTCCGAGCCCCGCCGAGCTCGAGGAGCGGGCGAACGAGGCACGAGCGCTCGCCCGCGCCGCGTCCGGCGACCGCGACGACCTTGCCGAACGCGCCCGCTCCGCTCGGGAACGCCTGGCGGCGCTCGAGCGCTCGCTCGCTCAGAGGGAGGGAGTGGCACCTGCGGCGCGCACGCTGGCGTCGGAGGGTGAGCGGCTGGCACTCGCGCAGCTCGAGGTCGAGCCGGGGCTCGAGCAGGCGGTGGCGGCCGCGCTGGCGTGGCGCGCGTCGGCCCTCCTCGCCGACGGCGCCGAGAACGCTCTGGCGCTGCTCTCGCGCGCGAGGGAGAGGGGACTCGGCAGCCTCTCGGTCGTGATCGGCGGCGAACGACGCGCGAGCGGCGAGCCGCCGCGGCAGGGTGCCCGTCCGCTCGTCTCGTCGGTCAGCGGCCCGGAGGACGCGATGAGTCTCCTCGACGGCGTCTGGCTGGTCGAACCGGAGGAGCTGAGCGGCGTGCGCTCGGGCGTGGCCGTCACGCGCCAGGGTGACGCCTACGACGCCGACCGGGGCGAGATGTGGTTCGCGGGCGAGACCGGCGAGGCGGTGCTCCTCGAGCTCGACGCCCGCCGGCGGGCACTCGCGGACGAGGCGGACGAGCTCGCGGCGCGGGCGGAGACCTCCGCACGGGAGGCGGACGAGGCGTCGGCGCGCGCTGGAGAGGCCGAGGCGGCGTACGCGGAGGTCGCGCATCTCCGCGGAGCGACGCTCGATCCCGAGCTCCTTGCGCGACTCGCGACCGTCGCCGAGGGGCTCTCCGACGCGACGGCTCGGGCGACGGCGGCGATTTCCCGTGCCCAGGCGCCCGTCGAGGCCCGGCTGGCGGCCTCCGACCGCCGTTCCCGTGAGCTCGGTGACGAGCTGCGGCGGCTTGCAGGGCTCGAGGCCGAGGCCCGTCGGGACGCCGCCGACGCGGGCCGGCGCGCGTCCGAGTCCGAGGTCGTGCTCGCCCGGCTCGGCGGGGCTCCGGTCGGTGTGGGCGCCACCGGCGAGAGGTCGCGCGACGAGCTCGCACGCGACGCGGAGTCCGCGCTCGCAGAGGCCGACCAGGCTGCTGCCGCGTCGCTCGCCGCCGCGGGCGAAGCCCGCGTGGCCGATGCGGCGCTGGTCGAGCGCGTGCCGCGCCGGAGCCGACTCGACGTCGACCTGCTGCGCCGGCTTGCCGCCACCGCGACTGCCCTCGGCGCGTCGCTCGACCGCGCGTCCGCGCTCGCAGCGCGGTTCCAGGCTCCTGTCCGAGCGCGGGTCGACGCGGGCGCCACGCGCGCAGGCGAGCTCGGCGCAGAGCTACGGCGGCTCGGCGCCGCCGAGGTCGAGGTCAGGCAGTCGCTCGACGAGGCGTCCGAGCGCCTCACGGCGGTCGAGGTCGACCTCGCGCGTCTCGACGGCGAGTCGCGGGAGGCTCATCGACGGCTCGACGAAGCCGTCGCCGACGGTGCGGCGGCCGAGCCTGACGAGGCCGCCGCCGGGGACGGCGCCGATCGCGACGAGCTCGCGTCCCGGGTGACCCGCCTCGAGTCCCGTCGCGAGGCGCTCGGCAAGGTCAACCCGCTTGCGAAGGAGGAGTACGAGGCCGAGAAGGAGCGGCTCGAGGAGCTCTCGGCACAGCGGGCCGATCTCGAAGCGTCGCTCGCGGAGCTCGCGACACTACGGGACGAGCTGACCGAGACGGTCAACCGTCGCTTCGACGAGACGTTCGCGGCGGTGGCCGCGAACTTCGAGGAGGTCGCCGCGACCCTGTTCCCCGGTGGCGACGGGCGGCTGCGGCTCGTCGAGCCGGGCGAGGAGGACGGGGCGGAGGCCGAGTCGGGCGTCGAGGTCGAGCTCCGTCCCGCGGGGAAGAAGATCACGCGACTGACGCTGCTCTCGGGAGGCGAGAAGGCGCTCGGTGCGATCTCGTTCCTCTTCGCCCTGGTCCTTGCGAAGCCGTGCCCCTTCTACCTCCTCGACGAGGTCGAGGCCGCACTCGACGATACGAACATCGCCCGCTTCGTCGAGCTCCTGCGCCGATACGCGGACCGCGCGCAGTTCGTCGTGATCACGCACCAGAAGCGGACGATGGAGGCTGCGGACGTCCTCTACGGCGTCACTATGGGCGGCGACGGCGTCTCGCAGATCGTCTCGCGCCGCCTCCCGCGCGAGCAGCACGCCGCCGCGACGGCCTGAGCGGGAAGCGCTGCCGGCCGCCCGGTGGGACGCTGTCGGGCGGCCGCGTGGTGTATGCGTCACTTCGATGATGTAAGCTCAAGGGGATGAAGCGACTCCAGATCATGATCGAGGAAGAGCTCGACGACGCTCTCGCCGTCCAGGCCCGACAGGAAGGCACCTCCAAGGCCGCACTCATCCGGCGGTACGTGGGCGAGCGCCTGCGGCCGCTGCCGCCGATCGAGGACGACGCGCTCTGGGGTCTGATCGGTATCGCCGAGGGCGCGGAGGGAGATTCGGAGTCGGTGGACGACGTCGTCTACGGCGCGCGCCCGAAGTGATCTTCGTCGACACGTCTGTCTTCGTCGCCGGGATCGCGGCGCGGGACTCGCACCACGGCGAGGCGGTCGAGCTGCTCGGAACCCATGGAACGTCGGGGCTCGTCACGTCGAACCACGTCCGGGGCGAGACGTGGACCTTCCTGAACCGCCGCTACGGCCGCCGGGTCGCCGTAGGCTTCCTCGACATGCTCGACCGGACCCGGCAACTCGGCGTCCTGGCCGTCGACCACGAGCTGGAGACGCAGGCACTGCGCTGGCTGAGACGCCACGACGAGCGCGCCTACTCGTTCGTGGACGCGACGAGCTTCGCATTGATGCGGTCACAGCGCATCAGCAACGTGTTGACCTTCGACGACGACTTCAGCGCCGCGGGCTTCGTCGCGCTGCGCGCCTAGGAGCGCCATGTCGAGGACGTGGGCGGAGCTGCTCGGGGACGGCGAGGACGGGGCGCGCGAGGCGGAGGAGCGGAGCGGCTTCTTCTCTCGCCTGCGCGACTCCCTCGGGAAGAGCAGGCGCGCGCTCGTCGCGGAGCTCGGGGCGTCGTTCGATCCGAACGAGGAGGACGCGTGGGAGCGCCTCGAGGTGGCGCTCATCCGGGCCGACGTCGGCATCCCGGCCACCGCAGAGCTCATCCGGCGTCTCGAGGCACGCGGCGAGCTGACCGACCTCGGGGAAGCCCTCGCGGAGGAGGTCGAAGCGCTGTTCGGCGAGCCGCCGCTCCTCGCACACTCCGCCGAAGCGCCCACGGTCGTGCTCGTCGTCGGCGTCAACGGGACGGGGAAGACGACGACGATCGGCAAGCTCGCGCGCAAGCTCTCCGAGCACGGCCGCTCGGTGCTCGTCGGCGCGGCCGACACGTTCCGCGCTGCCGCCGAGGAGCAGCTCGAGATCTGGGCCGAGCGGGCGGGCGCAGACTTCGTGGGCGGCTCGCGCGGCGCCGACCCGGCCGCGGTCGCGTTCGACGCGCTCGAGGCCGGCCGCGCCCGCGGCACGGACGTCGTCATCGTCGACACCGCCGGTCGGCTCCACACGCAGGGAAACCTGATGGAGGAGCTTGCCAAGATCCGCCGGGTGATCACGGGCCGCCTGGACGGTGCGCCCCATGAGACCTTGCTCGTCGTCGACGCCACGACCGGCCAGAACGGTCTCCAGCAGGCGCGGCTGTTCTCCGAAGCCGCGGGCGTCACCGGTGTGGTGCTGACGAAGCTCGACGGGTCGGCCAAGGGCGGCGTCGCGATCGCGATCGCCCACGAGCTCGGCTTGCCCGTCAAGCTGGTGGGCGTCGGGGAGGGCGTCGACGACCTCCGCCCGTTCGACGCACGCGACTACGCGCGCGCGCTCGTCGCCTGAGCTCGGGCAACGCGCGCATAACCGGCTGGGGGATTGCGTGTCATCCCCCTTCCGGGGTAGGCTCAGCGCAAGTTCGACAACTGGGTCGAGGGGGAAGAGGAGGATCGAGCGACATGGCCGTCACGGTTTCCGCGCGGTACCCGGGCCTGAGCCCGCAGCTCTACGACGAGGTCGTCGCCACGCTCGACCTCGACGCCAACCCGCCGATCGGAGCGATCCTGCACCTCGCGGGGCAGAGCGACGACGGCATCCAGGTGACGGAGATCTGGCGCACCGAGCAGGCCTTCCAGGCGTTCAACGACAGGTTCGTGTCGGCGCTCCAGATGCGTGGCTACCTGTCGCGCCCGACGATCGAGACCGCGCAGCTGCACAACCTGTTCGCGGTCGAGATGGACACGATCGAGCGCATGGGCGCGGTTTCGCTCCCGGGCACGTACGCGGGTGCGGCGCTCTAGGAGCGCCGCACAGCAGCGCACAGACGACGTCCCGCGTGGAGTGGTCCTCGCCGTCTACGGGTGGTCGACCACGCGCACCTTGTAGTCGCTGGGCGGGTTGTCGCCCTCGATGATGATGTCCACTACGCGAAGCCGGAACGGTCCTTGCCGATTCTGTGTGGCTTTCGCGTATGCGTGCCGCAGGCCGTGCTCGAGCGTGATCTCCTCCGCGGACGACTGTTCACGAAGGAACTCGCGGGCGCTGCCTTCGTACAGATACAGCTGATCGTCGGACATCTCTCCACCTCTCTCTGGGCCGGGTGGTGATCGTACGACGCTGTCGCCTCGAAAGGAAGCTCACGTCATCGAGCTGAGGGCCGTCTCGGCGGCCTCGACCGCCGCGACGTTGCCCTTCAGCGCGTAGAGCGCACGCGCCTCGTCGACGCTCGCGGCAGCCTCCTCGTTCCTGCCGGCCTCCGCCAGCACCTCGCCGAGCGCTACGAGGGTGCCGGCCCGGAGGTCGAGGGAGTCGGTCGCGTCGGCGAGTGCGACGGCCTCCCGAGCAAGCCGCTCCGCCTCGATCGTGTCAGCGCGCCGCATGGTCGTTCGCGCGAGGCCGCGACGCCAGAGCACCTGCGGCATGACGTCCGAGTCGGCGGCCGTGGCCCTCGTGATCTCGACGAATCGCTGTGCCTCGACGTCGTTTCCCTGAAGAGCGAGGACGTCGGCGAGGAGACTCGCCAGTGTCGAGCGGACGCCCGTCTCGCCCATCTCCTCGAGCATCGAGTACCCCGTCCGAAGCTCCTGCTCCGCTGCGGGGAGATCGCCTGCAAACGTCTCGATCTGCGCGCCGAGGATCGCGCGGGCAGCGCGGCGGAAGCGGAGGCCGAAGTCCTCGTACACGGCGACGGAGTCGGCATACAGCTCCCGCGCCTCTTCGAAGCGGCCTTCCATTGCTCGAAGCCCGGCGAGCGTCGTACCGATTCCCGCCTCGAACGTTGGCGCGCCGGGCGCCTCGGCGAGGAGCTCGATGCACTTCCGCACGGCGTCGGGCACCGGTGTCGGCCCGTAGTACAACGCCTGTGCATAGAGCGCCTCGAGCACACGCAGCTGTCCTTCGTTCTGCAGCTGCCGCGCATCGACGATCGCGCGCTCGAGAGCGTCGGTACGCGCCGCCCACCGACCCGCGATCAGGTGCGACTCGCTGAGGAGCCACCATGCCTTGGCGAGCCCGAGATGGTCGCCGAGCTGCTCCAGTTCCGGGATGGCGGCCTCGGCCACCCGCCGGTCATCGTCGGCGGCGCCCTCCGGCTCCGTATAGGAGCGCTGCCACTGCAACTCGATGAGCGCCCGAAGCTCCGACCTCCGGTCGCCGTCGCGCTTCGCAGAGCTGATCGCGTCGTCCAGCAGCGTCCGGGCCCGATCCCACTCTCCGGCACGCATCGCCGCGCTCCCGAGCTCGGTGAGGAGCTCGCTCCGCCCCCGGTCGTCCTCCGGCAGCAGTGCAAGCGCGCGCTCGAACATCACGACCGCGGCGGGCACATCCTCCCGCGCAAGTGCGCGCCGGCCCGCGTCGGCGAGGAGGCCACCGGCCTCGAGCGCCAGCGCACGGGTCTCGTCGCCATGAGGGACTAAGTCCGTGCGGCAGCGGTACGCCTGCTCGAGGTGGTATCCGATGATCTCGTCGTGCTCGCCCAGGCCTCTGCCTTCGCGGCCCTGCTCCTGGAGCCAGCGGGCGAAGCGCTCGTGGAGCTCTGCGCGCACCGCCTTCGGGATTCCGGCGTACGTCTCGTCGCAGATCAGCGAATGTCGAAAGCGGTACGCGTCCTCCCCCGGTACCTCCGCGCGTGACGGCTGCACGAGCCCCTTGCGCACGAGGCTGAGCAGGCGGTTGGTCACGAACGGCTCGTCCGCGCGCGACGAAAGGCCGACGAGGGCGCGCGGCCAGAACTCCTTGCCGACGATCGAGGCCCGCTCGAGCGTCCTCCGCTCGGCGGCCTCGAGGCTGTCGATCCTGGCGGCCAGCAGTGCATGGATGGAAGCAGGGAGCTCGATCGCGTCGCTGGGCCCGGCATCGGCCGTCATCGCCGCCAGCTGCTCGGCGAAGAGCGGGTTTCCCTCCGAGGTCGAGGTGATGCGCTGCTGCAACTCGGCGTCGCCCACACCGAGCGCCTCGACGAGCTCCGCCGTCTCGGTCTCGGAGAGCTGCTCGAGCTGGAGCATCGCCGAGGCGAGACCCGGGCGCGTCTCGAGCAGCTCCGGCCTGGCGATGCAGAGCAGCACGAGCGGCCCCGACGCGAAGGCCGCGAGATACTCGACGAGGTCGAGCATCGTCGGCTCGGCCCAGTGGAGGTCCTCGAACACGACGAGCAGCGGCCGCCGTTCCGAGATCCGCTCCAGGAAGCGCCTGACGGCCCAGAACACCTCCGTGCTCGGCGCTCCGCCGTCGTCCGCCGTCGTGACCGTACGGAGCCGCTCGAGCACGACCGGCCCGTCGTGCGTCCCGGCGAGCGCGGCCTCGGCCGCGGCGACGCCGCCCAGATCGGCGAGGAGCTGCTGTAGCGGCCAGAAGGTGATCCCGCTGCCGTAGGGAAGGCAGCGTCCGGTCGCGACGTCGGCGACGTCGCCGAGCTCTGTCGCGAGCTCGCGCGCCAGCCGGGACTTTCCGATCCCTGCAGCGCCGAGCACCGTGACGATGCGGCAGCGGCGCTCGGTGAAGGCATCGCTGACGAGGGGGCGGAGTGTCGCGAGCTCGTCCACCCGGTTGACGAGCGGCGCGTCGAGGCGCCGTTCGTAGCCCGCCGCGTCCTCGTCGACCTCGTCGACGCGGAACCGCGCTACCGGCTCGCTCTTCCCCTTCGCGCTGAACCGCTCGCGAGGTCCCACCGTGACGGCGTCCTTGACGAGCGGATACGTCGCCGTCCCGATCAGGATCGTTCCCGGTTCCGCGGCTTGCTCGAGTCGCTTGGCGAGATTCACGGCGTCCCCGGTGACGAACGTCTCGCCGGTGCCGGGATCACCCGCGACGACCTCACCGGTGTTGACGCCGATGCGGCACGCGAGCTCGACGCCCCATGTCGCACGGAGCTCCGCGTTCAGCTGGGCGAGACGACGCTGCATCGCCGTGGCCGCCCGAACCGCGCGGAGCGCGTCGTCCTCGTGCGCGACCGGGATCCCGAAGACGGCCATCACCTCGTCGCCCCGGAAGCGTTCGACCGTCCCACCGTGGTGCTCGATCACCTCCCTCATCGACTCGGCGTAGCGCGCCATCACACGGCGCGTCGTCTCGGGGTCGGTCGCCTCGCCGAGCGACGTCGAGCCCACGACGTCGCAGAAGAGGATCGTGACGGTCTTGCGAACCTCGAGCCCCTCGTGGACACGTCTCGGCAGCGCCGTCCCGCATGCGCTGCAGAAGCGCGAGGAGTCGAGGTTGTGCTCGCCGCAATGGTCGCATTCGGCCACGGCCGGAGTCTAGGACGGTTGGATCCGTTCCACGAGCCGGCGCCGGTCAGCGTGACCGCCTTGAGGGAGCGCGGGGCTACGCTTCCGGGCGATGTTCGACGCACTCGCCAACCGCCTTCAGGACGCCATGGGCGACCTCGGACGTCGCTCGCGCCTCGACGAGGAGACCGTCACTCGCGCGACGCGGGAGATTCGCCTCGCCCTGCTCGAGGCCGACGTCGACTTCGAGGTCGTCAAGGACTTCGTCGCGTCCGTCCGCGAGCGCGCGCTCGGGCAGGACGTGCTGAAGGGGCTCGAGCCGGGCCAGCAGGTCGTCAAGATCGTCCACGAGGAGCTCACGGAGCTGATGGGCTCCTCCGACTCGAAGCTCGCTTTCGGGCGCCCGCCGACCGTCGTCCTGCTGTGCGGGCTCCAGGGCTCGGGCAAGACGACCGCCGCCGCCAAGCTCGCCCTGCACCTGCGCAAGCACGAGAAGAAGACGCCCGGTCTGGTGGCTGCCGACCTCCAGCGCCCCGCAGCGATCGACCAGCTCGAGCAGCTCGGCCGGCAGCTGCAGGTCCCCGTGTACCGCACCGACACGACCGACGCCGTCGTCGCCTCCCGCGAGGGGCTCGAGCGCGCCACCGCCGACGGCTGCGACGTCGTGATCGTCGACACCGCGGGTCGTCTCCAGATCGACGAGGCGCTGATGGAGGAGCTCGCGCACGTCCGCGACGCCGTCAAGCCGCTCAACGTGCTGCTCGTGCTCGATGCGATGACCGGTCAGGAGGCAGTGTCGGTCGCGCGCGCGTTCCAGGATCGGATCGCCTTCGACGGCGTCGTGCTGACGAAGCTCGACGGCGACGCGCGCGGCGGCGCTGCGCTCTCGGTCAAGGCGATCACCGGTCGGCCCGTGAAGTTCGCGTCGGTCGGTGAGAAGCTCGACCAGCTCGAGGTCTTTCACCCCGACCGGATGGCATCGCGGATCCTCGGGATGGGCGACGTCCTGACGCTGATCGAGAAGGCGGAGCAGGCGGTCGAGCAGGACGAGCAGGAGGAGATGGAGAAGCGCCTGCTCGCCGGGCAGTTCACCTTCGACGACTTCCTCGCCTCGACGCGGATGCTGAAGAAGATGGGGCCGCTCAAGGGCGTGATGAAGCTCGTCCCCGGCATGGGCCGCCAGCTCGAGGGCCTCGACGTGGACGAGAGCCAGATGGGACGGATCGAGGCGATCGTGCTCTCGATGACCCCGCACGAGCGGCGGACGCCGCATCTCATCAACGGGCCGCGCCGGCGACGGATCGCGGCAGGGAGCGGGACGTCGATCGAGGACGTCAACCGTCTGCTTCAGGCGCGCAAGCAGATGGAGAAGATGATGAAGGCGATGGGGAAGGGCAAGATGCCGACGCTGCCGCCGGAGCTCACCGGCGCCAGCCGCGCAAAGCGCGGCCGGCGCTAAAGATCTAGTGGCGGGAGCAGCGGAGCGGCTTCGGGCACAATCACGCTTTCACCAATGAGAAAGGCTGGAACATGGCGGTACGCATGAGATTGACGCGCGTCGGGTCGAAGAAGAACCCGATCTACCGCGTCGTCGTGGCCGACTCGCGCTCCCCGCGCGACGGGCGCTTCATCGAGATCGTCGGGCGCTACAACCCGCAGACCGACCCGTCGACGATCGACCTCGATGCGGACAAGGTCAAGGACTGGCTCGCCAAGGGCGCGCAGCCGTCGGACCCGGTCGCTCGGCTCATCAAGGCAGCCGGCATCGAAGGCTAGGCGTGGAGGAGCTCCTCGCCTGGATCGCGCGCGGGCTCGTGGACGAGCCCGAGGCTGTCCAGGTCGAGCGCTTCGACGAGGGCGACGTGGTCGTCCTTCGGCTCCACGTCGCGCCCGACGACGTGGGCAAGGTGATCGGCCGCCAGGGTCGGGTCGTGCGGGCGCTGCGCACGGTCGTGCGGTCGGCGGCGGCGCGCGGCGACCGCCGGCTCGTGCTCGAGATCGCGGACTGAGCCCTGGACGAACGGCTCGTGCCGATCGGCCGGGTCGGGCGGCCGCACGGGCTCGACGGCGCATTCGTCGTCGAGCACGCGAGCGACGACGACCGGCGCTGGCAGGTCGGCGCGTCGCTGCACGTCGACGGCGCTCCGGCCTCGATCGAGGTCTCCCGCCGTGTTGGCAGCGGCCGGCGGGCGATCCGCCTGGATCGACCGGTCGAGCGCGGTGCCGAGCTCACGGTCGAGCGGTCGGAGCTACCGAGCCCCGAGCCCGACACGTACTACGCGTTCCAGCTCGTCGGGCTGGTCGTCGTCGACGAGGGCCGGGATCCGCTCGGACGCGTCATCGCAGTTCATCCCGGTGCGGCGAACGACAACCTCGAGCTGGAGGACGGGCGCCTCGTGCCGCTGATCGAGGACGCCGTCCGATCGGTCGACCTCGAGGGCCGAACGATCGTCGTCGACCGCGGCTTTCTCGGTTGATTCGGCCGCGAAGCCGACGTTACGACGGGGGTCGGAGACTCGGGCCCGTCGACCCGAGGGGGTACCCTGCATCGCCGTGCGCATCGACGTCTTCACGCAGGTTCCGCACGCCTTCGCCTGGCTGACGGAGCAGAAGCCGCTGGCGACCGTGCTCGGCGGCGAGCTCGAGCTCCGGCTCCTCAACTACCGCGACACGACGCCGCTGCGCGCCGGTCAGGTCGACGACGACCCGTACGGCGGCGGCGCGGGCATGGTGCTGCGGGTGGACGTCGTCGACGCCGCGCTCGAGACGGCCTACGGTGGTGGCCGGCCGTCGCGGATCGTCGCGCTGACGCCGCAGGGCCGACAGCTGGATCAGATGCTCGTCGAGGAGCTCGCCGCAGAAAGCGAGCTCGCGCTTCTCTCGTCACGCTTCGAGGGATTCGACGAGCGGATCGTGACCCACCTCTGCACGGACGCCGTGTCGATCGGGCCGTACGTCCTGTCCGGCGGAGAGCTTCCGGCGATGGTGCTGCTGGACGCAATCGCCCGCAGGCTCCCCGGCGCCCTCTCGGAGGGGTCGGGCGAGCACGAGAGCTTCTCCGAGGAGCTGGACAGGGGTCTCGAGTACCCCCATTACACGCGCCCGGCGGAATATCGGGGGTGGGACGTCCCCGAGATCCTGCTGTCCGGCGACCACGCCCGCATCGACCGCTGGCGCCGCGAGCAGAGCCGCGCCAGGAGCCTCTCGTGAGCGGGCTCGGCGACCCGGAGACGCGCCCCGACGAGCCGATCGTGCCCCGTCCGGCCGCGTTGCCCGAGGCCGACGGAGACCAACCGCAGCCGGGCTGGCCGACCACGCCTGCGGAGCCGCTCGAGGGCCCGGACGACGAGGCCGGTGGGCCGCCGGCGCCGTCGGCCGCCGCCCGTCCGCAGCGGCACTCGCGAAACCCCGTCGACCGGCTGACGCGCGGCCTTCCCGACCCGATT
>Ga0157301_10000005_pt1 | contig 17031 bp, 15 predicted proteins | sample NitcycUS088202R2_FD_108393 | JGI IMG/M metagenome (GOLD analysis project Ga0157301, IMG submission 108393) | Soil microbial communities from Arlington Agricultural Research Station in Wisconsin, USA - Nitrogen cycling UWRJ-S088-202R-2 | ecosystem: Environmental > Terrestrial > Soil >... | reverse complement strand
TTATCCGAAAAAGGAATTATTGACTATGTATTGATAAAGGCGACAAAAACATAACCTTTGCTTAGTCTCTAAATCATTAATAGACATAAGAATTTCTTTTGATATTGCTTGGTTTCACTCATAAAGTCTCTGTTCTTCGACTAAATAACTAAAGTTTCTATTTGTTAATAATAATAATATTAATAAAGCTAGAGATGAAAATATTAATTCCAATGGCTTTATTCTTCTCGAGTGTATTTCTGATGGTTACAACTGTTACCTCCCAGGCGGAGGCATCCATACCATATCAACTCCACTACACTATGACCTATGACAATGCAGAATAAATTTTTGGTAGTGAATGGTCGTATCGATAGCTTGTATGTATGTGTCCATCATTGAATTCTTCGTAATAATGCTTTATGTTCTTGCTTTCAAGCTTAGAGTGAAGTATTCTAGCTCCCCAGTGGAGATTGAACTCATCTCGAGTTCCACAGTCAAGATAGATAAATTTTAGCCTTTTTAAATTCTTATGATAGTTCTCAACCATTCTGACTGGATCCCAAGAAAGCCAGCGATTCCACACGTTTTGCAATATTTCTCCTGTTTTCAGATCGAAGGGTAAATCGACACCCATCTCATTTGAATTTGGGTTTGGAGAATAATGAGCAGCCATTGCAAATATATTCATAGGAGGTCGGTCCTCCTTCTTGTAATGATTCTGTTTCTTCCAGAAATTAACAAGCCATTTTTTTGGACTACTACCATGTTGTCTAAAAGAGTCGAGAGCTTTTGGGAAATCTGGAAGGTAACAATATTCGAATGCAGCATCTCCTGAATGATTAGCTAATCCATAAAATACGTCCGGATGACGCATTCCCAATATAAGAGAACCATATCCGCCAGATGAATGTCCAAAGGCTACTCGTGAAGAAGTATTGTAATTCTTGTCAACAAAAGAAACAATTTCTTTTACTATGTAGTCTTCATATCTCCCTGTTGCTGAAGAGTTTATGTATTGATTTCCTCCAAACCTTGTAAAGCAATCCACTAATACCAATATCATTGGACCACATTTTTTCCCTGAAATCAAACGATTCATTCGTTCTTCAATATTCTCTGCCAGAGGATCTGCGTTTAATAACGCCATTCCTTGACCACCAAAACCTGGAAGTACAAAAACAGTAACATATCCTTTTGAATAAGATTGGGAGTAGCCAGGAGGAAGATATATTATCAGATCTCTTTTGTATGGATCCTTTAATGGATTAGATTTGAGAATACTGCTTTCATAGCGATGCACTACTACTTTTCCTTTCGTCTTATTCAAGATTACAGTCATACTTAATTGATCTCTAAATTAAAACATTAGCTTAGATGCTGAATTATAATACTTCTAACCACCTAGATAGAGGGAAAATATTCGTCGTCATTATAATTCCTGATAAGGTACTGCTACTGTATTGTTTTTTAACAATCCATTTAAGACCAAGTGTTAGCTATTGGTTTGTAGAAATATTCGGGATTATTCAAAAATACAACTAGGAGAACTATTAGAATCTTCTAGTCTCTGCAATCTTTTTGTACCGCAATTTCAAGTAACAAATCGACAACAACGAATAACACTTCTAGACACTATTATCCAATAGGAGTCAGTAATTATTGCGCTTGTTTTCGCTAAGAATACGTTGATCTTTAAGACCAATTACTCTGAATTTATACTGTTCTTTATATATATCACGATAAAAACGGGCATAACTTTCAGCAGCATCATAAGTTACAAAAATTACTCTTAAATCATCAATTGTAGTCTTCTTACCATAGCCATCTACAATTTCTATAACATAATACTTTGGCAGTCTTTTTAGGTGTCTTATTGTTAGGAATACACTAATCACCAGAAACAATATCATAGACATAATGATTATCGCAAATTCAAATCCTTTAGCAAAGTTCAGAAGATATGCTATCAGATATTGATCTAACCATTTATAGACAATACCGAAGGCTTTGACAAATATGGTTATGATAAAATTAAAGATCATGTTCATATCATATCAGGAGCATTCATATTACTCATGTGGCTCTTCTTTTTCGCCGGTTGTTGATGTCTTCTCAATATTTTTTGGAAAAGGATCAACCTTCTGTTCTGATGAAACCCTCGACCCATTGGTCCCGTGTGCGTGACTAATATGCTCTTCAATTTCATCTTTCGTACGGGCTGTCAAACCACATATCTCACAGCTGGCTTGTTCTGAAACATCAGTTACTTTCCCTCTTTGTCCCATAATAATAAGCATTATATGACAATATCTTATTTACGAATTCATATGATGATGATGAATACTTATAAGTAATTTTGCACCAAAATAAAACATAATATATAACATTACATAATAACAATATTCAGTATGTTAATTAAAGATAAGCAAGAGTGATTATACACTGCTTCTAAAACCATAACGACTCAAATGGACTGATAGCAGGAAATGTTGTATACTTAAATTCATCGCTATATTACTGTAATAACCAGGCGACTAATTAATTTGTATCGTATACTTGAAGAAATGAATGCAGTACAAGTAAGAAAAAATGTAAATAGACAGACTGTGGCAATACTTATTTTCGGTGCATGTGAAAACCATGGTGATCATATGCCATTTGGTTCAGATTTCCTTGTCCCAACAGAGTTAGCAAAAAGGGTCGCTAAAAGGTCTGATAAGAGTAAGAATGTTTTGATACTTCCAGCTGTTCCATATGGAGTTAGTTTACATCATATGGATTTTCAGATGACCATAAGTTTGGAGCCGGAAACACTTGTAAGAGTCATAGAAGATATTTTTACAAGTCTGGTTAAAAATGATATAAAAAAGATTCTTATCATAAACGGGCATGATGGAAATATTGCTCCCATAGAGCTAGCAGCAAGAGCGGTAAAGGACAGATATTCAGAGGTAGCAATCGCTTGTTTAGAAGCTTGGTGGGTGCTAGTTGGTGAAATTACAAAAAACCTTTTTGATGTATGGAATGGACTTGGCCATGGTGGGGAAGCAGAGACTTCCGCAATGCTTGCGGTCCGTCCTGATTTGGTAGACATGAGATATGCACCGCAGGAAATATTTCCAAAGTTACCAAAGAATATAAGAATATACTGGAAATTCAATGAGCTAACAAATACAGGAGTAACAGGAGCGCCAAGGAAAGCAACAATTCGGAAAGGGCAGAAGGCTTTAAAAGCCATAGAGGATGTTTTGCTTTCCTTCGTAGATGATATGGAAAAACATGATTGGAAATACGGATTACATCATTTATACAAAGGTGATAACGAAGGTCATTCGAAAAATAAACAATAACCATACAGCAAAACTAGTTATTATATAGTGGTAGGTAGCATCTATTGTTAGCAGCGATGGTGGTACGAGGCTATAAGAAACAACTGAAAAAATCGTTATTGAAATAATTATACTTATAGATATAACATTATATCTACCGGAGCACTCCTAGAAACTTTAATGCATTGAGTGTTGCTATAGTTATTCCAAAACATATCATGGGTGTCCAAGGCATAACAGGTAATTTTGGAGCATTGAGTTTAATCTGGTGGTTGTCAATAATGTTAGTGATATAATCTCTGACTTTTGCATTCCAGATTTGGTATTCTATGCTATGATTTTTGAGGATAGATTCTATTTCGTAGATAACTGGCGCTCTTACTGAGCGAATATGTTGGATATATTTGCGGGAGATTTCTACTTCCGCCTGAATTGCAATCAAACCCTGCTGAATATCCAATAGCCTAACATGTATTTCCCAAGGTTTAATGAGTTTCTTTGTAAATCCGTTACCTATCTGGGTAGACTTTTTATTCTCTAATTTGACTCGTCTGAATCCCTCTGAAATTAACGTTCTGATTATCTCGTCTTTCCTTATTTTTACCATCAAACTTAAATGGTCAAGTTCTATTTCTTCACGGTGTATAAAATCTTGCAATCCCCTTACCACATTTATTCGTCTAGGGTAGCTTGTCAGGAATTCAGGCATGTATTATGGCAATCATATTCTATAATATGGAATATTAAAACGCTATGTCATGAAAATCTGTTAATTCTAGGAATGAAAGAGAATAGTTTAACTCTGTAATCCTCTGATGTAAATGTCCTGCCTTGCATCTACTGCCATGTCATGCCAAGAGAGTTTTCTATCTGTAGCAATTACTCTTATACCTCTTATAACGGCAATAGGCGTTGATTCGCTACCTTCACCCATAACCGCTACTCCCGTGGCAGCTATGCTATCTGAAACTGCCTTTAATGTAACTTTGAGAATATTCCCAAACAAATCCCTTTTCCCTCTTTGATCTTCAACAGGCTCAAATCCTGCGCTAGCTAATGCTACTCCAATAGTACCAATCCGTGTAGGCATTAAGCGGCTATCTGCTATAACAACACCAACTTTAATACCCAGATTTACAAGGAATCTTCGTCGCAAGTTCTCTGCAGATTTGAAAGGCTCGCTTGGATATAGTACGACAAATCCTTGAGGCACGTTGGACTTGTCGATGCCCGCATTAGGAGCCATAACTCCATTTTTGACAGCAAGCAAGAAACCCGGAATTCCTTTGTAAATATAATCAGCTTCCCGTAACGTGAGCTCAGCAAGTTTTGCATTCATGTGGTATTCAGAGGCAAGAGATTTCGCCTTTCTGCCAACCTTCACTTTATCTAGATTCATAACCGATCCTTCGCTCATGGAGACATACTTGCTTGAAACTATCAATATGTCATTTTCCCTGAATTTAAAATTAGATAAAATTATACTGTCAAAAAGATCAAATTCACCTTTTTTTATTGGGACTGATATTGGCAGAATTTCCACTCAATTAGATATGACCATCATGCTTTTGTGGTTTTCTCACAATGCAAAAAGTTTTAATCCGTCATTAAACCTGGGCTTGTATATAGTGAATCTGGCTTGGGAATGACAATTACCGAAAAAATACTTGCGCAAGCCTCAGGCAAATCCAAAGTTTCACCTGGCGATGTGATATTTGCGAAAATAGATAAAGTAATGATGCATGACGTTTCTGGACCGGGGGTCATTAAAGTATTTAGCGAGTTGGAAAAGAAAGGAAAAAAACTTGAACGTGTTTGGGATCCAGACAGGGTGTGGGTAACAGAAGATCATTTTGTTCCTGCTGTAGATAGAGTTTCTGCAGAGAACGTAATTGCACTCTCTAATTGGACAAAAAAATTTGGTATAAAGAAACATTTTAAATATGGATTGGGACAGTACGGAATTTGCCATACCCTATCACATGAAGAGGCATTGGTACTTCCAGGTGAGGTATATGTCGGAGGCGATTCCCATACTAATACTACTGGAGCGATGGGAGCATTTGCTACGGGACTTGGCCATACGGATATTGCATATGTCCTGATGAATGGGCAGATCTGGTTCAAAGTACCTGAGACGATGATGTTCAAACTAACAGGAAAAAAACCAGACTATGTAATGGCAAAAGATATTATATTGAAAATTATCGGTGACGTCGGAACTGACGGAGCAAATTATAAGACTATGCAGTTCTCTGGAGATATAATAAAAGAACTTAAAATTGATGAGCGTCTCACACTTACTAACATGACTACAGAAGCTGGAGCAAAAAATGGAATTATTGAGCCAGATGTCCTAACTGATGAATACTTGCATGATAGAACTGACGCTCAATATTCTCCAGTGCTAGGAGATATTGATGCAGACTTTTCTGAATTGTACACTTATGAAATTGATAAATTAGAACCAACTGTGGCAAAGCCGTTCTCTCCTGAAAATATTAGTGCAGCCAGAGAATTGCAAGGAGTAGAAATAGACAAGGCGTACATTGGTTCATGCACAGGTGCAAAACTTGAAGACTTGAGATTGGCCGCCAAAGTAATCAAAGGCAAGAAAGTAAAGGTAAGGACAGAAGTTTTACCAGCAGCTCAATCAATTTACATGAAGGCTCTAAAAGAAGGTCTGCTGAATATATTCATAGAAGCAGGTGCAGTAGTCGGACCGCCAACATGCGGTGCCTGTTGTGGAGCCCATATGGGGGTTTTAGGAAAAAATGAGATATGTATCAGTACAACAAATAGAAACTTCCCTGGCAGAATGGGACATGTAGAATCACAAACTTATCTGGCATCGCCAGTTGTAGTTGCAGCATCGGCAGCTACAGGCAAGATTACAGACCCAAGGGATCTAATGAATTGAATGTTATGAGAGGTATAGTTCACAAATACGAAAGGGCAAATATCGATACTGATGTTATCATTCCTGGCCCTTACCTTAAGATTCATGATCACAAAGAATTAGCAAGACATGCTATGGAAGGAATTGATCCTAAATTTCCCGAGAAAGTTTCACAAGGTGATTTTTTAGTAACTGGAAATAACTTTGGATGTGGCTCAAGTAGGGAGCATGCGCCTATTGCTCTTTCATATGCTGGCATCAAGGCGATTTTGGCTCCCTCTTTTGCGAGAATCTTTTATAGAAATGCTGTAGATGGAGGCTATCTGCTCCCAATAGAAATTGAAGAATCGACTATGAAGAAAATTCTTGATAAGGACAAACTTGAAATTGATATCAAACAGAATAAAATTATTAATTTAACAAGAAAGGAATCTTATTCCATGAAAGCATTTCCGGAGCTAATTGCAAAGATAGTTGAAGTAGGCGGATTAATGAACTATGATATAAATGACAAGGAAGGGACGGCTTCAAGAAATTTTTAGCAAAGCTCTGTATGCTGATAACCCTGATCTTTATTCAGTAAGTTATCGTGACTATAGTTCAATTGTTGAAGTTCCACTTTTAGAATTTATAAATATATCCGGAAATTTTGAGCTCATACCGTCAAACAGAGTTTTGCTGGTAAGGAAAGAAAGGCAGGTACTATATCGTAAATTTGGAGTCACATCGATTTAACTCAGAATACATGGGCAGAGATATCAAAAGTTAGTTTGACTTAATGATTAAGCAATTATTTTGATTTTTTTCCTACCAAGAAAGTCAACAAGAGCATTACACCCATATAGATACAATAGGGCAATTATCTATAATTTCGCATGATTTAAATTAAATTTAAGCTTTTCCTAGAGTCAAAATATTGATGATACCTGTTGATCTAGCGAGAAAGGGGGATTGTATTTACTGCATAAAGTATGAGGCATTATATTCGAATTTTACAGAGGGCAATGACTTTCTCTCTCTATTTTCATGGTGAAGTAAACTAAATGATATTAATAGATGAACAAAGAATATTTAAAATAATTACTGAACAAAATCCGCGCTCCGTAGCGCTTAACGGACCAGAAGGCCTCATACCAAAAATCCAGGCTAGCGCAAATAATATTACAGAAAAGTTTGGCATTCCTGCATACATTATTGGCGATACGTGCTGGGGGTCATGCGACTTGAATACACATGCGGCAGACTTGTTGGGTGCTGAAATTTTATTCAATATCGGTCATACTATTACAATGGAAACATTTGCCAAGAAAATAATAATGATTGATGCTTATGATGATGTCAGTTTTGACATAGTAGCAAGAAAATGTGCATTAGGTCTTAAAGATCAAAAGTATAAATCAATATCATTGCTAACCGATAGCCAACATCTTAACCAAATTGCTCATGTAAAAATGATTTTTGAAGAATATGGCTATCATGTAATCATAGGCAGAGGAAAGGGACAGCTAAATGATGGGCAAGTTTTTGGTTGTGAATTCTATCCTGCCTATGATATTCAAAAACTAGTAGATGCATACATTTTTCTTGGTCAAAGTATGTTTCATTCAGCAAGTATTGCAATGTCAACTGGAAAACCAACATATATGCTGGATCCCTATTTTGAGGAATACTCTAGAGTTAACGAATTTGCACGGCGTCTTCAAAAAAAGGCTATTCTATCAATCTATAAAGCCTTGGATGCAGAAAGAATTGGTATTATAATTGGCTTGAAGGAAGGACAGTTTGCCCAAGTACGAGCACTCGAATTGAAAAAGTCATTTGAGCAATTAGGAAAGAAGATACAATTGATCGCATTGACAGATATTACTGATGATCGGCTGCAGATCTTTAAAGGAATCGATGCTTTTGTACAGGTTGCCTGTCCCAGGATAGCTACAGATAATCCTTTTAAAAAACCCATGCTTTCAGTTCCTCAAGCATTGGCTTTGATCAAACTGCTTAAAAAAGAGCCATTAGATGATTTTCTAAAAATTCAGCACTGGCTTTAGTCTGATGAACTATAACAAATGCTATCGTTTGGGATCACCTGACTTCCGTAAGGTTTTTTATCTTTATTATTATGATTGATTAATTAATATGTCTGACCGATTATGCAGAATATAATATTATTTTACTATTGCTATTGCAATCTTCTCCACCCATAGTGTATTCTTTAAGTAGACTACAACATATGCCTACGTGACGACACATTTTACATTACTTTGTCTAGATGGATATGATGGATCTCACCTCATAATGCCTGGTATGCAGCTATGATATATTTTAATCCTATCTGATGGCAGTCATATTGGAACTTTTACAAGTCTACGTAAACAGAACAAAACTGTAACACAAATGTATGACATAAAAATAGATTCATTCTGCATATGATATCAGTGAATGATATGATAATTTAGGTCTGTTGGTGTGTATTTGTTTGTTTTACGATAACTGTTCTTAAATCAGCAGTTGTTGTCATATATTGGTTTCAAAAAAATAAAGTTATCAGTTTGTTAGCTTATTTTGATTTCTCTTCGGCTGGAAGAAGAACATGAAAATGATTCCCTAACCAAATCTCGTATCTATTCCTGAATTGGTCACTTATAACACAGAAACAGACAAATCTCTCTAACTATATATATTTTGACAGATCGACTAGTATTGATGTCACAGAAACCACCCATAACATGGTTCAGTAGTTTTGTTGGTGTAGGTTATCGTTATCATGATGTTTACATGAATGTTTTTCCTGTTTTCGAGGATAAAAGATATGCGTTCGGACTATGGAAAAAAACTATAGAGTGGTGGCCAGATGATCAAATTAAACTTAGATTCATTGAAGTAGACGGTAGCTACTGGTTTATTCTTTATGGTGGCTCTGAATATAAAGGCAATAATAGTGGACTTGTAAAAAATGTTCCAATATCAGAAAACTATTACCGGTTCAAAGAAGGCTACGAAAAGAAAATCATTTTACGATTTGGCGTTTATAAAGAAAATAGAAAGAGAAAGGCAGAAGAGGATGAAAAGTTTGACCTCGAGCTTTTAAAAAAATCGAAATCAGTGTATGATATCAAGTTCCTGCGATATTCTGATCTTACAACTGACAGCATAGCATGGAAATGTATTCATAGAAATCAAGGTAACGACCTAAATGCTCAGAAAGTTTAGCTGTGTTAATGACTGCTCCGATTGCTGCATATATCGTGATTATTACCCTTCTATCGAATATGGAAAGATAGGGGTTTTGATTCTCCCTGAAGAGAAATCAAGAATCGAAGAGGTGGCATGGAAAATGGGTATAGAGGTAAAAATTATTCCAAGACTAGGGCTTGGGAAGAATCGGAAAGGTAATGGTCCAAAAAAAATAATCGCTTATCAGATGCTAGGCAAGAACTTAGATGGTAATCTCTGTCCATTTCTAGGAATAGAAAGTTCGGAAAGGTCGCCTCATGGTGGTTTTAAATGTAGCATTTACAAACAACGGCCATTTGCATGTAGGGCCTATCCTGTTATTGATAATGAAAATAGCAAATCTGTACTATTAGATAACAGATGTTTGTTTTGTAAAAAATCTTCTATGGATGCCGACAACGATGGTTTGCAGGGCGAAATTGAAGCCTTGACTAAAATTAAAGTAGAAGTTCATGTTGATAAAAAAACTGAAGTATGGAGGTATGCAACTGCGATTGGAGATAACACGGATAAAACTAAATTCTTACCACAGGGTTGGGTTCTCCAAATTATCTAAATTTCCTGAAAGAAATAAGAGCGTCTATATTTATAAAAGATATATGATATGCTTCAGACGTATGCAATACATTCTTTCGTTATTAGATTCATAATAAACTAAAGTTAAAACTATAGATTCATGTATCAAAATACTTTTATTGTTTAATATGAGGATCAAATGATGTTATTGTATTAATTCATTTATTGTATATTAACTACATAAAAGATAACTCATCTTATCAATATAATATTCTTATAGAAAATAAAAATTGAATGGAATATCATAATAGAGGAAGGAAACAAATAAATTTAATGCCTAAGCTGTTTGCAATGATGAATAAAAAGCAGACTAATAGCGCGATACTAGCAGGGATTGCAATTTCTGCAATACTTGTAACATCCTCGTTAATTATCGGCAGTCAATTATCACAACAAGCATTAGCACAGGCTCCACCTAGTCCGACCCCCAGACCAACTCCTAAACCTACCCAAAGTGCAGCAGCAGCCAACCCGGCAGCAACACCCATAGGCAAAAATGTTGTATTATCCGGAACAGTTGCTTCAACCATAAGTCCGTTAGCAGGACATGGAAAAGAGCAGGTTGCAGTACTTTTGCCACTTAGGAAAGATGGTGCAGTCTACACTGGTGTACTTACATTCACGGCAAGCAAAGGCGTACAAGTGGAACTATGGCACGAAGTGACAGGTGTAAGTCCGAGCACACCTATACCAAAACAATTTGGAGCAATACCCGTATCAGTATCTCCTAATGGCAAAGGAATTATTTCTACAGCACTGGTACCTTCTAGCAGCACAACTTCTGGTTCTATCCCGTTCACAGGTAATGCAGTTGCTCTTCATGGCTCTAGCTCACCATTTATAGCAACATATTCTGTTACCGCACAGACAAGTCAGCCTCAAGTAATGAATAATGTAACTAGTGCTACTGCCGCAGCCACATTAGGCGGAGCAGCAGGCGCTACATTAGGCGGAGCAGCAGCAGCAGCACCCGGATTGGGCGGAGCAGCAGGTGGAACCTCAGGTGGAACCTCAGGTGGAGATACAGGAACCTCAGGTGGAGATACAGGAACCTCAGGCGGCGGTTAGTGACATAAATCGAATATCATAAAGCGAGCAAACATAGATCATATACCAAAAGGCATAGCGCCATAATACAATGGAGAACAATGCCTAAAAATTCATTTTTTTCTACTATTTTTTAAGTTTAGTTTTTGAAGAAAAAACTTGCTTGCATTTCCAAAATCAAATACTGATATGATGAAGACTTCTCAGCCTTCGAGCAATTCAATTTTCAATTTCAACCGAGTAAGAATTACTAAAAATTTCTGGCTCAATCTTAACGTCATTATTCTTAAATATAATAGATATTTTCTCACGATTGGGTTCAACAACAATTTGGAATCTTCTTGTACCTTCTAGAGTATGTATGTTGTGCTCAAAATTAATGGGCACAGAGTTGTTTCTCAAAGACTCGGGAATCTGAGGTTCAAACTGGATCTTATTCTCTATCATATTCAACTTCATACCCAGCATCATCTCGCGCATTGCATAAATATACATTCCAACAGACCATGCTTGAAGTATACATGAGTTGAAAGGTTCGGGCCGATCACCTCTATACGTCTCGGCAAACATGCCATTTTCAGATAGAATTCGTTCCGCCATGGATTCAATGTAATAAAGTGCTTGTTCTTTCCTGCCAAATTTAATCTCACTAACCGCGCACCAACCGGTTACAAGAGGCCATACAGCGCCATCATGATAAAGGCTTGGATGATACTTTGGATCCCTGGAACTTAATGTCCTAACTCCCCAAGACGTAGTAATATCATTTTTTTCGATTCTTGTAAGAACAGACTGCGCCTTACTATTGTCCCTTACTGCATCAGCCAGCAAAAGAACAAGGGCATTAGGCCTTATGCTGGAGTCCTTTGAACCATCTCTTCGAATAGTATCATCGTAGAACATAGTCTTAGTATCCCAGTATTGGGAATCAATTTTACTTTGTAGCTGTTCGGCATATTTGAGCCACTTTTCTTGATTATAATTATCATCAACAACTCTTGCTAGCTCGCTTCCAATTTTCAAATTCTCATAAAATAATGCTTGAATGTCATTTGCACTCTTCCTCCTGTCGATATGATCCATCCATGTAGAATCCTGAATAGGTAGTTTTTCTGCAATTCCTGTAAATCCGTGTTCAACTAGTCCGTCTCCATCAGTGTCCTTCAAAAATCCCCAGTTAATGAGGTCAGTGATAGACTTCCATCTCTTTTTCAAATAATCTACATTTCCAGTCGCAAATACATATTCACGTATTGCCCAAGGAAAAAGAAAAGTGGAATCAGCTGACCCATAAGTAGTATTGTGAAGAAAAGCCCTGCCACTAATTATCATCGGTAGCTCTCCTTTCGTTGCGTACGTGGATGTTTTTTTAGCTTGGTGGCGCAGAAAGTTTTCAATGGTTGCAAAGGCAAAATTGTAATCACCCATAGCGAGATATCCCCTTAGCGACCAGCCTGTATCTCTAGCCCAGTAATTAGGAAATCTTGGAAGGCCTGCGCAAATTCCTTCCCCAAGTCCATCATAATCTGCTTTTAAATATTCCATACTGTCTTTTGCTTTTTCGAAGGCTCTGATCAGTTTCGTAGTAGTAGGACTTTGCTTCAGATTTGATCCCATCTGTAGAGTGGAATGTGAAACAGTCTTGAAATGATTCTTGGTGTCCTCTAAAAGAGATTTGTAATTGTCTCTGATAAACCGGTATTCATTTAAGCAGTCTGTAGTACTGCTAAAGCTACCGGCAGCTACCAGCGCAATCTCGCTGTTTATGCCTGATTCAATTTCAAGGTCATACGACAGCTCCAGATCATTATTAAAAGAATCTGATAAAACCTTGGGTTTCAAACCCTTTGGTGCTATTCCAATAGCTCCATAATAATGTGCAATATCCTTTCTGGCAGCAGTCTGGATTTGTAAGCAATTTTCGGTATTAAGCAATTTACAAAAATTACTTTGAGAAATTGCAGCTAAACCATAGCTTGTGATATTACCATCAATGATGAAATGTACACGGATCTTCCTTATCGATTTTTCTGATTTCTTCTTCAAACTTAATTTTGTAAAATCTATATTATTATTATTGTTATTATGTCCGTTTAATAGATCAAGTTTTAGTACAATAACAAACCCCTTATTTTCAATTGGTACAAACAATGTCCTTTTTACTTCTAATCCAGCTACCTCATGCCTTGTGTAAAGAAGTCCGTTCTCATGTCTAGAAGATATGACGAAATTGGGTAGCCTTTTACGTACTCCCTCATTCATTGATATCTCTACTATAATCCTGCCAAAAGCTCGTGCAGGTGGAACATATAAGCCTCCATTATCATATCTTGCTCCCATCCATGTCCAATTGGCTGAAAGTGCACCGTTTGATGAACATACTATATATGCTTTTTTCCCAGATAGTATCAACGGTGTTGTGAAGTTTTTAAATATAGTATCTTCGTTAGTTGTAATAGACTGGTGGTCATCAAATAGATTCGAAGGAATAAAGATCCTTTCTCTTTGATCTTGAACATAATCGCTAAATGTAAAAGGAATAATTATCTGTTCAAATCCTTCAAGTTTACTCAAGATAACAACTTTGTGTTTGCTTTTTACTTCTAAGGGCCCTTCGTTTATTATTAGAAATCTTGCACTTTGGAACGGTTTGAACGATATGGGTCGATCTTCAGATAGTATAGACGAATTGACAACGTCCTCCGAAGTTGCAATATAAATTGACTTTTTTGAAACTGGAATTTCATCTATATAAATGTCAAGAGACACAATATTGCCTCCTAAGGGAACTGGTGGATTTAGTAACGAGAAAATAAATCCATTACATGTGATCTTGTCATTAACTATTGTTACATTTTTTAAACTTCCCTCAATATATGAGAGCATGGTATGAGCTTTATCAATTGTCCTAACCATCACGATTTGACCTGTAACTTCAACACTTCTATATCAAAGATCAAAGTGTTACCCTCTTAAATTTTAAGCTACAAAATTAGCTTAGTAAAAACAATAATACATTTATATCGAATGTGTTTTATACTTTAAAAAATATTATTTATTTCTTGATTAAAATAGTATTACTCAATTAATGCATGTCAAACTAGACCAGAAAAGGAGGACATTGTATTAATATATAGATATCTATACATATTTAAAAATGTATATATGAACCACCACTGTGGAGGATGTTGGGTGACCTTATGTTAGAGTAGAGTAAATAGTTAAGAGTATGTGTAATAAAAAATAAAGTAACCTTATAACTTGACAGCTATTGGCAAGGTATCGATCGGAGACCAAGTCCCAGTAAGAGTAATGGGCATAATTAATGCAAGTCCAGAATCATTTTACAAGAATTCTATCAAGATTACTAATGAAGAAATCGCTAAAACATCCATAAAGATGCAAGATAATGGAGCTAAAATCATCGACGTCGGTGCCATGTCTACTGCACCCTATCTTGAAACTATTATTTCAGTGGAGGAAGAGACAAAAAGAATGGAACTGGCGGTAAAGGCTGTAAAGAGCAGTTGCGACCTTCCAGTGTCAGTCGATACTCCAAGATCTAGCGTAGCTAAGGAAGCCATCACATTTGGTGCAGACGCAATCAATGATATAACGGGATTAAAGTATGACGCCAATCTAGCAGATATTGTATCGGAATCAAGATTACCTGTAATTATTGGCGCATTTGACAACAATCAATCATTATCTGCTTTAGGCAAGATTTCAGGCACAATAAAAACTTTAAAACAAAGTCTATTAATAGCAAAAAGGGCAAAAATTACTAATGATAACATAATTATCGATCCCTCTATAGGCTTTTTTAGAGCAGAAGGCAAAAATCCATTCTTCACAAGAATAAAAGATCTTCCGTGGTATATCCGCGATATTGAAGTTATTTCAAAGCTAAATGAACTTAAAACATTATCAAAACCAATCTGCATATCAATCTCAAGAAAATCATTTATAGGCAGTTTATTTAACTTGAAAACCAAAGAACGCTTAATTCCATCAGTGGTGTCCGAAGTAATATCTGTATTGAACGGGGCTAACATTATCAGAACGCACGATGTAAAAGAAACGGTACAAGCCCTTACAATGCTAGAGCTACTTCATTAAGGTCTAACGTTTTGCTATTTTTTTGATTAATTAAACTCAACAATATAACGCCCAGTATTCAAATTAGATATGATTAGGGAGAGGAAAACGCTTATAATCCTACATAGGGACTAGACAACATGGAATATTGGAAATTAAAAACGGCCTAACATTTGATGACGTGCTTCTTGTCCCTAAGCGATCGCCCATAATTTCTAGATCTCAGACTGATTTAAAGACAAAACTATCTCGAAATATTACATTAAATATACCACTAATTAGCGCTAATATGGATACAGTTACAGAATCCGGGATGGCTATTGCCTTGGCAAGGGAAGGAGGCATCGGCATTATCCATAGATTTATGACAATTGAAGATCAAGTAGATGAAGTTCTAAAAGTGAAACGATCTGAATCAGTTATCATAGAACAACCGTATACTATCCGATCAAATATGATGATTCATGATGCAAAGAACATGATGTGTCAATATGGGGTTTCTGGTTTGCTGGTTGAAGAGGATGGAAAAAAACTTGCAGGCATTATTACCAGACGAGATATAACCTTTGAAAAAAACTTAAAGAGCAAAGTTTCAGATCTAATGAGCAAAGATATTATCACCGCTAAGGACGGAACCACAATAGATCAAGCTAAAGAAATCCTGCACACCCATAGAATCGAAAAATTACCTGTAATCGACGACAAGAAACGAATAGTTGGCCTTATCACAAGTAAAGACATCTTAAAAATGGATCAATATCCATTTGCTTCTAAAGACAAAAAGGGTAGACTACTTGTTGGAGCAGCAGTTGGAGTAAAAGGTGATTATTTAGAACGTGCCGAAGCACTTTTGGCAGCAGGCGCTGATACAATAGTTGTAGATATTGCCCACGGTCATAGTGACAACGCAATGAACACTGTACATATGATTAAAAAGGTTTTTCCAAAATGCCAACTTATTGCTGGAAATATTGCCACTGGCGAAGGTGCAAATGATTTGATCAAAGCAGGAGTAGATGCAGTGAAGGTCGGTGTAGGATCAGGCTCCATTTGCATTACAAGAATAATTACAGGATCAGGTGTTCCCCAACTAACAGCAATCATGGAAAGTGTTAAAGTAGCAAAAGAATATGATATTCCGGTTATCTCTGATGGCGGCATTAGAACATCAGGAGATGCAGCAAAGGCAATAGCAGCTGGAGCGTCTTCAATCATGGTGGGCGGCTTATTTGGCGGGACGGATGAAAGCCCAGGTAAGACGTTAAGTAAGAATGGAAAAAAGTTTAAAATGTATAGGGGAATGGCATCATTTTATGCGTCGCTTGGTAGAAAATACCGGGAAGAAGGATCACAGGTTATAGATTCAGATGACTTGAACGACTATGTCCCAGAAGGAGTAGAAGCAATGGTTCCATACAAAGGCAGCGTAGTTGAGATCATTAGGCAACTTGTAGGTGGCTTAAGATCTGGCTTAAGCTACTGTGGTGCAAAAACAATCTTAGAAATGCAAAAGAATGCAGAATTCATCAAAATGAGTCCAGCCGGTTATATGGAAAGCCAGCCACACGATGTAGATGTAATGTAGGATAATATACTACATTATATAGTTGAATATAGAAAAAAATCATTGATTGAAATATCACAGAGCTTCTTCTAATAATAATGGTGTCAAGACTGATGCAAAGATTAGAAACAATACGTTGGCAGTTTGTAATAATGATAATAACAACACAAGTCAGGCGGAAAGAAATCCATTATTTGATCAGAAACTTGAAGGAAGTATACTAATGGTGTCGCAGAACAAATCTAGGTGTGGCGGCGGCGTTGACGGCAAATCCATCTATATTGATACGGAAGGTACTTTCA
>Ga0157301_10000002_pt1 | contig 19389 bp, 22 predicted proteins | sample NitcycUS088202R2_FD_108393 | JGI IMG/M metagenome (GOLD analysis project Ga0157301, IMG submission 108393) | Soil microbial communities from Arlington Agricultural Research Station in Wisconsin, USA - Nitrogen cycling UWRJ-S088-202R-2 | ecosystem: Environmental > Terrestrial > Soil >... | reverse complement strand
TGATATGACTCCCCCAGAATTGATTACAGGTATAATTACTGAAAAAGGTGTACTAAAACCACCTTTTGGGAAAAATCTCGAACTATTATATAATAAGTGACATATCTTCTTCCGTTAAAGGATCCTGTATGTATATATATAATATTTTTGATTATAGAGGTTCATCTATCACAGCTATACTCCATCGTTGCTATGGTCTCCTATTGTATGCTTATAGTCTTTGCACAGTCTAATTTTTCTATTCATTCTCCAGAGAAGACTTTTGACGGTAATAATCATATCTGGCTGATTGCTGCAGGAATTAAGAAGGAAAATAAAGATACTTTTCCTATGATGGCAAATTTTTAACGCGTATATGACATCCAGCTGTACATATAGATAGACATTCTATGAACACAAGGAAATTTTGGTTATAAGTCATCATCTGTTCTATGTCAACATCGACTACTGTTTGCACGCTTACCCTCATGTCAGAAGGTGCATACAAATAATAATACTCATCCATAAAAATAGAATAAAAAATTAATAGAAAAAATTTAGTTCAGTGCAAAGTTGGGTGTGATAATCCCTATTTTTCAAAAAGCGATAAAGTATTTATCATGTATATGTTTATTATATCAAAGGTTAAATGTCTGTACAAAATGTTACTACAGAGCAAGTTTATTCTGCGTTAAGAAAGTGTATGGATCCAGAGATTCCGGTCAATGTAGTAGACCTCGGACTCATATATGGTGTTAAGGTTAATCCTGAAAATAATGTTGACATCAAAATGACGATGACAACACGAGGTTGTCCACTTCATGACACTCTTGTAAGCGACGTAAAGAGATATCTTGGCAAGATTAATGGAATTGGCAATATCAATGTAGAGATTGTCTGGGATCCTCCATGGGATATCGAGAAGATGGATCCAGAAATACGGCAAAAAATGGGATTTGGTAAACCGAAACTTCGATTTCAACTAGATTATGAAAAATATCAGCCTCTAAGAAGGGGCCAGTTCATTAAACAGGATGATGGTTCATTGATCCTCACAAATGAAAAAGACCAAGGATTTATGGTAAATGAAGCAATTGTGAATTTTTGGCACATATGTGATGGCACAAAGACAATCAATCAGCTAACAGACCAGTTTTCTGCCAAACTCGGGATGCCAAGACAGCAAGTTGAACAAGAAGTTGTCCAACTAGTGCAGCAGTTGCTCGAAGCCGAATTACTCAATGCATGATTACTATAATTTTTCTCTAACTGTTTCGTTATGTATTTGGGACATCATAAAAGAGTCAGTCAGCTCATTAAATTATTCAAAGGTTATTGTTAAGTCGACTATTTTATAATTTACGCCAGTCAAGATGCCGATCAATGCCTATATATATATATATAGCTAGCACATAGTGATCTTTTAATGTTTGTATCTCAAAATAGTCTAATCTATCGTACATAAGGATTTTCCCAATACCAATGACATTATACAACAAAGAAGTCAGAACAATCCGATGATAATTAGCCATGCCCCTAATAACCTAACAATAGTATCTTAAAATTGAAAATCAAATGTAAATGTATTCTGAAGCGTATTTCCTTATCAAATACTAAAGTTCAACTTTTATAATTTTTCCATTAGGTTCGGATTCCCTATAAACAGTTGCCTCAAACCTGTATAGTTGCGATTCTGGCACAAGCCATGTATCTGGTGGAGCACCTGCCTTATAACAGATATTTGCAAGATATTCATCAATATCCCATTTCAATTCTACAGGAACTTGGGGAAGTAGTAACCCTGAACCATATTCAGATCTTAGGATTAAGCCATCTCTACCAATCTTAATATGGTTTTGATATTCTTTTGGGCTTTGTACATTTATCTTCTCCGGTGATGTAAGAACACTAACTTCAAAAATTACGTTTGCAAGTTCTTCTTTACCTATTGGAGGGAATCTAGGATCCTGTGTGGCTGCCGCTATAGCAGCCTCGATTACTGATTGATATAGCTTTTTATCAGGAATAGGAAAGCCTATACATCCTCGTAGATGTTCTTCATTGTTGCTCACATAGTTTAAAGTAACAAATACACCTGCTTTTTGTGAAAATTGATACATATTGTCAAAATTAACGACAATTGATTCGTTAAGATATTCTTCTACCGCTCTTCTCGCCAATCTGACTAATTGCTCTCCCTCCCCATCAGATATCATTGTATATAAAAACTGAAACTAACTAAATTTAAAATTATGTTAATTGTTCACTATAATCAACTCTTCAGGTATGCAATAGCCAATTATTTCATATTATGATTCTATTCAATAATCAGCGCGAGTTTTTCTCAATAGTGCAAGTTGGCACCGCAGGCTGGGAATATTTACCAATTAGAAAAGAAAATATATTGGTAGCTGGTTAAGTTCAATGAGCATTAGGTTGATTACAGAATTATTCTCCCAATAACTATATTATTACTGCAGTTTTTCTCGACGGTTTCCATCTCGTAAGAAAGGAAAAAAGAACAATAAAAATTGATACCAATAACCAGATGATAGCATCACAATTGATGTAGGGCTAGAATTAATTTTCGCTGCTCAGTAGCAACAGCTTTATTCAAACAGTGGCCAGTTACTTTTCCTTTTCAGCTACCAATGATGAAATACTCCTCACAAATGGATTGCAACAAAAGCCAAAGAGATGTAATATATATTGTTAACTGTTAAATCATAGGGTCAATTTATAAGAAGATTTGATTGGATTTTATAACATCGTATAGAAATCTAACGAATTATAGGGGTTTTCTTATCAAAACCACCTGAACCAAACTTACAATAGAAGCATTGGTCAGATTGCATATAAGGTATTTTTTGAATCAACACTGCACCAATTTTAAGTGCAATTTTTGTCACTAGCCGATATTTTAAAGGCATTGAGGGGATCACCTCATCAAAATAAACCTTATAGTGATCTGGACATAATTTGAGTGTGACCTGAGCTTTTCGTCTGTGATCTGGACTAATTTCTCTACTATTATTGCTTATAGCCTTGGCTATATTAACCTGTTCTCGAATATACTCATGTTTTGGACATGGGCAATCTTTTCCTCCAGGATGCTTGTAAGCAGGGACGTTCTTCCAGTTAAAGTCTGGAAAGTCCTTCTCAAAATCGTCCATATAACGGTCATTATATGTATAATATCATATCTTATAAAGATGTAGGGGAGTTTATATTAGCCTATTGGAAACCGTTCGCCTATCATCTTAAATAATCACATTAGAATAAGAAAAAATATATTTTCGGCTTTATAACAAACCACAAGCGACGTGGTACGAGACCAGCATAGTAACGGAAACAGCAGTGCAGCAGCAACGACTACTACTACTGCGGCAAAAAATAATACTGCGAGAAAACAGAATCAGAATTCAATAGATTCTAATCTTAAAACCCTGCTAGAGTTCAAAAAAGCCCTTTTGGAAGATCAGAAAAATGGTGAACAAAGGATTCAGGAACTTAACAGCAAGATTGAAACTACAAAGATGCAGATCGACGAGGAAAGAATCCAATTAGAGGATTTGCGTATTAAACTAAAGCAAGTTAATGAACAGAAAGATGCAGAATACGCTAAATTTATGGAACTCAAAGATAGCCTTATTGAAGCTAGGAACCAGATGAAGACCTTTGATGACAAGGCGGGATCTATTGCAACATCAAAATTGCGAAAGGATCGATATGATATTGTGAATCTAACTAAGACTTTGGAACAGATCGAGCGTGATATTCAAACAAAGAAATTATCAAAAGACGAGGAGCGTAAATTAGTTGCCAGATCAAAAGAAACCGCCACCAAATTGCATACTCTAAAGGTGATACACAAAAAAGAGGATCATTATAGAAGTATTTTCTCCCAATATGACGTCTTGAAAGCTAAAATGAATAGAATTTTCGATCAAAAATCGGAATTTGGTAACAAAATTGGTAAATTAAAGACTAGTCTTGATACACTCTTGAACCTCCGTGAAAGCCTATATGAAGAAAGAAGAAAAGAAATTCATGGAACGAGAGAGATTGGAGCAAAATTAGAAATGGTAGAGACCCAACTAAATGCAATCGAATTTAGAAAATCACGAATACAATATATTGAACATAGACAAAGAAAACAAAGGGAAAACGAAGGGAAACGTTCATCTAGATATGGAGTAACACAGGAGAGAACCAAGCGTAATAAAGAGAATCAAGAAAGATGGAATATGCTAAAGGAAGTTGCATTGAAAAAGATGTCAAGTGGCGAAAAATTAACCTTTGAGGAGATGAAGTTAATCTTCGGAGATAGCACTACTCCAGAATAATAATCTTGGACTGCAAGTGCTTTTCGAAAGCACAATTCTTCCACGATTCAATTATAATATATAATATGGAAAATACCAATCTATGTCTACTCAACCAATAATTTGATTAATAATCTGTCTGTTTGCCAGGCTATGTTTTGACACAGAGGAGAGAATGTGCAAGCATCTAGTAGTATAAAGTTGGATTATACTGTCAAAAAGGCGAACAAATCAAGAACAATTTATAAGATAAAAAGCTGTATTCGAATAATATTTGATTTAAGAATATATTGATCTTTGTGTGTTGAAATTTAACATATCAATTCTATTCATATGGTCTTCCTTACTTTATACATTTTGTAGAATCCGTAAGCATATTTCGAAACATTGTAGATTGATCTGAAGCAAAACCTATGGAGAGAATATTGCGTAAAATTATTGACAAGTATGGAAAACCTTGCTTCATCTCTGACTTGTATCCATTAAAAAATGCCGTCTCTATTGCCCCATAGCGAAACCTTTCAAAATCAATAACACTGGCTAGAAATGAACCGATATCCATACTTCGTGAAAATATTGAATCTTTTTTTTGCATAAATCCTAAATCCGTCCTAACTACTGAATTGTCTGATGCTACAAGATAATTCTGCGATTTGTTATCAGTAAAAACATAACCTGCTTTATGTAATTTGCCCGTTAAAGCACCTGCTTGAAAGGCTAATGACGTATCTTTACCATCAGAAAATGCTCTATAAAGATCTCCACCTTCCACATATTCTTCAACGAGTGCTGTATCAGTAATTGAAATCAGCAGTGGCGTAGGAATTCCTAATTGTCTCAAATTCCTTCTCATACTGTAACCTTCATTGTTTATTGTCACTTTTCCAGTAAGTGGCGGCGGAGATGGATGTGCCAACAGAAGTGAAATTAACGTATACATCGATATTAACAGGTATTCATGAAAATCTTTTGTTGATTTATTTCGTTTAACAACTACTTTGCGTCCATCTAATTCTTCTATCGATATATCTCTTTGCCAGTTGACGAAATACAATTATGTAGATAAGAGTTATCCCACTATAAGTTTTTTTTAATATATAATAGCAAGTAAAGTAAAATTAAAGATGTTGAAGGTACACGAAGGACTCAGAAATGCAAGGAAATTCTTCAGCCATGAAAATGCTTCCACTTATGATTATGTAGTACGTTTTACTACGTTTGGCCAAGATTCTTTGTGGAAAAATCAAATTTTAAATATTATTGGCAAACAAAATTCTGTTCTTGATCTTGCCTGTGGAACAGGAATCCTCTCTTTAATGCTTATTGACAGTGCCATTATAAAGGTAAGTGGTCTGGATTTGGTATTTGATTACTTAGTGATTGCAAAAAAGAAAACAAAAAGGTTATTCCTCACCAACGGTACAGCAGAAATATTGCCTTACAAGAATGAATGTTTTGATTCAGTTACATCGTCATACCTAGCAAAATATGTCGATATAGAAAGAGTTGTGAATGAATGCTGGCGTATCCTTAAACACGATGGTATTGTAGTTTTTCATGATTTCACATATCCCACAAATAATTTAATGGAGAGTTTTTGGAATGCTTATTTCATGATTTTAAGAATAACTGGTATCTTTGTCAAATCATGGAAAGCTGTATTTCAAGAGTTAGATCAAGTAGTGAAAACTAGTAGATGGGTAGAACAGACTATAGGTTCACTTGAACACAGAGGATTTGAAGTTATATCTTGCAAATACTATACGTTGGGAACAGCTGCTATTATTTCTGCAAAGAAACCATGAATGAAGATACCCGTTTAAATGAATGGTTTGTACCAAAATTTGGTCCGCTAAGATTTCGGATTTTCATAGGGTTATTATTCCTTCCATATACTGGAATGTGCATATCCTTCACAATAATAGGTTCTATGCTCTCATCTAGCATTGTATGGGAAAGGGCTGGTGCAATTGCTGTTATATATGCATTAGCTCTTGGAGTATCTGCCCACACTGCTGATAGCCTAGGTTCGAAAAAAGTCAAGCCGTGGGGGAATTACTTTAATAAAAAGCAGTTGTGGCTCTTGATAATGTCAAGCCTAGTAGCAGCATATTCTATTGGAATTTATTATATGATATTTTATGTACCATTACTCTGGATAGTGGCAATCCTAGAAGGATTTTTTGTTTTTGCATATAACTTTGAATTATTCAAAGGATATTTCCACAATGACTTTTGGTTCGCAGTCTCTTGGGGCGTATTACCAGTAATGGCGGGGTTTATAATGCAAACCAATTCAATTGGAATTATACCGTTAGCTGTATCTGTCATTGCAGGTATTATTAGTTATGTGGAGATTAAAACATCTAGACCTTATAAAGAATTAAAAAGAATTGCACATGATGAATACCGTGTGAAAAGCTTGGAAACCTGTCTTAAAACAATTAGTTTAGGAACTATAGCCTTTGCTGCTGTATCAATTATTTATCGACTCGTCGTTTGATCCTTTTTTTAATATTTGTAACACTATTGTAAGGTTAAATGGTTGTTGTTTCTATTAACGTAGAAGATTTCGGTAGTCATATGTTACAAAGCATTTCTGAACTTGAAAGTAGATTAAATATCAATCTGCCTTTATTTGAAAAAATCCTTTTAGTTGAAACTGGAACTGTGGAGCAAGTCTTGAGTATATTAACGAACTCTGAAACAGACGTAAAGATTCTGAAACAAAAAGAATCTTATAAATTGATCCAGCGAGAGATACATATTATTAATAAAAAAACAGGTGAAAAACTAGCATACGCAAAGTCAAATATTATTCCTTCCAATTTACCTCATGAAATAGTAATGCAGATTAAACAAAAGTATCATGGCATAGGAACCATCATCATAAGTTCTGAATTAGAGACTTTCAGAAAAATACTTAAAATAGGATATAACTCTAAAACCAGATCTGTCTTTAGGATATATCAAATTATGTATAGGGGAAAAGTTTCCCTTGAAATTAAAGAAGTTTTTTATAAAATAAAATCAAAGGTTGCTGAACCCGTTTATAAAAATAGTGTACCAGATGGTTTCCACAATGGAATCATTTCGAAAAAAGGATCCAAAATACAATAATGGATCACAAGACTACTCTTACATTCCTCAGTAGTGGGCGCTCTATCGGCTGATACTTTATCGCTCTAGAAGATTTCTTTTCTTTCTACACATCCTTCGGATACTACAAAACCCTACTAAATTATTAAATACTCCCTTATGTCCTGATTTGCCTCTATAACAAATACATTGCACCTCTCTTCCATTGTTGTTTGAAGAGTCTAAAAATATAATCAAAAAAATAGATGCAGTCGACGTTGATACTTGGGTGCCTGGTTAGTTCTTATTTATCATAAAGAGGAACAAGGGGAGGTGGACTTGATGACTATAAGGTGTCCCAATCAATATTTTGGTTCTTACTTTTTGTCGCTAGGAACTCTATTTTAGGACTAACATGATGGTGGACCGGGTGGGATTCGAACCCACGACCTCAGCAATGCCAATGCCGTATCCTACCGGACTAGACGACCGGCCCCTGCAACAACATTTCAACAGTTTTATTTGGATATTAATACTTTAACAAGAAGAAACAATATTATAATTATCCTAACTTCTGTGAAGTATTGGTATAGAGTGGCGCTGGAGCAGTCAATTGGAGCGGTAATAAAATATCAAGCTTATCTCGGAAATACAGAATTTTCTGAGTTTCTTCTATTAAGAAATAGGAGAGGTTTCTGGGGTTTTCCGCAGGGACACAAGGAGAGAGGAGAGACCGAAATCCAGACATTAATAAGAGAAGTCTCAGAAGAGACTGGCATTGCATATTTGGATATTCAATCATATGTTGGAAAAATTCGATATTCTTATTTTAAGGCTGATGGTATGAAATCTGAAAAGGAGGTTAGGTTTTACTTTGCTACAACATCCACTAAGCAAGTGAAGCTCTCCAGCGAACATGATGGCTTCATGTGGGTAACGTTTTTAGATGCTCTGTCCATATTGGACCATCGGCAACTAAAAGCAATATTGATTAAAGGTCATAGAAAAGGTCTCTATTAATTGATTGCATGTAAATCAGCTCCCCGCATTTCCTAAATATAACAGTAATAGATTTATACTCTAGCCGTAGCGCAATAAATAGAGGATACAGAAAAGAAATGGCGGTTGGTAAACGTATAGTTTTAACAGCGGACCGCAGTCTTATGACAAATTATAGAGGAAACTTTCTTTACGGTTTTATTGCGTGTGGCCCTTATGAACTTGTACCTGAATTTGTATTCGACAAGTTATTCTGTCCAAGTGTTGAGACTGATCAAAATACTGGAGAAGTCAAGGTTGCACAATGTGGACTGAGAAGAATAGAAGGCGCTCTTTTAAAAGAGCATAAAAGTGAAGAGATCTTCCTTGCACATCCAGAAATGCTTGACAAATGTATTGGATCGAATACAACAGTTGTAGGAATTAACGTCATGGATCCACTCGGGATGGCACCAGTTACTACTACAATGTCACCAGAAAAGCTGTCCTATGTTGCTATGAAATTTAAGAAGATGTGTGCTTCTATTATTCAGTTAAAAAAGAAATATAATTTCAAAGTCGTTGTCGGCGGAAATGGTGCGTGGGAATTGGCAAAGCCTGATAGAATGAAAATTCATGGCATTGATACAGTAGTAATAGGCGAAGCTGATGAACTTGCACTTGACCTCTTTCACGATTTGGAGGCAGACGATGCACCAGAATTACTGCATACATTTGTTAGAAATATTGAGAATATTCCTATGATCCGCGGTCCAACTATAAACTCTCTAATTGAAGCAATGCGCGGTTGTGGAAGAGGTTGCGACTTTTGTGATGTTAATAAGCGTTCGAAGAAAGATATTCCATTAGAAAGGTTGCAGGCAGAAGCCAGAATTAATCTGAAATATGGTTTTGATTCTATCTGGCTTCAATCAGATGAGATGCTACTTTACGGATGTGACAACAGAGACTTTGTTCCAAATGCTGATGCAATAATAGATCTATGGAAAGGATTGAAATCATTAGGTGCAAATTTCGTAGGTACTACACACATGACATTATCTGCTGTGGCATCTTCATCCGATCTCATAAAGGAACTCTCAAAAATCAACGAAATGGATACAAATGGAAGATGGCTTGCAACTAATCTTGGGATAGAGACAGTAGCGCCAAGAATGGTTAAAAAACATCTTGGTGTAAAGACAAAACCATACCAACCTGAGGAATGGGGTGCAGTTGTAAGAGAAGGATGCAAAATTCTAAACCAAAATCATTGGTTTCCGGCATTGACTCTGATTATAGGATGGCCAGATGAAACACCAGATGAAACACAGTATACCATTGATCTTATTGAAGACTTTAAAGAAATGAACATGAGAGGTTTAGTTGCACCATTGCTTTATCAGGACTTTTCAGAAAAGAATTCAATGCATTTTGGCAATCTAAATGAGGCACAGTTTACTTTGTTTTGGAAATGTTGGGGACATAATCTTAGAGTAATCAATGACATCATACCAATCATTATTAGAAATAAAACCTATGGGCCAGCAATGAAAATATTTATGGCAGTATTGGTAAAAGCAGGAACTTGGGCTATAATGAGATACTTAAGAGGATTGTCAAAAGAACTATTCAATGGTAGAGTTCCTGAGGATATCGTTGAAAGATATTCAAGAAAGAGATCAGTAACAGCATCATTGCCGCCAAGGCTCTGATCTTCATTTTCCTAACTCTTTAGATTCCAAATATGCAATGGCGCTATCCGCCACAGTTGTGCTTTTAGGTGTTAAGACAATAAAATAGTTCTTATCCGGTCTCTCAACTGCAGCTACTGGTCTGTATTTCTTTGTCGAAATGTCATACTCTATCATTCCTGATTCGATGCTAGCTTTTGTATAGACCATCATCAATACATCTCCAGATAATGGACTTAATGGTATTATTGAAAATACATAGCCTTTATATGAGCTAATAGGCAAAACCTGTTTCATGACTGGTGCAATCGATATGAGATAAAGGAAAACATCTTCTACAGTTGAGAATTCTTCAAATTCAAATTTCATATGCTAATTCTTATGTTTCCATGATATAAGGCTTTAAAACTAAAAAAGGATATAATTTATCCATATGACTCGAATTTGACCTCATAACTGCCATCTTTTCTCTTGTTACGTTCAGTAACAAAACCTTTTGGAACCAAATAATCGAGAGAGCCATCGACAGTTCCTTGCCATCCACATACATAGAATGAGGTATTGTCTGTAGTTATCTTTTCACCAACTAATTCCTCAAGCGGCGACCTATCAGTTCCAGCCCTTGGTCTCAGGAATGTTTCTACTCGACCTTTTTGACCACCCCAAGATCTGTTAAACCATTCCTGCGGTCTACTAATGCTTGCTCTGTAACGGAAGTTCCATTTGTCTTTGCCTTTATCTAGGCTTTCGTCTTCTAACTCAGTTAATAATTCGCGATAGCTTAATTCGTCAACGTAACTTGCTCCATGTAATACAACTATCTCACGTTTACTTCCAATTGCTTTCATATGTAAAGAGTATGATATAAATGGCGCTAAACCAGTGCCACCTCCTATAAGAACCATTCTTCTATCATCAGGAGAGCCATCGTGCATCTTTTCGTTAATTGTAAAGATTCCTGTTGGTTTTACCCATAAAATGTCTTCTCCTTCTTTTTTATTGAATAATTCAGTGGTTAAACGGCCTGGAACTGGCTTTCTTACCCATCTTATAACTAATTCAAAGTATTTTTTTTGTTCTGGATGGGATGCAATAGAATAAGCTCTACGTATAATTTTTCCCTCATTTGGTATATGAAGGCCTAAAGTAACAAACTGACCTGCTCTGAAGTCTGGGACAGGACTATCAGTTGGTGTTATACGTAAGATAACAAGGTCTTCCTTAAGTACGCGAATATAGGAAATTGTCCCTTTATTGTCAACTACCATACAATTCTCAGATTCAATTTATGGTAAATAAATATATTGTTAATTCCTTATTATAAAAACAATAATGTTACAAGCAAATTTTATTTTTTGGGTATACAGAATAAAACATAGTATTTTTTGTACCGTTTAGAACATTTATAGGGTATTATATAGATTTTATTATTTGTACGTAGCAGATTCTGTGCATATTGTTGTTGATAGACTTTAGTTTATTTGTGTTTATTCCAAAAAGTGTTGTGATTCTGTGATATGAATATATAGAAAGAATATCATAAGTCTCTGTTAAAATAACCTTCTGGTATTGTGTTATAGCTGCATAAATTAACGATTAACGTCTGTTTGTGTATATTTCCATATAGAGAATTTTTAAAATTGGCATATTGCAGCTCTTCATTTTTATAAGGTCAATTTTTTTGTCAAATATAACGTCAGTTGTGGCAGTAACACAAGATACCGACATTTCTGGGTGCAGATAGTGATAATAATAATAATCTTTTGCAATGTCAAGCGGTTGTTGAATCATAAAGTGCTATAGATAACATATAATTTGGAATAAAGTGCTTTATAGAGGAATGACAGATTGGTTCAGAATTAAGGGTTCTCCTAGTAACTCTGAGGAAATAGATCAACTTACACAAGCAATAGATGAACATAGTTCAGAACAGAAGAAGGTAATGGATATTTTCAATAGAGCAATGAACAACTTTGCAACTGAAAGATCCCTTGAAACATGTCTTGAAGCTCTAAATGCATCAATGCAGATCGCAAACATTAGAGACAAACTAGTTAAATCATACGAATATTATGCAAGGATATTAGAAAGAGAAGTTATTAGGCTAAATAGACTTCAAACAAAAGAGTAACAACCTAATCTTTAACAGATCGTCTATTTCAAACTGGCCGATTACCTATTGATAAAATATGGTCGATTAACAAAGTGTATCAAATTCAGGATTTTCAATCAATATTTAATTCTTCAATAATGTTGCTGTTATCGCTAATAGCAGAGAATCGTTCAGAAAACTCGTACTATAATATTAACAGATAAATTCTTTTCTTTTTAACAACTGGTCGCATTAGCTATCATTCTACAAGAATGACTTGTACTTTGTGTCTGGGCTCATGGATAAGTCAAGCGGTTAACTGCTTCTTTTTTATTCTTAAAATAATAATCCAATAATAAACTGTTGTGTTATTGAAATACAACACGGTTCCTTATCATGCCAAGCTTCTCAATATCGATCTCGACTATATCACCATCTTTCAAATACCGTGGTTCCTTCATTGACATTGCAACACCTGCAGGAGTACCTGTAGAAATAATATCGCCAGCTTCTATAGTTATTATAGTGCTCAAGCTTGAAATTATCTTCCTTATGGGAATTACCATGTTTATACTGGATGAATTCTGCCGCATCTCTCCATTCACTTTTGTGATAATTTTCAAGTTTTGAGGATCAGTTACCTCATCCTTAGTTGTAATCCAAGGACCACAGGGAGCAAAAGTATCAATACTCTTTGCACGAGTATATTGTTTGTCTTTGAACTGAATGTCTCTTGAAGATACATCATGTAAAATCATATATCCAAAAACAGATTCAAGGGCTTGACCTTCGGATACTTTTTTTGTATCCTCTCCCATTATTACTGCAATCTCTGCTTCATAGTCTAAGCGTTTTACAAATGAGGGACAGATTATATCATTGAAAGGAGAATTCAGCGCCGTCCTTGGTTTCATAAATATTACGGGCTCATCAGAAGGTGTTAAACCTGCATCTCTGGCATGATCATAATAATTGAATGCTAGACAAATTATCTTAGGTGGATTTGGGAGAGGAGCCAAAAGTTCAATATCTTCGATCCTATGATCATACTTTAGATTTGCTTGATGCCCCTTTACTTCATTTAACCAACCTTTGAACATAAATTCCTTAATGCTTTGAGGAATAGGAATTCCTGTTTGTTCCTGAATTTCTGATTTAGTGATTAGTTTCTTTTTATCATCAGAAACAATGGCATATGTATAGCCTATCTTTGTATCCTTTATTCTTGCAATCTTCATTGTTTGTACTACCTATGAGTAAATATCGCAGTGTTATTGCCATCAAGTCTGCAGAATCCAAATCTGACAAATTGAATTCTGGTATCTGGCTTAAGAGTTGACGTAAAGGACTCGGCAAATCCTTCATAGATCAGGAGACTATTTGTGTTATACTTTTCGTCTGTGTATAGTTTTCTAGCTATCATAACTTTGTAATGAACTATATCATTCTTTGCAACCCATTGAATCTTTGGCATACTTTGTTTTACATCATCTCGTGTAGATCTGGTAATCAATACTTGCTTTTGATTTTCAAATTTAATGTCGATTAGCTTTACATTATATAATTCTATCAATCTGATCTCATCGCCAATATCAAGTTTAGCCGCATCCTCTCCAGTGATATAAACGGAGTTTGAAACCTGAACTTTTCTTATTCCAAGATCTATATTAGGATGGTTCTTTAGTATTGCCTCTTTTGATGGAGCATTTTGAATCTTCAATTCTACAGGATCTTTAACAAAGAATAACCTCACACATTGAGGATCAATAATTTTCCTGTTGTAAGCTTCAAGAGCTTCAAAAGGTGGTTTTGTTTCAGCAAGTGTCAAACCTAATGAAAGAACAAACTTCCTTATTGCATCAGGCGAGAAACCTCTTCTTTTGATTGCCATCAAAGTTGGAAGACGTGGGTCATTCCAACCTTTCACAATGCCTTTTTCTATCAATGGTTTTATTTTTCGTTTGGAAATAGGAATACCATTAAACTCTAACCTTGAAAATTCTATCATCAAGGGTTTTCTAAGTCTAAGCCTGTCTAGTATTGCAAAATACAACTTATTTCTCAGTTCATATTCCTTTGTTCGCATTGCGTGTGTTACTCCATCAAGGCTATCTTCGATGGGTGCTGCAAAATCATATGTTGGCCATACTCGAACTTTACGACCTAATTTTGGATGCTCACCTTCTATTATTCTAAAAAGTGTAGGGTCCCTCATGGCAGTATTTTGGTCAGACATATCTCCTTTGAATCTGATAATTGCATCATTTGGATCAAAAGATCCATTAAACATTTTTTCTAAACGATCTAAAGCAACACTTGGCTCCTTTCGACATTCGCAGTGAAGTCCTTTCGCTCTGAGGTCATGTATTGTTTTCTGGGTACAAGTGCAGACGTACGCTCCATCAACTGCAATCAACCTTTTACCATATTCGTGTAATAATTGAATATCGTCAGAACTATTTTTTACGATATCTGGTTTTATGCCTAGCCATTCTATGCCTTCACTAATTGCATCATAGTATTCCAATTTTTCATTTAGTGGATTTGTATCGTCAAAACGTAAAATTAATTTTCCTTCATACATGCGTGCATATTCTTCATCAATAATTGCTGCCTTTGCATGTCCAATGTGGGGATAGCCACTTGGCTCTGGCGGGAATCTTGTAATCACATTTCCCATCTTTGCACCTTCTAATGGTGGTAGATGTACCTGAGAGCTTTCAGTTTTTTTTCTCTGTTGAGATTCACCAGGTATGATCTGTTCAAACAACGCCTTTTGGTCTGATAAGGATATCGCGTTAATTTTCTGTACTATTGCGGTAATTTCAGGAATCAGGTTCTTCAAATTATTTCGAAGATCTGGTCTCAATGCCATGATCTTTGCAATAACTGTATCAGTCCTCGATTTTCCTCCATATTCAATGGCATTTTTTAATGCAGTAACTTTGATAATGTTTTCAATATCTTCATCAAAAGTCACTTGTTACAAGCTCCTTTCTATTATAAAATTGGCAGAAGATTCTAGTGCTTTCTTGGCATCTGAATCTTCATAATCTTCAATTGATTTTATAGCTCTATCTATATGTGTTTTTGCAGCATTTCTTACATGTTGATCTATTCCGATGACAGAAATAGCTCTGACTGCTTCTTTCAAATCAATGCTTGAGGCACTCTTTGAGCTAAATGCTTTTAGGATCTTAGTCTTCTCCTCGCCCTTAGCAGTCTTTAGTGCAAGAAGGATCGGATATGTCTTTTTGCCTTCCCGAATATCATTGCCTACAGCCTTGCCAGTAACCTTCGGGTCCCCTGCTATGCCTATCAAATCATCAACTAATTGGAATGCAATACCCACATTCCTTCCAAAGGATGAAAGATTTTCAACGTCTTCGCTAGTTGCATCAATGCCAGATAATGCACCCAAAGCACAAGAAACTTCAAAGAGAGCGGCTGTTTTTTTGCCGATCATGTTAATATATTGAGATTCAGCAGAAAACCTTCTGTTTGATGACATATCGACATCACTGGCCTGGCCTTCGCATACGTATACGCATGCAGTTGAAAGCCTGGCAATCATTTCAGAGCTTACTTTTTCTGTCAGTCCTATTTTTCTACTATTTACAGACAATAGTTGGAATGCCTTTGAAAATAAAATATCTCCTGCAAGTATGGCTAGTGGTATCCCATAATACTTGTGAACAGTTGGAACGTTATGACGCATATCATCATTATCCATTATATCATCATGTACTAGAGAGAAATTGTGAATCATCTCTACCGCTGCAGCTGCAGGCATTGCCCTTTTTGAATTACCACCAAGCATTTCGCATGATTTAGTTACCATGAAGGGTCGTAACCGTTTACCACCACTTTTTATATAATGCGCTGATGCCTGATAGAGTTCTTTTGGTTCTCCTTCTAAATATGAGAGAATAAATTCCTTTACATTAGAAGCATTAGACTCGAGTTCATCTCTAATACTACTTGCCTTCATCGACTGTTAACCCTATCTGCTAAAGCTCCTGTCAATATATACCTTGAGCTCTTCAAGGATGTGATATTTTCTGCACCTACAAGAAACATTGTACTTTTAAGTTCAGCGAGAACAATATCTGCAAATTTAAACAGACCTTCTTTAGATTCTGCAGCCATTCGCAAAAATGGATAGGCCATTGCACACATGTTTGCGCCCACTGCAATACATTTTGCAATTTCTAATCCGTTACGCAAACCTCCAGAAGCAATAAGAGGCACTTTTACTGCTTTTTTTACCTCGATCAGGCTTGCTGCAGTTGGGATTCCCCAATCCCAAAATATTTCACCTAGATGAATTTTAAGATCAACCTTTGCTGTCTCTGCTCGTAACTTTTCAACTCCTGCCCAGCTAGTTCCGCCAGCTCCCGATACATTGATTGCAGAAACACCAGCCATTTCCAAGTTGATAGCAACTTCTTTAGAAATTCCTGCGCCAACTTCTTTTACTATTACTGGAACATCAAGACTTTTCACTAATTCTGAAATTTTCTCAAGGACTCCTTTATAATTTGGTTCTCCTTCCGGCTGGATAAGTTCTTGCAAAGGATTAAGGTGTATTACAAGAGCATTGGCTTGTATCATTTTTATAATTTCTTTTGTGTTGTCAACTGTAAACCCTTTGGCAAGTTGAGCTCCGCCAATGTTTGCGATAAGAAATGCATTGGGAGCATTTTTTCTTGCGATAGAATATGTCTCTGCCAGCTCCTCACTTTTTAGACCTGCCCTCTGACTGCCCACACCCATAGCAAATCCATACTTCTCGGCCAATTCAGCTAATCTCCCGTTAATCTTGATTGCATCTGGAGTCCCCCCTGTCATAGAATCTATAATGACTGGTGCGGAGAATTTGTGATTTAAAAAAGTCGTTGAGATGTCAATATCATCATAGTTAAGTTCTGGTAAAGCATTATGAATAAACTGAATATATTCTAAATACGTTGATGTTGTCTTTGCCTGAACATCCTTCTGTAAGGGTATATCAATACCGTCTTTCTTACGTTGCTTTATGATTTCAATTTCTGATGACAAATCCGGTGTATCTGTCACGTTATGTCCTATTCCTCCGTCCTTTTACTATTGTACCTTCAAAACTTGAGCCGGTTATTGCACTTATAATTCGTTCTGGCTTCAATCCATTTACCATCAATACATCTATCCCATTGCCAGATATCTTTAATGCTTCTGTAACCTTTCTTTGCATGCTACCAGTAACATCTGCTACTACTTTTTTTGGAAAATCGAGCGATTTTTTATTATTATTATTTACTTCTTTGACTATCTCTCTTGCCTTCATGTCTTTATAAATACCATCGACATTGAACGTAAAAACGACTTTTGATGGTCTTAAAACTTTGGCAAGGATTGACATTATTGCATCTCCGGAAAGGATAGAATATTTTCTATTTTCTACGTGAACGACATCTCCAAATGTTGTTGGAATTAGGCCACTTTCTGCGATAGTTTGGAGTTCCTTAATTTTTTTAGTAATTGGTTTATGACCTAATGTAAAAATTGAAGGCATGACTGCATAAGGATTCATTCCTAGTTTAACCATATAATGAACTATAATCTGATTCAATGCTATCATCGATTCATGTACTACTGATATGCCGTGCAAATCATAATTAGCTGGCTTTGTGTGCATGTTATATTTTACAGACCAGTAATGTCCAAATGAACCACCACCATGAACAACTACAATTGGCATTTTTAGACGAGCAAGTGCACGTAAAATATTGTTAATTGCTTCAAAATTAGCGGTAAGTGGTTTCTCTTTAAACGTAATTACAGATCCGCCAAGCTTAATTAATGTCATGTTGTAATATCTCATCTTCTAAAAAACCCTAATCTTAAGCGGATTTAAAGTTATTTTTAGTGTACCAATAACCCATCGTAATCGATTTTCACAGGTATGCATTCATATCTATTCTTTTTGATCTCAGAAATTACTTTTCGCTTGTTTTCAGTTGGAATAAGTGCAATCATGCTTCCTCCTCCGCCTGCACCAGTAAGTTTTGCTCCTAATGCGCCATTCCCAACACAAATATTTACCATCTGGTCTATTTTTCTATGTGAGATTCCGAGTTGCTGTAACAATGTGTGATTTTCATTCATCAATTTGCCAACTTTTTTCTCATCGCCTATATTGATTGCAGAAACAGCTTTTTTACAAATATTATCTGCATAAGAAGATAAATCTTTGAACAATAATACATTCCATTCCCTGAATTTCTTGACCGAGGAAACTAAAGATCCAGTAGAATGCTTGATCCCTATATTTACAACAATTAAAGACAAATCTTTTCTTGATTCGATTTTATTGAACCCTTTCTTTTTAGTATAAGACATTAAACCTCCAAATGTGGAAACATAACAGTCTGCTCCAGAAGAATTCTTGTGGACTAAGCGTTCTGACTCAATTGCTTTTGCACATATCCATTGTTTTTCAGGTTTGTGAAATAATGAATCAACTGCAGCTACTGTTGCTACACAGCATGCTGCTGAAGATCCTAGTCCAATCCCATATGGAACTTCAGAAATCAAATTTATGTCTAATCCCAAATTTTGCTTCCTCTCTAAAAGTACATCCCTTGCACATTTGTAGAGCGGATCGAGAATTGTTTTCGTGTTCCTTCCACCTCTTATTAAGTTAAATTTTGAATCTGTATACGATGCCATGATTCCCAAGTCTGATGTAATATTGATCTTTTGTGTTTTATTCAAATTTACTCTGACATTTACGCGTCTATTAATAGATGCTAGAATCGCAGGATTTTCATATACAACAAAATGTTCACCAAACAAAATAATTTTTGCAGGTGCAGATGCCTTAGCCGAGGCCTTCCTCAAAATCATACAAATATAATGGAGGAGTATCCAACAACAGCAGTCATGTCTCCTGTAATGTCGCCGCTTGTAGCATATTTTAGTAGCTCGCCTTTGGTTGCTCCTAACTCTTTTACTGCCTTCATTACTGAAGCAATTGCGCCATAACCACATGCAGATACTACAAGTTTCTGCAAAACTGCGTAAAACTTTGAAATATCTAAGGATAAGATTGCATTTATTAATTCATTATCCTTTCTGTATGCGTCACTATTTGATTCATAGTGAGTAAAATCTGAGGATGCAATAAGTAATGTATTTGTATCTAATGCGGACTGGGCTATAGATTTGCCTATATCTATTGCAGTTTCCTTATCTTGCATTA
>Ga0157301_10000001_pt1 | contig 26498 bp, 25 predicted proteins | sample NitcycUS088202R2_FD_108393 | JGI IMG/M metagenome (GOLD analysis project Ga0157301, IMG submission 108393) | Soil microbial communities from Arlington Agricultural Research Station in Wisconsin, USA - Nitrogen cycling UWRJ-S088-202R-2 | ecosystem: Environmental > Terrestrial > Soil >... | reverse complement strand
TAAACTTTATCTTTAATTTTTATTTTAAATTGATTACAGCAATAGGTTGCTTGACAACCCCAGTCCTGATGAAAAGAATCTTCATGAAAACAAGAACAAACAGATTGGACAATGAAAAAAATGATGAATCAATACTAAATATGATTATTGTTAATGATGATCAATTTAAAACTCCTCTGATGGTGGCTGGCTGTTGATGCAGAAACACTTGTGGTTCAAACACAAGCTAACTGTGGAAAGCATTAAAAAGATATTATCAGTATGAGTCGAGCTTAACCTGGCCAAAACTTCCACTTGTAATCATTTATGCAGGTTGGCTCAACGAACATGACCATGACCTTACCTGTTGAAATGTCTTACATAGTACAGAGCTGTGAAGGCTATGTGCTAGAGTATGTGGGCGATGCGATTATTGCTTTCTTTCCATCTGGATATCCAGAACTAAGGGTTAAAATTGGCCTGGATGAAGGCGAAAATGTAATTGTACCATATGGACATGGCAAAACCTGGCCAATTGACATTCTCGGCTATTGTATGAGTATATCTACAAAAATAACTTTAACTGATCCAAATAGGATTACAATCTGAGAAGAGCTTTACACCCTCAATTAAAAACGAAGTTCAAAGAAGTCGAATTCAGCATTGAACATTGGAAGTATACTAACAGACAGACAGGCCAGGTCTACAAACTTTATACCATACAAGATTAATTGTTGTGACATTAACATCCTTGGTATCGGTAGTTGCTGGATTTGTATATGGTTAGGTACTACCAAAATTACTTGTTATTATACTCCTAAAATATCGTATAACATTATTACGTCATTTTTAGTAATTATTGACTTTATGGTGGAGGGGGAAATGCTATAGTTCACTAACGTTTTGTAAAAGAATTTTATGCACAGTCTTACAGCAATTATTTTTCTGTGCTATTAAACGTTATCGACGTATTGTTGAGCCTTAAACTTAATATATGCATAGGGGGATTATTGACTAATTTAAGTTCTTTTAACAGAAAAGACTAAAATACAGATTAACTGTAGCATGTTACGAAAATGCCAACAGCATATATTTTAGTTAACTGCACTCTGGGATCAGAAGAGAATATTATAAGTGAAATTGCAAAATTACCTGATGTAAAGGAGGTAAGAGGAACATATGGTGTGCATGATGTATTTGTCAAAGTAAAGTCAGATAACACAGAGGCAATGAATCATACTATTACAAACAAAATAAGAAAAATAGCAGGAATAACTTCAACAGTTACTTTAGTTGTTATCGAAGAGCAAGGCGGAAAAGGAGAGGGTCTTTGAGCTTATTTTTCTGCTAATCCTTTCTTTTTATCTTCTAGCTTTATCCTCCTTATCTCGTTTATGATTAGCATAGTGCTTATGAAAATTATAGACCATCCACATATTCCAACTACGACATATATTTCATATATACGGATCAGAAACTCGCTAGCCGCAATACCTGCTCCTATCCACCAAATGATAATCAAGCTCTGAAGATTAATTCGAAGCATACTTGTTTAACCTCTCATATCCTCATCAAAACCTTTTAGATATCTTAGGATCTTACTACATTTGGAGCATTTATTATATTCTATAAAAGTGAAATCATTATAACTTCTAAAAGAGAATGATTCTGTATGTCTGCAAAACACTCGACGCAATACTTGAATATTCATCTTAATTAGTGTAATAATAGTTACAAGAAGGGATTCTTTACTATTTCTCTGTATAGTTGGAAAGCAATGTGCCGTCGGTGAGATTTGAGCTCACGACAGCTCGGTCTTCAGCTTCACTCCTGAATATTCCAGGTCGAGTGCTCTCCCAGGCTGAGCTACGACGGCACGTGTTTAACCTAGTTGAGTAAATCCTATATAACCTTGTCTTGTGAAATCAATTCGATTGTTTTTTTACAAGAAGTTCCGGACGATGTGGTATGCATAAGTTTAAAGGAATTATCTTACCTAAGGTATATAAACATAAAAATATTTTTTATCATAATTGATTACATCATGATCAAAACAGCTGCTACAGAACCTGACTCTATCGTCGAGACTTCGGAAGAAAGAAGAAAACGTTTTCTTTTGGAATTCGAAAGGCCCTTTAAATGCGAAAAATGTAATGAACGATTCAAGAAAAAAAAATACTTAAGGGAGCATAAGTCTGAAGTCCATTCCTACTGAAGTCATTTTGTAAGGATGCCTCCTCATACAGAGAAGGAGTAAATCAAACAATTTTTTCTATACTTTTTTTAAAAGACAAATGTATGAAGCATTATCAACACAGAATCAGTTAGTCATCTTATATGTAGTTGAATACAAAAAAGGAATAATAGTCCAATAGCTAGAAATGTTAGCACTGTCGATTTGTTATTATAGTTTTTTTTGGAAAAAACAATAACCTAACAATTAACTATATGAGATTCCCCCTTCCTATCCAGAATTTTTTTCATTATGGTCATCACCATTCTCATTATTATCCTGTGATGATCGTCGCATTACACCACCATTATTAGTTCTTCTTGCAGAAATTATTAAGGTCTTTTAAAATATTGTTATAGAAGTAACATATGCTATGCTCTACCACTGGTAGCTGGCAAGTAGGCACCAAAATAGCTGCAGCCCAAATGGACATGTACTAATAGTAGACTTTATTCCTCAAGGAAACATAGCATTAAAATATATTCTAAAAATATTCATAATGGTATTCTCTACTACTATTACTAGCCTCACTCCTATACCTGCAAGCAAGCAAGAGACTCTAGATTATCTCAATCTGCAAAAAGAAGCCTTAAGAACAGCGATAAAGAAACGCCTTCGATTTCAACAATAAAACATATATCCATTATATTGGAGAATATGTGAACTAATGAATAAGCCAAATCATGATTTGGCTGTGGGGGATGGAATGGAATGGATTATTGAAATTTACTTATACTGATACATTAACGTTAGTAACAGCATATTAATAGTTAGTTTTATTTTCCCTTCTATCTGAGGCTATTGTAGAAAATTCTTAGTAGAATTCTAAAAAGGTAAGAGTGGATGTGGTAATCTGGATCCCGTTTTCTTAAAGCTAACAACAACGAGTTTTTAGTTCACAATAAACCAACCTAATTACATCAGATAGTTATTTTTAAATCTTCAATCATTCCCATTGTAATTGATGAAAATTTATACTAAAGCAGGAGATAAAGGGGAAACCGGCCTCATTGGTGGTAAACGAGTCTCAAAAAATAATCCAAGAATAATTGCTTATGGCTTGATAGATGAGTTAAATTCAAATGTTGGGTTAGTTATATCATTACTAAACCTAAAGGATAGAAATTCGTTTTCAGATCTGATCAGTATTCTTATAGAGATTCAAAACAACCTATTTACTATAGGCTCTGATTTGGCTGATCCTGGATATGCTATTAAAAGTCAATACAAAACTCCACGTGCCGAGACAAAGATGGTATTATATCTAGAATCAACAATTGATGAATTTGAAGCTGAACTTGTACCAATCACATTCTTCATATTGCCGGGAGGAAGCGTTGAATCCTCATTCCTTCATATAAGTAGAAGTATTACCCGAAGAGCTGAAACCGCTGTCGCAACACTCTCAAAAAGCCAGAGAATAAATTCAGTGATACTAATCTATCTGAATCGACTATCAGACCTCCTTTTTGTCGCGGCAAGGCTGGTAAATAAACGTCTTGGGATTGAGGAGATAGCATGGAAATCTTCCTAAAATATGAAATAACTTTAAATGTAATTAGTAGTTTGTATTAATTAAATGGGTCATGTAAGCAATGTTGTGTTACTCATCGTTATTACGGTATTTATGGCAATCCTAACAAGTATTTTTGCATATTTTTTTGACCATCTAGTCCAAGTCTTTTAAGATCCGTTGCAAGTCTTCTGGGGAGTTTCGGATTAAAGTCAACCTAAGTCATCACTTTCGCTATTAGTACTGTGACTACCGAAAGTCAAATGGTCGTGATTCGCTTTCATTTCCTTGCCACCAATTCGATTTTATTTTATTAAAAGAACTTTCAAAAGGGTATATGGATAAATAAAACAGCCGATTTGAGTTTGCTAGAAGGCGACAGTCAGAAATGGTGAAAAAACAAATAAAACCAATTCAATTTTTTCAGTCTGTTTTGCAGCTTAAATGTGTAAAAAGAGCTGGATGGATTTCAAAGGTAAGAGTCCAGAATCCTGAATCTGTAGCAGACCACACATATTCTATGTGTGCAATAAGCATGGTTTTATCCGATTTACTAGGGTTAGACACGCAAAGGGTTTTGAAAATGGTGATTCTTCATGATTTAGCTGAATCTATAATAGGGGATTACATGCCTGGTGAAATTACTAAAAAACGGAAACTATCACAAGAAAGAAATGCAATGAATTCTATTTTGTGTTGCTTACCTTACGGTATTCGTTTAAATTATAAGAAAATATGGCAAGAATACACCCTGAATAAAACAAATGTCGCTCGCTTTGTACATAGAGTAGATAAATTAGAGATGGCACTACAGGCTAGACAGTATGCAAAGGAAGGTTATTCTCACAAATTACTTGCTCAGTTTTTCAATCCTGCTGGAGAATCCCTATTATTTAATAAACCTAACTCTATGAAAGAACTCCTAAATGTTTTAAAACTCATTCCAACAAGATAGTAGTGGTATGCAGTATTTTACTGCTCTCAAAATAGGTGAAAAACGTGTAAAAGCTGCTCAGGAACTTTTGACTAGATATGCAGGCCACGCTATGCCTGCTCTAGCATTAAAAGACAATAAGGAGAACAAATGGGAACCGGTCGGAGAAGAGAATTTATTCGCTCTAGTTAAGGATTCTAATGGATACTTAATAGCTTTTTGCGATAAAAACGGTATAGCAAAATCAATTGCTCAATGGTTCACTGAGGAAACCAAAAACGAGATCATCGCTAAAATTATGACAGAACAAAAAATGAACGAATACTTTGGTAATTTGTCGCTACCCGTATAATTAATGCTTAAGTAGTACCAAAAAGCAATAAATTGTTCTTAGAGATAATTGAGAGAAAAATATGAACAAGAAATTGAAGTAAAGGGCCATCTTATTGATTCTATGATACTAACAAGAATCTTTGATAAGATCATGGATCTAAAAGGTGATTTTCAAGTTCTCGAATTTAATGTCGGAAAGAGAAAGAAAGAGTCCAGTTATGCTCGTCTTTTAATTCGAGGCAAAAATCAGCAAGAGCTGGATGAGTTATTAGAATCAGTCTATAGAGAAGGTGCACAGCCGATATTTATTCGACAAGTCATTGTTGAACCAGCTGTAAAAGATATGGTAATGCCTGACAACTTTTACAGCACAACAAACAACTCTACAAAGGTCTATTATGATGGTTCATGGATTGACGTAGAAAATATGATGATGGACAAATGTATAGTTTTAGATAGCAAGAAAAGAAAAGCAGAGTGTAAAATGATACGTGACGTGAAAAAAGGAGACATGATAATTGTAGGAGAACAAGGGGTGAGGATAATTCCACAAGAACGTCCACGAGAAGGTGTTGACATCTTTCAATTTATGAGCAGCAATAGTTCCAGTGAGCGACCAACACAACAGATTGCTCGAAAGGTTGCAACTGACATTTATAATACTAGGGAGGCAGACGGGAAAATAATTGTAGTTTCGGGACCAGTCCTTGTTCACTCAGGCGCATCGGAATCTCTTGCAAAACTGATTCGAATGGGATATGTACAAGGCCTATTGGCTGGCAATGCCATTGCAGTTCATGATATAGAGAACGCATTGATGGGAACATCGTTAGGAATGCATGTCAATGATGGTACGCTCGCAGTAAGAGGTCATAGAAATCACATGTTGGCAATTAATGAAGTTTTTAAGGCTGGATCTTTAAAAGCAATGGTTGGAAAAAGAGTTCTTAAAACTGGCGTAATGTATGAATGCATAGTTAACAATGTTCCATTCGTATTGGCGGGCTCAGTTAGAGATGATGGCCCAATTCCAGATGTTGTCACAGACATTGTTGAAGCACAACGAAAATATAAACAATTACTGAAAGGCGCAGAAATGGTCTTGATGCTATCTACAATGTTGCATTCAATTGCTGTCGGAAATATGCTGCCTGCAACAGTCAAGGTCGTTGCTGTCGACATAAGTCAGACAGTTGTTACAAAGCTTCTCGATAGAGGAACTACCCAAGCTATCGGAATTGTAACAGATGTAGGTGCTTTCTTGCCTATGGTGATACAGCACTTAGAGCGAATGATAATAGCATCAAAAAAAAAAGAGATTAATTTGTTTCAATTAATTTTTTCTTTATTAAATCAAGCGCAATCTGTGGGTCTACCCTTCCCTTTGTTAATTGCATAATCTTTCCAAGCAAAAAATTGGCTGCGTTTGGGTTTTGTCTTGCATCCTTTACAGCAGATTCTTCAGACTTAAATATCGATTCTATTGCTTCTGAGATAACTTTGCTATCATCTATCGTGGAAGCATTGGCCTCTTCTACCAGCTGTGCTGGCATTTCTCCATTTTTTATTATCTGGTTGAGGATCTTTTTTGCAGTGTTTCTATTTATAGTATTCTGATCAACCAGTTTTGCTAGTTCCGCAATATGTTTTGGTTCTACTTTCAAGTCAGAAAACAAAGACCTTTCTTCTTTTGAATATTTATGATGATTCACGTCCATGACTCTCATGAGCTCAGAAACGATCCAATTTGCTATTTCCTTTGGTGATGAATAAATTTTGACTGCAGATTCAAAGAAGTCAGCAAGTTCTTTGTTGTCAATTAGAACTTGGGACACATGCTCAGAAAGTCTATAATCCTTAATAAAACGGCTCTTTCTATCATCAGGAAGCTCTGGTATTTTTGTCTTGAGCGAAGACAGAAATTCATTACCCAATATTACTGTAGGGATATCCGGTTCAGGAAAGTATCGATAATCCTGTTCTTCCTCTTTTGCCCTGGCCTGTTTGGTCACTTTCCTTGAATCATCCCAGTGTCTTGTTTCTGCTTTAATTTCTATTTCATGTATTGACATTGTTTTTTGCCTTGTAATCTCGTAATTGAGAGCTTTTTCGGTTTCCCTAAATGATCCAATATTTTTGATCTCAACTCTTTTTCCTCCCTCAATTGAAATGTTGGCATCGCATCTAACTGAGCCCTCCAGCCTGGTATTGCATACTCCTAGATGCTCGATGGCGGAAGTAATTTTATTGAGGAATATTCGAACATCTTTTGGATCAGTAAAATCTGGCTCAGTGATAATTTCTACTAGAGGAACTCCTGCTCTGTTATAATCTATTAGCGTATAAAAGCTCCTATCAATATTACTTTCTCCATAAACTAATCTTCCTGGGTCTTCTTCAAGCTGCACTCTTCGAATCCTAGCACATTTTCCGTCTCCATATTCTAGTTTTCCATCCACACCAATGCTTGTAATTCCGTATGCATTATACTGGGTTATCTGAAAGTTTTTCGGAAGATCAAGATAAAAGTAATTCTTTCGATAAAATAGGATCTTACTTGGAATTTTACAACCTAAAGCAAACGATATCATGCTAGAAAATTCTAATGCTTTTTGATTCAAAAGCGGGAGAGTTCCTGGAAGTCCATAACAAATCGGACACACATTTGAGTTAGGCTCCCTATCGCGATAATCACAATGGCATGAACAAAATAATTTACTCTGAAGACCTGTTAATTGACAATGAATTTCAAGACCTATTTTTATTGCCATCACCATATTATAGTTCAGGACTCCTCTGGACATTAGCTGTACTTTCAAACAATGACGCTGCATCAAACAATGTTTGTTCCTGTGACTCGTTAGCCATTATTTGCAAGCCTATTGGAAGGCCTTTGCTAAATCCAGCTGGTATTGATATCGCAGGTATACCAGTAAGATTGGCGAGTACTGTATCGACATCAATGTTATACATCTTTAATGGATCATCTATTTTTTCGCCAAATTTAAATGGTAAAACAGGCATTGTAGGGGTTATCAACACATCATATTTTTTGTATAATGAGGTTATTTCTTGTTTTAATAATGATCTAATTTTTTGGGCCTTCATGTAATATTTACCATAATATCCTGATGAAAGGACATATGATCCAATAATGATTCTCCTTTTAACCTCTTCACCAAAGTTGCTACGAACCTTAGCAAAATATGTATTCATTTCATAAGTGTCTGGACTTGAATCGAATCCATAACGGATATTATCATATCTAGCGAGATTACTGCTGGCTTCAGCCGTTGCTATTGTGTAGTATGATGCAAGAGCATATTCAATCGACTTCATCGATATTTCTTCGCATTTACAGTCTGATTTTGCAAATAAATCCATAGCGTTATAGATGCATTTTGAAATTTCATCGTCAGCTCCTTCAACTAATTCCTTTACCAATCCAACACGAATATTTTTTTTGGGTTGGACCCTATAATTTGGTACTCCAAATATAGTAGTCTGATCGTTATCATCCATCCCTGCAATGGAATTCATAACCAACACAACATCAGAAACTGTCTTACCCATTGGTCCTATCTGCTCTAGACTATTAGCATAGGAAATAAGTCCAAAGCGACTAACACAACCATACGTTGGTTTTAGACCTACTACCGAGCAAAAACTAGCAGGACATCTAACTGAACCGCCAGTATCAGAGCCTAATGATACAGCACATTCTGATGCTGCAACACTTGCAGCACTCCCTCCAGACGAACCTCCCGGAACACAATCAATATTCCAAGGATTACGAGTTGAACCATGCCTGCTATATTCTGTAGTAGAACCCATTGCAAATTCATCAAGATTTAATTTTCCAATTATAATTGCATCACTATCTTTCAATTTTTTTACTACTGTTGCATCATATGGTGGGACATATTCTTCAAGCATTTTTGAAGCACAAGTGGTTTTCAATCCTCTTGTGCATATGTTATCCTTGATGCCTATTGCAACACCAGCAAGCGGTCCTATGTTTTTTTCTTCGTCACGGATCTTTTTATCTATTGAACGCGCTGTATTCAATGCGCAATTCTTATTCACAGTGGTAAACGCATTAATTTTGACATCAATTTTTTCTATTCTTTCAAGAATCTGAAAAATATATTCTTCAGCAGAAAAATCCAGATTTTTAATGCCTGTGGTAACCTCTCCTGCACTAAGACAATATAGTTTTGTCAAATTAAACCATCCTTGGACCCTTTACAAATCCATCCTTTCTCTTATTAGCAAGTCCTAACACATCCGCTCCGAAGGATACAGCATTATCTTTTCGTAATTCAGAAAATTCTTTCTTTGAATGAAGTGGTTCAATTTCAGCCAAGGATATACTGTCTAATTTATCCAGATACCCGATTATTTCTTTAATCTGAGATGCATATCTTGTAATCTCTCCATCTGCTAATTCTAACCTCGAAAGCCAGCCGAGATGTTTTATTTCGTCATTAGAAACCATAACAGACTCTTCTCCTAATCCTCATCTTTCTTATGGTGTCAGCCTATCTATATCTCTTGGATATAGAGTTACGTCACGTATATTATTGATTGTTGTAATGGCCATAAGCAGACGTTCTAGACCCATTCCAAATCCTGCATGAGGAGGAATTCCATAATCAAATACTTTAATATGAAAATCAAATGACTGTATGTCCAATCCTTGTTTTTTCATTCTTTCTAATAACTCATCCTTTCTGTTTATTCTTGTACTGCCTGACGAAATCTCAAGAGACCCATACATCAGATCAAACGATTCACAGACTCTATCAGATCCTGTAGACTTTGGTTTTACATAAAATGGTTTTATAGAGGTAGGCCAATCAGTTATAAAGTAAAATCCATTCATTCTATCATCTGGCAATTTTTTCAATGATTGGGGCGAAAGATCATCTCCCCATGCAATCCGCTCTCCTAGATCCTGTAACTGATCTATCAGATTAGAATAGGTATATTTCGGAAATGGCAATTTGATACTAGGCAATTCAAGACTAAGACAATTGAGATCATTTTTATTCTCCTTTTTAACCGACTCAATAATATATGATAACATATCTTCAAGCAGTATAATTATATCATTGTAGTCTACAAAGGCCTTCTCAACGTCAATAGATATAGCCTCTGAAAGATGTCTATTAGTACGTGATGGTTCTGCTCTAAATATTGGGCCTATTTCAAAGACATTTTCAAAAGCCATAGTCAACTGTTCTTTATACAATTGAGGACTCTGTGCTAGAAATGCTTCTCTATCGTAGTAAAATATCGGAAATAATGCTGCGCCTCCTTCAGTAGCAGTAGCAATCATTTTGGGGGTATTTACTTCAATGAATCTTTTTCTTACAAAAAATTCCCTGATTGCATTTAAAGTAGTATGACGAATGTGGAAAATACTTCTAAGAACATTTCTACGAAGGTCTATCGCCCTGAAATTCAATCTAGTATCAATACCAACAGACGATATTTTACTTTGGACCACAAATGGAGCTGCCTTCCTGGCTATAGAAAATATCCTCAATTCTAATGGGATGACTTCTGCACCATTAGGCGCTTTTCTTTGAGATCTAACCTTTCCCCGAATCGCTAACGTTGTGTGTTCTTTTATTTGTCGTATTTGTTCAAATAATTGTTCTGTACATTCACTTTTCTTTGCAATAACTTGTATGTCATCATACATGTCTCGTATCATGATAAAACGAATATTACCATGGTCACGAATAGTGGAAATCCAGCCCATAATTACTACTTCCATACCATTAAGTGATGAGTTGACTTCATAGGAATAATGTGTCCTTCTCCATTGTCCCAGCCCTTCTTCCCGTAGTATATCTCTCAATTTTATAGACCCGAATCGTTCTTGAGTTTATATCGAACAGGTTAATTTAACCTTTCAATATAGAATGCGGGAACAGCAATTTTTATTATTTTGTTCAGATCATTGTCCTTTTTTTTGTCATTATTACTCTCTTCAATATTTGTGTCAGTCAAATCTATTTTTGAAAACAAATTTCTCATTTTAATTTCTTAATTCTAACTTTTTTGTAAACAATCTATTTTCATTTATCAAGTCTTCATTCAGCCCTATAATTCCCATTAAAATCATTTATATCTAAATTTTTTGGTTTGTTCCTTCATTGAATCTTTTAATACTGATTAATGGTAAATGTAGCCTATAAGGTCTAGAGTTTGATTATCTACTGATTGGATGAACACAATTCCTACTCACCTTTTTGCCAATATCTGTTGTAAACTTGTCCTAGACTGCTCCTATGATACATTCCAAATCGACTGCAGTTACTGCAAAGTGACTGCAGTATACCCGATAGAAATATCACTACAAAAATAAGAAGAAAATAATTCTCCAGAGTGGAGATCAATAAGAAAAATACAAAGCGTTGTCCTCATATTGAATTCCTCAAGGCATTAAAATCTGAGAACTCGCATTCAAAGAAAGCATGAATTCATAGCACAACCAATTAGATTAAGATCACATTCCATTAATACAATTTATTGATGACGCCAATAAATCGGATCCAAAAGAAGTATAGCAGAATTTATAGAACAGCCTTTGTCGAAGGCTTAAACCATTCTATATCTTTTAGCCTTGATAAAAGCATTAATATTGTATCTAGTTCTGGATAGCAACTATTGGCGAAAAAGGATCTTGCTGCTCTTTTTTCATCTGATCCTGATAAATATTATAAAGTGTCATTATTTGATAGACTGAGTTTCAGGAGACAGAAATGCAGTGCTTGCGGCAAATTCTTTTGGGCTCAAGTTGAAAGGATTTTTTGTCCAGATCATGAGGATTATAGTTTTATAGGTAAACCTCCGACAAATAAACGACTGGATTACGTTAATGCTTGGAAGAAAATAGAAGAGTATTTTCAGTCAAACGGTCACTCTGTAATCAGACGATATCCTGTAGTATGTAGATGGCGTGATGATCTGTATTTTACGATCGCATCAATTGTCGACTTTCAAAGAGTAATGGAAAACAAGGTAGTTTTTGAATTGCCTACAAATCCCCTTCTAGTTCCGCAGATGTGTTTACGCTTCAATGACATTGAAAATGTAGGTTTGAGTGGCAGACACTACACAGGTTTCTGTATGATTGGGCAGATCTGTGATGCGGATGCACCGGGTGGGTATTGGAAAGACAGATGCATCGAGTTAGATTACAGGTTGCTAACAAACGGACTTGGAATAAAACCAGAAGAAATTATTTTTGTAGAAGATGTTTGGATGGGAGCAGGTGCATTTGGTTATTCTCTAGAATATTTCGTGTGCGGGCTCGAACTGGGCAACGCTGTTTTTACAGAATTTGAAGGAAACCAAAACAACTATCATGGAATGACTAACAAGATTATCGATATGGGTGCAGGACTTGAGCGACTTTCATGGATTACAATGGGAACACCGACAAGTTATGATTGCTCTTTTGGTCCAGTAGTGAGAAAATTGGTTGATATCAGTGGAACTATTGGAAGTTCAGATATTCTATCCAAATACTTTGGGGCAGCATCTATTAAACTTGATGATATGTGTAGTGACATCAGAGCACTAAAATCGTTGGTTGCTAAAGAATTAAAAATATCTGATGAGAGTCTTGGAAAAATGATTGCTCCTTACGAAGCAATTTACACTATTGCGGATCATACTCGTACTTTGTTATTTTCGATCTCAGATGGTGCTTTGCCATCAAATATAGGCGGAGGGTATAATCTTAGAGTAATTCTAAGAAGGGCCCTTTCAATTTTGGAAAGATTGGGTTGGGGTGTAAAACTTGAAGATATCGCTGACATGCATATTGACTATTTGAAGCAGATGTATCCTGAACTTGAAGAGCATAGAGAAGACGTCAGGACGATATTGCAGATCGAATCCAGCAGATACGCAGGGTCTAGAGAAAGAATGAATGCAATTGCTAATTCTATCAAAATTAATAAAAAGAAAATATTGGTAGATGATCTTATCAGGATGTATGAATCCGATGGTATTACTCCAGATTTCTTGATAGAAGTCGGAGCTATAGAAAATATCCCGTCTACCTTTTATACTAAACTTGCTGAACTTCATATAACTCAAATTGCAACACAGTCTCAAAAACCAATTTATGGTCTAGATGGCCTTGCACCTACAAGACTATTATATTATGAAGATGAATCAATACGAGAATTTACCAGTAAAGTTCTCAAAGTGGTGGACATGAAATATGTTATATTAGATCAAACTGCGTTTTATCCACGGGGAGGCGGTCAAGAACCTGATTCGGGTGAGCTCGGTGGTACAAAAGTGAGCGAAGTTATAAAACAGGCACATGTTGTAGTTCATAAATTACAGGATGCAAGAGGTTTTATCGAAGGCAAGGCTGTACATGGAATTGTAAATGACCGACGACGGAAATTGATTACCCAACATCATACTGCGACCCATGTACTCAATACATCTGCCAGAATCAACCTTGGATCGTGGGTCTGGCAGAACTCAGCATTTAAAGAAGAAAACTACGGCAGACTTGACGTTACTCACCATTCTGCTTTGAATAGAGAAGAAGTTGAGAGAATTGAAAAAACTGCTAACAGTATAATCAGACAAGATTTGCCGGTTACAATTAAGATATATGATCGTGGCGATGCTGAACAAAAGTACACCTTTAGAATATATCAAGGCGGTGTTGTTCCGACTAACAACGTCAGAATTGTAAATGTTGAAGGATGGGATATTGAAGCCTGTGGTGGGACCCATGTAGGCAAGACTGGGGAAATAGGGATCATTAAAATTACTAAAGCTGAAAGAATCCAAGATGGTGTAGTCAGGTTAGAATTTGTTGCTGGCGAACCAGCGATAAACTATATACAAAATCAGGAAAACCAGATTACTACTATTGCACAGTCTCTAGGTTCAAGCAAGGAAAATATTGTTGAATCATTTCAAAAGAGTATAGATGAGGCAGAAGCACTAAAGAAAAAAATCAAGACAATACTTCGAAAAATTGCTCTTCCAATAGCAAACTCAATATCTGATGAGGCAAAGCAACTGTCGCTAGATGACATCAAATTTTACAGTATTTACGACGACGAACTCGATGATGACTATTATATTGTCATAGGTGAAAAATGTATTGAAATTGATCCATCTCTAATCTATGTTGCATTGATGTCAAAAAGCCATGGAGTACGTGTGGTTGTATTCGTTGGTGAAAAAGCCAGAAAGAAAATCAAGGCTGGTCTTATAGCAAAACATATTTCCACTCAACTGGGGGGTTCGGGAGGAGGTGATGATAGATTTGGCCAGGGTGGTGGCGGTATAAAAGTTGAGACCAAAATAAAAGAAGCCTTGTTTTCAGCAGAAGAATTAGTTATGAAAACTATTAGAGGATAATAGAAGCATGGCAAGCACTACCGACACAACTAACAATAGAATAATCATAGACTGGAATTCAATTGAAGAAAAATGGCGTCAAAGATGGGAAGAAAGAAAGATTTTCCAGACTGATCCAGATCTTAACAAAAAGAAATATTTTATAACCGTGGCCTTCCCTTATCCAAACTCTCCCCAACATATTGGGCATGGAAGAACTTATACTCTTGCCGATGCTCATGCCCGTTACATGAGAATGAAAGGTTATAATGTATTATTTCCAATGGGTTTTCATTACACAGGAACACCTATTCTTGGGATGTCTCGTAGAGTTCAATCTGGAGATGAAGAACTATTGGAGACTTTTCAGAAGATCTATCATGTTCCAGACAATACAATAGCAAGCTTTGTTGAGCCTGTAAAAATTGCGAATTACTTTCATAATGAGATCAAACTTGGAATGAAGGAGATGGGATATTCGATAGATTGGAGACGCGAATTTACTACCATCGACAAGGTATATTCAAAGTTCATTTCATGGCAATTTAGAACCCTCTTGAACAAAGGGTTAATTGTACAAGGCTCACATCCAGTCGGTTGGTGTCCAAATGACCAAAACCCAGTTAGCCAGCATGATACTATTGGCGATGTTGAACCAGACTTTAATGAGTACATGCTGATTAAATATGAGCTAGAAGATGGTTGCATAATTCCAGCAGCAACTCTGAGGCCGGAAACTGTTTATGGCGTCACTAACCTGTGGGTCAACCCAAAAATTGAATATGTAAAAATACAGATTGATGACGAAAGATGGATTGTTAGCAGTGAGGCTGCCAAAAAATTAGAATTTCTAAATCATAAAGTTGTAATAGAGCGTACACTAAAGGGTAAAGAAATAGTTGGAAAATATGCTAAGGATCCAATTAATAAGGTTTCAATTCCATTGTATCCAGCACTATTTGTCGAAGCTGATATTGGAACAGGAATTGTTATGTCTGTTCCGGCGCACGCCCCATATGATTATCAGGCTCTGGAAGATCTAAAGCACGATATTTCTATTAATAATAGCGAATTACGGTTAAAAGTACAACAATTAAAACCTCTGACAATAATTGAATCAGAAAGTTGCTCTGGCCGCATTGATAATGATAATGATACAATGCCTGCAGCGCAAGTAATAAAGAAATTCAATATAAAGAATCAACAGGATCCGCAACTAGAAAAGGCGACTAGTGAGATATACTCTTATGAATTATACAGAGGAAAAATGTCGCAAAATACTGGTAAATATGCAGGTATGCCAGTATCTGATGCAAAAGACAAGATAAAGAAGGAAATTATTGCAACGGGTTCTGGTGACATAATGTTTGAACTGATAAACAAACCTGTTAGATGCAGATGTGGCGCCGAGTGTGTGGTTAAACTATTGAATGATCAATGGTTTCTAAATTACGGTGATAAGAAATGGAAAGACTTAGCATATGAATGTATTAACTCAATGAATATAGTGCCAGAAGAAATTAGGCAGGAATTCAACTACGTAATTGATTGGTTAAGAGAGAGGGCATGTGCAAGAAAATCTGGACTTGGGACTAAATTACCATGGGATAACGAGTGGATAATTGAAAGTCTCTCTGACTCCGTTATTTATATGGCATACTATATTATTGCAAAGTATCTTAATGATAATAGTAATGCAATCATTAACACTGATGATCTAAATGACTCTTTTTTTGATTTCGTACTCTTGGGTAAGGGCAATGACATGCAGGTTGCTGCAGAGTGCAAAATTTCGACAGAATCGATTAAGCAGATAAGAAACGAATTCTGTTACTTTTATCCTGTAGATGCTCGACATTCTGGCAGAGACTTAATTCCAAATCATTTGTCATTTTTCATCTTTAACCATGCAACAATTTTTGAGAGAGAAAATTGGCCAAAACAGATTGTAGTCAATGGATCTGTGTTAATGGAAGGAAAAAAAATGTCAAAATCACTTGGAAATATTATTCCATTGCGTACTGCTATCAAAGAGCATAATGCTGACGCAATTCGTTTGGCCATATTGATCTCAGCAGAGCTTTTACAGGATGCTGATTTTTCATTTGATGCAGTTAAGGGAATTCAGTCCAAGCTACATGATATTTATGATATGGCAATAGAGTATTCAATTAAGAAAGAGGAGGATGACAATAATCCAAGAATAGAGCCAAAAAAACCCCTAAAAAAAATAATGGAATTAGAAGACAGGTGGCTTATCAGCAAATTGCAGCATACTATTGCAAATACCACAATATCTATGGACAAATTAAGAGCGAGAGAAGCTTTGCACCTTATACTGTATTCACTTGATCAAGACTTGCAATGGTATAAGAAGAGAGTCAAAACGAAAAGACGACAATCTTCCATCGCCGCTACTTTATCTTTGTTTCTTGATGCTCGCATAAGGATGCTTGCCCCATTTGCGCCATTTATAAGTGAAGAAGTATGGGAAAAAATTGGTGGCGGTACTGATAATTTATTATCATCACAATCGTCTTCATCAACTACAACTTCTATTATTTTCGCTGGCTGGCCAATAGTAGATGAATATAAAAAAGATCCAGTAGCAGAGGAATCAGAAGAGCTAATTATGAATTTGATAGCTGATCTTCATAAGATTGTCAAAGTTACTAAGATAACTCCTACAAAAATACTCTTTTATACTTCAGCTCGTTGGAAACTGCAAATATATCAAAAGATTCTTGCAACTATGCTAGTGGAAAGCAAAACTAGCTTCGGAGACATTATGAAACAACTAGTCAAGGATGGAGAAATGGCGGCAAAGGCAAAGTCTAATCCAAACTTTATAAGAAAAATAATAGAAGACATTCTATCCTCTCCAATTGAAGCAAGAAATAGGAGAATGAAACTATCAGCAAACTTTGATGAAATATTCCCTATAAATGATGCTAGAATGTTATTGTCTCTGGAAAGTGGAAATCCTCAGGCTCGGATAACTATCTATCGTGAGGGAGCAAGAAGAGAAGAAGGGGATGAAGAAGATGATTTACCAGAAAAACGTGATCTTGGATCAAAAGCAAAATTTGCTAGACCATTCAAACCCGCAATTTATATCGAATGATAGATCTATTGATAAGTATTTTTTCTCCTACTTCTCTTTCTTGTAACAACAACCGAAGAAACCATATATAATGAAAAGCCTCCAATGACCATAATCAGTCCGTAAAGTGAAAGTGCTCCTCTATTTAGATAAGTTCCTACTCCTACAAATATTGCTCCTACAAATAACAATGCCAATCCTGCGCGTGCAGATCCAGGCATTCGAATTTTCTTTGACAATTGCCTCCACTATCACCTAATTACACAAAGTTAGCGCTAATATCAATTATTCTCTTAGATATATACTGAAACATTTTTACTGTTAGTGGCGTGATCTTAGACTCAAAGGTTTTATTTGGCTTGATTGCTAACTCTAACTCCGATAGATCGATAGGGACACTATTTTATTAATACTGTAACAATTTACATCTTATACTTTTCTTTAATAGGATGCCTCAGCAACTCATAATCCTCATCATATTTGTGAGATTCTAAAGCCTCCTCAGTCGGCTCTTCCTATACGTCATTAGCATCCAAAACAAATCTTTAAATTTGCTCCCATAAAAATACTTTGGTTCTTGTATGAACTATGTATATATCGCACAATATACTCGACAAGATGTCACTAAATCATGCCTAATACTTTCACTTATACGGTGTTTATAAATTTATGGCAAAGGAATTAGAAAAGTTACACAAAGATTAAGAAAGATCTTAATCTTTCTTAAAGTGGGTTAAAGGTAGGTTGGCAACAAAAAATGAAGGAGCTATTCCTAACTTTTATTCTACTAGTAATTTGCTTGTAATATCTTTGACCACTATTGACTTAATATTAACAAATTCCTTAATGCCAAATTCAGATAGCTCTCTGCCTATGCCTGAGTATTTAGTTCCACCAAATGGAAGTCTCGGATCAGATTTTACCATTTCATTTATTGATACAATACCGCTTTGAATTTGTCTTGCAAGACGTGTTCCACGCTCAATATTATTTGTCCAGATACTCGCTCCTAAACCAAACTCGGTATTGTTCGCTTCTCTAATAGCTTCCTCCTCGTTATTCACAACAATGATTGGAGCGGCAGGCCCGAATACCTCCTCTTTTACAATATCCATCATTTCATTTACATTTGAGATTATTGTTGGTTCATAAAAATACCCTTCTCCACTAATTGTTTTTCCTCCTGTCAGTACTCTACCACCTTTTGTTTTTGCGTCTTCAACTTGTTTTGACAAAGACTCTCTTTGATTTTCTCTAACCAATGGCCCAACGGTTGTTTTTGAATTCATTGGGTCACCAATAATCTCCGCTTCTGTATTTTCAACAAATAGATTCGAAAATTTTTCTGCAATTTCTTTTACAACAATGAACCTTTTTGCTGCAATACAGCTTTGACCGGTATTGAGAAGTCTTGCTTGAGTTGCCATATGAGCGGTTTGGTTGAGATCTGCATCTTCAAGCACTACAAATGGATCGCTTCCACCCAATTCTAAAACGATCTTTTTCAAATCTTTCGACACAAGTTGTGCTACCCTTTTGCCAGTATTAATGCTCCCAGTAACTGAAACGCCATCGATTTTCGACTCTATTAACGCTTCACCTGCTTCATAATCTCCGATAATAGACTGGAAGACATTATCCGGGAATCCTGCATCTTTGAATGCCTCTTCAATTTTTAAGGCACTGCCTAATGAAATGCTTGAATGTTTCAAAATTCCTACATTGCCTGCTGTTACGGTAGGGACGGCATATCTCATAACCTGCCAGAAAGGAAAATTCCAGGGCATTATGCCAGCCACTACTCCAAGCGGCTCAAAAGAGACAAAACTTTTGCGAAATTCAGTTGGGATCAGTTCATCCCTCAAAAAGGATTCTGCATGTTCAGAATAATAGTCGCAAACCCAAACACATTTCTCTATTTCGGCTATTGATTGCCTTATCGGTTTACCCATCTCTTCTGTAATGAGTTTTGCATACTCATCTTTGTTTTTCCTCATTACTCTCCCCAAGCTCCTCATGAATGCAGTGCGTTCGAAAATATCCAGTTTTTTCCATTTTTCAAAGGCTAATCTTGCATTTTTGACCTTTCGACTGACCTCTTCTTTACTGATTTTATCATAAGTTGCAATTACTTTTCCGGTCGAAGGATTGACTGTTTCAATCTTATTGGACATACTAAATATGCGTTTGGAACCTCTAATATAAACGCAAATAGAATTATGATTGTATCCCGCGGGCAGGATTTACCCCAAACGTCTTTCGACTAATTTGTTTGAGCCTGCGACTCTTCGGTTACTGCAAGTTGTTTGCCCGATAGGCTGCTTCGCGTGGTCGGCACATGAAGTAAGCCGACATCTACAGCCGAAAGCTCTACCAGGCTGAGCTACCGCGGGACATTCTCGTTTGTTGTAGGAATCTTATATAACTGTGACTCGACATTGAGAAGGACTGAGGCTAAAATTCATATAATAAGGTACCTTTGTTTTATGATTATAAAGCGCAAAAAGCTGCACGATCTGGCTTTCCTTATTGTTCTTAGGTGAACATCAAAAAATTAGGTCAGAGATTTTAAATCACAACCAAGATCTAAAAAATTAGTCACCAAAAATTGATTATAACAATCATTATAAGCAATATTGCAACACGATATCTTCAGTTAATCATCCAGGTACGTAGCTATATCCATAGAAAAATACGAAATAATTCTGTCTGCTCCTGCTCTTTTTATTGAGGCAAGCGAACTAACTTTCCATCCTTCTTCCTCAATCCAACCGTGCATTGCAGCGGCCTTTATCATGGCATATTCGCCTGATACACTTTGTACTGCCGTGGGAAAACCAAATTTTTCCTTTATCCTACAGACAAGGTCAAGGTGCACAATTCCAGGCTTTACCATCACCATGTCTGCACCTTCATTAATGTCAGTTTCTATTTCCCTTAAAATCTGTCTTGGATTTGTATATGCTATTTGATATGATGATTTATCGAGCATATCAAATTGGCATATTTTAGAGTACGCAGCTGATCTAAATGGCATATATAATGATGATAAATGTTTGGCAGAATAAGATAAAATTTTAGTTTTTTGAAATCCATATTCTTTAAGAGATTTCTTTATAGAATATACTTGGCCATCCATCATTGATGACGGTGCAACAACGTCTGCACCGGCCTCTACATGACTAAGAGCAATTTTGGATAGTAAATTCAACGAAGAATCATTATCCACTTTGTTGTTAATGACTAAACCGCAATGGCCAGACAGATTATACTGACATACGCATACATCTGTTATTACGTTTAACGAATTTCCAAACTCTCTTTTTATCTTCTTTAGCGCTTGCTGAACTACCCCATTTTTATCTATAGCGAAAGATCCCTTTCCGTTTCTCTTGTCTGGTATACCAAAAATAATAATCGAAGAGATCCCTGTGTCCATGATATTATAAACTTGTTTGATTATATCTTTTAGAGGTGTTTGTGTTATTCCTGGCATTGCACTAATTTTGCTTTCTTTTTCTTCTTCCTGAACAAAGATGGGAAAGATCAAGTGTTTTTTTTGCAGACCAACCGCATTAAGAAAAGCTTTGTATTCAAAATCATTTATGTGTTGAGTCTGCAAAATACCAATTGTGAGTTGAATGGAAGACCTATGAATATTTATCGTATAAAAATACTAGAATCTTATGCACTCTATGATATACTATAGATACGTACAGTGTTTGAATCACTGACTTTTGTCCGAATGTTAAGAGAAATGCTAAAATAAGACTCTGATTATACTAGGTTTGATATAACTTCATTAGCAAAATGTAATTGGCCACGATAAGCATGTTCTCTTCTTTATATTTTTATTTTCAATGCTTCAAAAGGTGGTTAATCCTTATAATACATTCTCTACCTTATTAGTGGTAGTACGGCTTATGATTAGTAAGCTGCCGTCTGCAAATGTCGTACGGGTTTCCTATTGCTTAATGAACGAGATCTATTAGTCCATGATATAAATATCTATACAAAAGTTAATTCTAATATTGCTAAGAGTAACAGTTGGCATTCCAACATTTAATGAAGAAGAAAATATAAGCAATCTTCTTAAATCACTTGTGGCAGATATTCCAAAGGATTTTATTATTTCAGAAGTGCTTGTTTCTGATGATTCGTCTGACAATACGCCTGAGATAGTAGATAAATTCGCACAAAATAACTCTCTGAATATTAAAGTTATGCATCATTCTGGTAGAAGAGGAGCAGCAGAGGCATGGAAGGAAATATTTGAAAAGTCTATTGGAGATATAATAGTATTATGTGATGGAGACGTTATTGTTGGAAAAAATTGTCTAAGAGAACTGGTAGGTTCTATACAAGGAAAAACAGGTCTCTGTGCATCAAATCCAACACCTGTTCAGATGGAAGGCCTTGTAGGCAGGGCATCGACTTTTATTTCAAACTGGCTTAGATCGGTAAGAAAGATCCGACTTTCACAATATACTACAATGGGGAGGGCATTATCAATTCGTTCTGATATTGCCAAAAAAATAACGATACCAACCGATATAATTGCAATAGATCTTTATCTTCAATGCAAGGTACTCGAGCAAAAAATAGAAGTCCTTTACAATGACAATGCATTAGTTTATTTCCGTCCTGCAAATAACATGTCTGATTTTACTTCGCAGGTCATAAGAGCAATTAAAGGTCATAAACAAATTCGTGATTATGTAACAAAATTCAAAATAGATCTTTCGCCAAGTGATGCTCTTATCGAAATAATACGAAATATTATGTCTAATCCATGGGGAGCCATTTCACTTATTGCCTGCTGTGTACTGGTTCCATTTTATAGGTTCAAGTTACAAAACATTAATTCTGCTAAATGGCATACTGCAGAAAGCACAAAATCAATAGACTATACACAACTCAAATTCAGTTCTTATTTTTGAATAGCTAATTCCCTCAGCTTCTTACTACTATTCCCAGGATAATCTTTGAATTTTTGTCAAGGAAATTATTCACTTTTCTGTTCTAAATTAGTCTGATTGAATAAAGCCGTCTACACTATTCTTTTTACAATTATATGATACTCATTATGTTTTCAAGACGAGTAGGTTTGAAGAAGATACGTTACAGATTTATATTACTAGAATCAGCGAAAAAGTAGACTAATCTCATAAAATCTGTCTTATTGAGCTTGCATCACAAGTCCAAGCACATCCAATACACTTTAGTATTACCTTAATAATAGGCACGTAATAATATATATATATCTTTGTGAAATAACTTATTCGGCTTGGATGGCGGAGAGAATGGTGTACAAGGATATATATGTACACCACATGAAAGACAGTCAGTCACCCTGCTCAATTATTGGAAAAAGTCTGATAATATTGCTGTTATTTACTTTGTTACTGCAACTTTTTCAGACGAAATCATGCCGTATTTTCCCAATAAGGCAAATCACTATATACTTGCTTCTTACAAAGATACAGATACTGCAGTAGAAGATATTAGGAAACAAAATTATGCTAGATTATCATTTATATTTAGCTTAAATACTGCTCTTTTTGAACAAGCAGGAGAAAAACTCAACTACGTTTCAATCTATTTCACAAAATATAGTTATGGCGATATTGAAATTGGCGATCTAGCAAATACTATAGCTAAAAGGGATCGAGTAAGAAAAGCTAGTCTAGCGGATATACAAGTCATAACAGCTGAGGAGCCAAAGTTCACATTTCCTTATTTTAAAAATGCCGTGGTACTTGAAGTCAAAGGCGAGAAAACCCATCAAAGTGACCAAAAATATTGCGAGAGAACAAGAAGAGATGTAGGAAGAAAAGGCATTTCATTAAATAACTTAGTTAGTTTCTCTATACTTGAAAAAATGAAGTAGGCCTTTTCCTTTGCTTCTTTTGCCATTTGCTTGGCATCAGTTGAGAAATTAATAGGAACTATCTGCATATACAAATCTAATGGCCTCTTGTCTTCCGTTGCCTTGTTTACTAATAGATGGTAATCAACAGTTTCATTGGTCCCTGATATAGCATTCTTCAGAGAACGAATATTACCAGGGCTAGAACCATCACAGAACGTTTTATTGATCCAGTTGTCAAGGTTATATTTTCTAATCAACAAGTGCACGTAGTTATTTTTTTATTATAGTGGTGTAAAGGTATTTTCTGATAGTATTGAGTAAGCCGATGGATCTTGGTAGTCTGAAAATTGGTTCATACATTGTGATTGATGGAGAACCTTGTAGAATAGTTTCATATGATCATAGTAAACCTGGAAAACATGGTTCTGCAAAAGCAAGAGTAGCAGCAATGGGTGTTTTTGATGGTTCAAAACATAGTCTTGTGTCTCCTGTATCAGCCAATGTAGAAGTCCCTCTTATTGATAAAAGAAGCGGTCAGGTTGTCTCTATTTCTGGACAGACACTTCAAATTATGGATCTAGAGACATTCGAGATGTTTGAAACATCATCAGCAGAGAATGAATTAAGAGAAAAGATCCGACAAGGAGGCGAGGTCGAATATTGGAAAGTTCTTGATAGGATAAAAATTGTAAGAGTCAAAGGTTAATCGTTTTTTATTCTGTCAGTTAACTTTAACAGCACGACTAACTGTGATTGACATGAATTTCCGAAGTAAACGCTTGAACATAAAGAAAGAATTATAATATCGCATGTAATCTATTCCGTCATGGAGGATTGTAAAAAAAGAACAATTCCGGTTTGTTTTACATCTCAGCAGCTTAAATTGGTAGAACGATATGGAAGGATAAAAGGCATGCTTAACTCAAACCAAGCTATTGAAGAGCTAATAATGAAAAAGTAAAATCTGAAATTCTAGCTGAAACAATGCTCGCGACGTAGATAGGTTATTTATTTTAAACAAAGATGACATCATGACTCAGTTTAGCCCCGATGGGATCAAATACTTTTCTTGGAGTTGATTTCTCGTTTAGAGATTGGGTAAAAGAGACAAAGATCAGCCTATCTCCAGTATTTTCCAATGGCTATGAAAGATTTGGTGCGTACAGGGTTTTTATAACAATTCCAATAATAAATAGAGATACAGGCAGATACATTGGAATAGTAGAAACGTCAATACCTACCGGAGTTTTTTGCACGCTATGGTAATATTAGCAATATCAATTCACAGTTCTTAGTAGCCCTTAACAAGAATGCTACCCTGTTGGCTGCTGGTATAAACGAAATTTTCGTAGGGCAGAATTTCTTTGATAATTATGTGCAGCAATTTGTAGATCATAACAAAATTCTAAAAAATTACACTAAGTTTATTAGCAGGTAACGCGGGTTATGCCGTCTATGACTACGGAAAAGGTGAAAGAATTACTACTGGTTATCCAATCCTTGTAAATGGTAAGCCTACATACTTTCTTCAGGCAATAATGCCTACAGCGCATATATATTCGATGGTGGAAGATGTTCTATCAATACAAAGAGTCAAAATATTTTCTGTCTTTACCGCTACCAGTACGGTGGCTATTGTAGTTTTAATAGTATTACTTAGGGGGTGGAATATCATTTTACGCAAAGAGTCAAAAATAACAAAAGAATGGAATAATCCTACGACGATATGAAACAATATTTGGAGAGCGTGTTAGAGGAAATGAAACGTAAAAGGTAATTCTCAACAATAAAAATAGTGAATACCTTCCGAAAATAGATATCAAGCATCATATATGCTAATCTAATTCCCTATAACATAATAATATTATCCGTAATCTGTTCCTCAAATCATAAATTTAGTTCCTTATTTATTCGTTTTACTAACTCGTCGATTTCAATTGGTTTTCTGATGAAACAACCTGTTTCGAGGTTAGGGAAAACTTCTCTTAATGCCTCATAATATACTTCAAATGCTGTAATAAAACAGACCTTTACCTTATTGTCTATCTTTTCCATCTCTTGATATAACTCAAAACCGTTCATTTTTGGCATTTTTACATCAAGTAGTAACAGATCATATGAATTAGTCTTAAAGTTTAACAACGCGGAAGAAGGATCGGTGAAAGTATCGACTTCAAATCCATCATTTTCTAAACCCTTTTTGAATGCTAAAGTAATACTAGGCTCGTCATCCACAATCAAAATCCTTTTCATTATTATTAACTATCAAGTCATTATCTATTGTTGCATAAAACTCTGTTGTATAGTCGTGTGCAGTTTAATGCATTAAAATTTTTTCTACGATACGATGAGTCAGGATGAGAGAGTCGCAATTATGTACGCTTCATTGAATTCAAAAGATAATGAATAAAACAAGGCTTGGGGTTTAATTTTTGGGTTTTTAACCTTAATTTAAGGTTTCAGTAAATATCAAGTTAGTTTATGCTAGGACACATCTTTTTAATAAATTTTAATTCAGGTCAATATGTATGCTATAAATTCTTTCGTTTCCGAGATAACACCGTATAAAGAGTTATGCAAAAGAATAATTGACAATTTATTGGTACATGCAATAACGTCTCACTCAAAGAAACTGTTAATGCCCTTATTTATAAAGACCGGAATTAAATTGCAGACTCTCCACGTTTGTTAGACCCAATATCTATGACATCCTCTATTTCGGATATGAAGACTTTTCCTTCTCCGGCCAAGCCAGTACTAACGCTTCCAAGAATTTTATCTACAATTTTATCCACCATTGAGTCGTTTACTACTAATTCAATTGTAGCATATACATTGAATTCCGGTCTATAAGTCGAAGTCCCTCTTCCAGAATGAAGTTCGGGTGTTGGGTTCTGTCCTCTGCCCTTGGAATCATAATAAGTTAAACCTCCCAGATCTAATTCCTTTAATGCTGCAAATGCGTTTCCAAGCCTCGCGTGTGGAACTACGGCCTCGATTTTCTTCATAATATGAATATCTCTAACCTTTATTGAATACTTTTATTAAAATATTACGTATTGTTATTAAAATTCAAGGGATCTTTTCTAGTTTGATGTGCTTACCAACTTTATTAGTGTCAAAATAATCTATTCG